>OCAQ01000959.1_pt1 | contig 12076 bp, 8 predicted proteins | sample 1538291 | NCBI WGS metagenome assembly OCAQ01 (sample SAMEA2580277, study PRJEB22360) | human gut metagenome | biome: human gut; feature: human-associated habitat; material: faeces | place: Denmark | collected 2008/2010 | reverse complement strand
GGCAGGAAAGCCCGCAACGGCGTCATCGAGATTACGACCAGGAAAAAATAAGCAGGCCATAAGTATAAAAAGTTCGTGCCCGGGACGGTTCTGCTGCCCCGGGTTTTTTCGTCGGCCATGCGATACGGGCGTGAAACTTGCAGAATTAGGATGGAAAAAGTTATCTTTGCATGTAAAATACAAAACAGAAGCTATGAAACGCCTGCTATTTTTTCTTACGGTCGCAACGCTCGTTTCATGCGGCCGGACATTCGAGCAGCGCACGGCCAAATATGCCGAGGTCGGATCCGTGAACGATAACCGTGCTGCGGTGCTCGATATCAACGAAGGGGTCGGCCGTTGGGGGTATGTCGACGGGACGGGACGGCTGGTCATCGAATGCCGTTATGCCGATGCCCGGAGTTTCGACGACGGACTGGCCGCCGTGCAGGAGCCCGAAGGGCTGTGGGGCTATATAGATACCGCAGGCCGGGCGGTCGTGGCTCCGCAATTTACGGTGGCCGGGGCGTTCGACGACGGCATGGCCTGGGTGCAGGCCGGCGAGCTCTGGGGCCGTATCGACAAAACGGGGAAAACCGTCATTCCCTGCCTTTATTCCGAGATCGGCGAACCCGATGAACGTGGCTGGATGCGTGTTCTGCGCGACGGTAAATGGGGCGTCCTGCGCCAAGACGGCGAGGTGGTAGTCCCCTGTGCCTATAACCTGATCGGCGAGCCGAACGCCTACGGGCTGATCCCCATGACGAGCGACGGCAAACATGGCTTCCTCGGCGCCGACGGGCGCGAAGTGCTGCCTTGTTTCTTCTCCTATATTTCCGATTTCAAGGACGGTTATGCCCGGACGAACTACGGCGGCAGCATGGTGCTGCGCGACGAACCCTACGGCGGCCAGTGGGGACTTATCGACACGCTGGGGCACGAGACGATCCCGTGCCGCTATTACTACCTCGATACCCCGGGCGAGGGGCTCGCGGCGTTCAGGCTGGAGCAGTTCGGCAATTACGGGTATGTCGATGTCAAGGGGAATGTGGCTATTTCGCCCCGTTTCTCCGTGGCGCGGCCCTTCTCGGGCGGGGTGGCCGTGGTGAGCTACAACAATGTCAATTTCGGGCTTGTCGACCGCAACGGCGGGGAAGTCAGCTCGTTCCGCTATAAACGCATCGGCAGGTTCAACGACGGGCTGGCGCCTTTCAATACCGACCTCTACGGCATGAATTTCCAGGGTATGGAGCCCCGTTGCGGCTATATCGACACCGAGGGACGCGAAGTGATACCGGCCAAGTGGGACGATGCCGCCGAGTTCAGCGAGATGCGTGCCGCCGTGATGCGCTTCGGTACCAATGCCGAAGATTTCTACGATGCCCGCTGGGGCTATATCGCCACGAACGGTCAGCTGGTCGTGCCGCTCAAGTACCACGAGGCCTATCCGTTCAGCTGCGGACTGGCGCGTGTCTTCATCAAGGGGCTCGGGTACGGGTATATCGACCGGCAGGGGAACGAAGTCGTTCCCTGCAAGTATCAGGAGGCCGAAGATTTCCACGATTTCAGAGCAAAGGTCAAACAATACGACCGGGTGCTGACGATCGACGAGACGGGACAGATCGTCGAGCAATGACGCTCCCCGGGCGGGGAATGGCGAAAACGGGGGCCGTGGCCTCCGTTTTTTCATGCCTGCGGCTTTCGCTTGCGGGCCTGTTGCGGCGCGTTGCGCTTACTTGAACCCTACGATCTCAGGGCGGGTGGGGCGGTAGCGGTACTGTTCGACGCGCGTGGCGTTCGACAGGCGGAAATATTCGCTCTCGACCAACCCGCGTTTGCCGAAGGCGATTCCCAGGCGGATCTGCACCGTGTTGAATACGAGCCGCTCGTTGCGGAGCCGTACACCCACTCCGAACGAGGTGAAAAAATCGTTTTTGAAAATGTTAGGCGAATAGCCGATCAGTCCGAAGTCTGCGAACCCGAATACCGCGATGCGGAACCCGAGGGGCTGGTAGGGGGTGAAGACCACCGTTTCCGTGTTGAGGATCATGCGGTTGGTTCCGGTGACGTACTCTTTGAGCGCCTGCAACCCGTTGTCGTGGGTGAAGCGGATCATTTCGTCGCTGCCTTCGCCCCGGTTCCAGCCTTGCGTGTAGTTGAACGCCAGGAACTGGCGGATGCGGCTGCGCCGGAACAGAAACAGGTTCGAGAACCACTTCAGGTCTACGTCGACGGCACTGTGGCGCCACATGCCGCTTTTGAGGTCGATGTAGCTTCCCAGCGTGAAGCCGCCCATGATATAGCCCATCCCCCGGAAGCCGCCGGTCTGGTAGGACATGCCGAGGTACATCTCGTCGTTGAACTCGCCCCACGAATAGCCGCTCACCAGCTCGGCTTTGTAACCCGTCGCCAGATACTCGCGGGTACCGAATCCGTAGACCATGTTCGCCGTGTAGAATTTTTCCCGGTAGAGCCCCCCGCCGAAGAGCATGGCGTCGTGGTCGTGCAGCGCGGGGTTGTAGTCGGCCGTGACGGGCGGGCGGCGGCTGAACCGGGCATAGCTGTAACGGCCCGTCAGGAAGACGCTCGATTTGATGGAGCGGATGTAGTGCGACTTGCCGCCCCATACGTCGAGGTTGCGGACTTTCACGAGCAGCGAGGTGTCGAGGTCGACCATGTAGCGTTTCGATTTTATGTCGCTGTACGTGAGGCCGATCTCGTAGTCCGTCGGCCGGATGAACTCCTTGCGCAGCCCGAGGTTCAGTTCCGAGTTGTAGAAGTCGCGGCCGGCCGAGAAGTCGGCCGTGTAGAATGTCCCCAGCACGTTGGGGATTTTGTATTCCACGATGTTGCCGCCGTAGGAGAAATCCCTGCGGCTGAAATTGGTCTTGAATTTCAGGGTGTTGCCCGTGCCGAAAATGTTGGCGTCCGAAAGCCCGACCATGGTGCGCCCCTCGCCGTGTATGCCAGCGTCGACGCTGATCGTCCAGCTGTCGCGCGTGCGGATGACCATGTTCACGCGCGTCGAATCGAGCGAGTCGGGTACGACGATCACCTCGGTATCGGAGATGTAGGGGCGCGAACGCAGCAGCTGCTTGTTGCGCACGACCAGCTGGGGATCGAACTTGTCGCCCGGCTTGAACAGCAGGTCGCGCCGGATAACCCGTTCGCGGGTCAGCATGTGGGTTTTGTTGCCTGCGCGCTCGAACCAGTTGCCGCATGAGTCGAACGGCATCATGCGCTCGATGGTGATGTCGCCTACGGTTTTCCCGGCGTAAGGTTCCAGCAGCCTGCTTTCGTCCAATACGCGCCCGTTCATCGTCGTATCGAGTACGGGTTTGACGAAGAGCATCCTGTAAAGCATGCGCGGAACTGCGCGGCGGTTGGTTTTGGATTGTATGCTGTCGTAAAGGCGCTGGTTGCGCTCCGAGGTCGGCGTGTTCAGGCTGTCGGGGGAGAATCCGCCGGGGGAAACCCTGTCCGGCGCCCGCATGCCGGGATTGACCGTGCGGGCGAAACAGACGCTTTGCGCAGCGAGGAGGGTCAGCACGAGTATGCAAATCCGGCGATACATATCGTCAAAGATAACGTATTTTTTGATGAAAAAGTGCGCCTGAACCTGCTAAAATACAGTTTCTGGCCCGCAGGAGTTACCCTTGGCAAAAAACGGGAGGTGCCGGGTGCCGGTCTGCCCTGCCGTTGAGACTGACAATGCACCTGTTAAGGCAGCTGTCATTGCGGCTGTTGTGAAGACGGTCAATCCCGCAAAGACGGCAGTTGCCGCCCGCCGTTCCGGCTGACATAGCGGCTGCCTGTCGGCGGGCATGTGCCGGGACAGACGGCCGGGCCCGAATAAAAAAGACGACCCCGAAAGTCGTCTTTTTTCTGTCATATCCGGATTGCAGGTTTACCTGCGCCCCTCTTTGGCTTCGATGCACTCGGTAGCATGCGGCACTTTCATCAGCCGCTCCTTGGGGATGAGCTTGCCGGTCGTCTTGCAGATGCCGTAGGTCTTATTTTCGATGCGCACGAGGGCCATCTCCAGGTTCCGTATGAATTTCATCTGGTGTGCCGCCAGACGTCCGCTCTCCTCTTTCGAGAGGGTCGCTGCGCCCTCTTCGAGGACTTTGAACGTCGGGGAGGTATCCTCCGTGTCGTTATCGGCCGTGTGGGTGATAGTGGCGCGCAGCAGCTCATAGTCCGCGCGCGCATTCTCAAGCTTTTTCAGGATGAGCTGCTTGAACTCCTCGAGTTCGGCGTCGCTGTATCTGGTTCTTTCGTCTGCCATAGTCGTCTTCTCCTTGTTGGTTTTATGTAAAATTAAACAATTTTTCCGTAAACACCAAATTTTATATCGTTATATACGATATCGTCCGGACGCACCCTTTATATCGTTCTCAGCAAGACGCATTTGCCGTTCCCGAAGCGGTTTTGCCGCCTTCGTCCGCCCGTCAGATGCGTGTTACGGCGATCCGGATCGGCTCGTCGTCGACATCCGAATCCACGACCACGCCTCCCTCGGGCTGTGCGGCCGCCTTCACCTCGACGGCGAGCGTCTGCGATGCGATATATCCGGCATATTTGGCGATCGCGCCGGCCACGAACTCCTTCTGTTCGATCTCGACGCGGATCTTGTCCGTCACCTCGAATCCCGAGTCCTTACGGATATTTTGGATGCGGTTTATCAACTCGCGTGCCACGCCTTCCGCCCGGAGCTCTTCCGTCAGCGTAATGTCCAGCGCTACGGTAAGTTTGCCTTCCGATGCCACCAGCCATCCCGGCATGTCCTCCGAGGTGATCTCGAAATCGGCCGGGGTTACGGTGATTTTTTCAGCCCCCAGGTCGAGTACGGTCTGGGCTGCGGCTTCGATCTGGGCGATACGCTCCTGCGAGAACTCCGCGGTCATGGCGGCGATCTGCTTCATGTATTTGCCGTAGCGCGGGCCCAGCGTCTTGAAGTTGGGCTTGATGCGCTTGGTGATGATGCCCGTAGTGTCTTCGATCAGTTCGACCTCTTTGACGTTCACCTCGTTCATGATGAGGTTCTTTACGGCCGAGATATGCTGTGCCATGGCCGGGTCGAGCACCGGGATGAGGATTTTGGTGAGCGGCTGGCGCACCTTGATCGACACTTTGCGGCGCAGGGCGAGCACCATTGACGATACGCGCTGTGCCAGGGACATCATCTCTTCCAGGTCGGTGTCGATCAGCTTTTCGTCGGCCTTCGGAAAAGTCGAGAGGTGTACCGACTCGTCCGCGTGGCGGCCGCTGACGGCATTCAGGTCGCGGAAGATACGGTCGGTGATGAAAGGTGCGAACGGTGCCGCGAGCATCGAAACGGTCTCCAGGCAGGTGTAGAGCGTCTGGTAGGCCGCCAGTTTGTCGTCGTTCATACCGCCGCCCCAGAAACGCTTGCGGTTCAGGCGCACGTACCAGTTCGAGAGGTTTTCTCCCACGAACTCCTGGATGGCGCGTGCCGCCGGGGTCGGGTCGTAATCCTCGAGCGAGCGGGTTACTTCCTTGACGAGCGTATTGAGCAACGAAATGATCCAGCGGTCGATCTCCGGGCGCTTTTCGACGGGAACTTCCGGCTCCTTGCCCGTAAATCCGTCCACATTGGCGTAGAGCGCGAAGAACGAGTAGGTGTTATAGAGCGTCCCGAAGAACTTGCGGCGTACTTCGTCCACGCCGTCCCGGTCGAATTTGAGGTTGTCCCACGGCTGCGAGTTGGAGATCATATACCAGCGCGTGGCGTCGGCCCCGTAGGTTGCGAGAACCTCGAACGGGTCGACGCCGTTGCCCAGGCGCTTCGACATCTTGTTGCCGTTTTTGTCCAGCACCAGCCCGTTCGAAATAATGTTTTTAAAGGCTACCGAGTCGAAGAGCATCGAGGCGATGGCATGCAGCGTGAAGAACCAGCCGCGCGTCTGGTCGACGCCCTCGGCGATGAAATCGGCCGGGTAGACCGACTTGAAATAGTCGCCGCCGTTCTCGAACGGATAGTGCAGCTGCGCGTACGGCATGGCACCCGAGTCGAACCACACGTCGATCAGGTCGCTTTCGCGCTTCATCGGCTCGCCTTTCGACGACACGAGTACGATATTGTCCACATAGGGGCGGTGCAGGTCGATATTGCGGGTCGAGTAGTTCTCCTTCGACATGTCGCCGACCTTGAAATTCTTGTAGGGGTTCTCCTTCATGAAGCCCGCGGCGATCGACTTTTCGATCTCATCCATCAGCTCCCTGATCGAACCGATGCACTTCAGTTCCGAATAATCCTCCGTAGCCCATACCGGCAGCGGTGTGCCCCAGAAGCGCGAGCGCGAAAGGTTCCAGTCCACCAGCCCTTCGAGCCATTTGCCGAAACGGCCTGTCCCGGTCGATTCGGGTTTCCATCGGATCGTCTTGTTCAGCTCGATCATCCGCTCGCGCAGCGCCGTGGTGCGGATGAACCACGAATCGAGCGGGTAGTAGAGCACCGGCTTGTCCGTACGCCAGCAGTGGGGGTAGGAGTGGGTATGCTTTTCGATCTTGAATGCCTTGTTCTGGGCTTTCAGCATCACGGCCAGGTCGATGTCGAGCGTTGTCTCGACATCGCAGGCGATCTCCGGGTCGTAGGCGTTCTTGACGTAGCGGCCCGCATACTCCTTGTATTTTTCGACGTCGATGTTGTTTTTTACGAATTCCGGGTCGAGGTCTTCGAGTACGAAGAACTTGCCCTGCTTGTCGACCATCGGCTGGTTTTTGCCGGCTTTGTCGACCATGAACAGCGGGGCGATGCCTGCGGCCTTGGCCACACGGTCGTCGTCGGCGCCGAACGTCGGTGCGATGTGCACGATGCCCGTACCGTCCGATGTGGTCACGTAGTCGCCCACGATCACGCGGAACGCGTCGCCCGTCGGCTTTACCCAGGGGATCAGCTGCTCGTAACGGATCCCCTCCAGTTCGGGCCCCATCCAGCTTTCGCCCGTGATCTGGTAGCTTCCCTCAATCTTCTTGGTGAAGTACGATGCGACGAGGTCCTTGGCGAGGATGACCGTCTGGGGTTCGTCGGTATAGGGGTTGCGGCATTTGACCTTCACGTATTCGATCGCGGGGCCTACGGCCAGCGCGGTGTTCGAAGGCAAGGTCCACGGCGTGGTCGTCCACGCCAGGAAATAGAGCGGCCCTTCGGCGTCGCCGAAGAGCTTTTCGCTTTTCGCGTCGCGGATGATCCTGAACTGCGCCGTGCACGTCGTGTCCTTCACGTCGCGGTAGCAGCCCGGCTGGTTCAGCTCGTGCGTCGAAAGCCCCGTGCCCGCAGCCGGCGAGTAGGGCTGGATCGTATAGCCCTTATAGAGCAGCCCCTTGTCGAAAAGCTGTTTGAGCAGCCACCACAGGGTCTCGATGTATTTGTTGTCGTAGGTGATGTACGGATCGTCCATGTTGACCCAGTACCCCATCTTGCGGGTCAGGTCTTCCCATGCCCCCGTGAACTCCATGACGGCCTCGCGGCAGGTGCGGTTGTACTCCTCGATCGAAATCTTCCTGCCGATGTCTTCCTTGGTGATGCCGAGCTTCTTTTCGACGCCCAGCTCCACGGGAAGCCCGTGCGTGTCCCAGCCCGCCTTGCGGTGCACGAGATACCCTTGCTGTGTCTTGTAGCGGCAAAAGACGTCCTTGATCGTGCGGGCCATGACATGGTGGATGCCGGGCATCCCGTTGGCCGACGGGGGCCCTTCGTAGAATACGAACGCGGGGTGCCCCTCGCGCGTGGTGATGCTCTTGTGGAATGTGTCGCGGGCGTCCCATTCGCCGAGCACGTCGGCGGCTATCTGGGCCAGGTCGAGGCCTTTATACTCATTGAATTTCATGGTATATGTGTTTTTTATTTCGTTCGGGGTCGTACGCCGGCATGGCCGGAAATGCCGGAAAGACTACTCTTTTTCCGACAACTTGCAAAGATATAAAAAAGATTTGAAAAGCACGCAAAATTGCGCCCATTCCGTCCGTGGCGGCATCTGCCCGGCGCGGGCTATTCCCCGGCCGGGATTTCGACCCAGAACCACGCCCCCGCCCCGCCGGCGGAATCGACGCCGATACGGCCGCCGAGCTGTTCGGCGATGTTCTTGCAGATCGGCAGCCCGAGCCCGGTGCCCTGCGTGAAGGTGTCGACCTTGTAGAACCGGTCGAAAATCTTGGCGCGCTCCTCCTCGGGGATGCCGATGCCCGTATCGCGGACGTAGAACCGCACCCATCCCGGGCGTTGCGAGAACCCGATCGTTATCGAACCTTTTGTCGTGAATTTCACGGCATTGCGCATGAAGTTGCCGAGTATCTGGTGCAGCCCCTGCCTGTAACCCTCGAGCGGGAGCCGGGGCAGGTCGTCTTCCAGCCGCAGGACGACCCCTTCGGCCACTTGCAGGCGGAATGTCTCGGCCACCTCGCGGCAAAAGTCGCGGGCGTCGAATTCCGTGCGGACGATCTCTATGCGTCCCGATTCGATCCGGGCCAGGTCGAGTACGTCGGAGATGATTTGCAGCAACAGGGTGTTGTTCGTCAGGATCAGGTCGGCGAACTCTTTGCGCTGGTCGGGGTCGGCCTCCGTAGCCATCAGTTCCGAAAAGCCTACGATCGCGTTGAGCGGCGTGCGGATTTCGTGGCTCATGTTGGCCAGGAAGGCCGATTTGAGCTTGTTGGACTCCTCGGCGCGCTCCTTGGCGGCGATCAGCTCCTGTTCGGTCTGCTTGAGTGCCGTGATGTCGTAATTGATCCCCAGCATGTCGATGACCTGTTCCCCGGGGCGGTAGTCCCGACAGATGAGGTGGGTCTTGATCCAGGTTTTCCGGCCGTCGTCGTGCAGCACGCGGCAGATGGCCGTTGCCGACTGCACTTCACCCGCGGAGAAGCGGGTCAGCAGGTCGAGCAGGGGCTTGCGGTCTTCGGGGTGGATGTGGCGGTATTTGCCGATCACGTCGACGATCTGCGCCGAGTCGGCCTCCCCGTAGTTGCGCAGCCATACGTTTTGCGCATAGCCCTCTTTGTTGTAGAGGTTGTAGTTGGCATATCCTACCTGGGCATATTCGGAGATGATGCGGAACAGGGCTTCGAACTCCGAAACCCGGTTCTGGATCTTCCGCAACTCGGTGTTGTCGATATTGATGAGCAGGTAGTGGGTGAGTTCGCCCCGGTCGTCGTACAGGCAGCGTATGCGCCCCGTCCAGTCGAAATGCCCCGGGCGCGTGCTTTCGTAGTAGCCGCCGAGTTTTCCGAATTCGTAACGGGCGGTGAAATCCGCACTTTCGCCGTGCTAGATGCGGATTTTCGTCTCCTCCGGGAAATTAGGGTTGTCGAACAGGTTGAGCCCGCGTATTTTGCCCGGATCTTTCACCCCGAACATCTCCAGGTCGCAGGTGTTGATGTCGATGAGCCGTCCCCGGTCGTTGTAGATCTCGATGCCGACGGGGGCGTTCTGGATGATGTTGCGCAGCAGTTTTTCCTGCTCGTCCAGTGCCTTGTGTGCCGTTATGGCGTCGGTGATGTCGAGGATCAGGATCACAATCTCGCTTCCGTCGTTGGGCGTATTGTACAGGAAACTGCGGCAATGGCGCCTGGTTTTTTTTGCGAACCATTCGTCGGTCTTGTAATTGCCGAGGCGGATGTGCGCGAGTTTGTCGATATGGGCATCGACGGGGTGCCCGGTCTCGCGTGCCGTCTTGCCTATATATGCGTCCGGTTCTATCCCCACGATTTGCTGCGCCGCGCGGTTGACCGAGAGAAAAAGGTAGTCGATGGCGCGTCCGTCGCTGTCGTAAAGCAGCCGGATGCGGAAATATCCGATCGGCAGGTGGTCGAGCAGCACGTCCATATGCTTGTTTTCCTTTACGACCGTGTGGTAGTTGTTTTCGAGCGTCAGGATTTCGGCTTCGCGCCGGTCGTGCACGGGGACGCGCTGCATGTAGCCGAAAAGGTGCGTGCCCGTATCGGGGTCGGTCTGCCGTCCGACGAGCTGGGCATGGAGCCAGACTTCGCCCTCGGGAAGTTCGACCGGGAATGTCCTGTCGAATTTGCTGCCGACCTTGAGCGCCATGAACTCGTTGTGGATCGGCATCCGGTAGTCTTCACGGATCAGGTGCGTCAGTTGGCCGATCCGGATTTTGTCGCCGTCGAGCCCCAGCAGCCTGGCGATATATTCGGAGACATACAGTTCTCCGGTCTGGAAATTCGCCTTCCACCAACCCATGTGGGCGGCGTCCAGCATGAGCATCAGGGATTGGAAATTCGGTGTGTAGGGTGTGAACATGGCGCAAAAGGATGTCAGGGGATATTTAGAGCGTCCGGATGATGCGTGCAGGGTTGCCTGCCGCGACCGAATCCGCCGGGATATCTCGGGTGACGACCGACCCTGCCCCGATGACCGCCCTGTCACCGATCGTGACGCCCGGGCATACGATCACCCCGCCGCCCAGCCAGCAGTGGTCGCCGATGACGATGGGTTTGCCTGCTTCGAGGGCCGTCCCGCGTGTCGCGGCGTCGAACGGATGGTGCGCCGTGAGCAGCTGCACTTTGGGGCCTATGAGCGTCCCGCAGCCGATGCGTATCGGTGCCAGGTCGAGGAAAACGCAGTCGAAATTGACGAAGGAACCTTCGCCCATGTGGATGTTGTAGCCGTAGTCGCAGTGGAAAGGTTCGCGGATGAACCCGCGGACGTTGGGGCACAATTCCCCGAGCGTGGTGCGGTAGTCGTCGCCGTGGCCGCAGCATTCGACGTTGAGGCGATGCATCAGGCGCGTGGCACGGTCGCGGTCGGCCGTCAGCTCCGCGTCATGCGGGTCGAACCATTCGCCCGCCAGCATCTTCTCCTTCTCGCCTCTCATCGGTACATGCCGGCATTTTTAGTCGAACGACTGCAATTCGATCAGCTTGGCGTAGATGCCGCCCTTGGCGAGCAGTTCGGTGTGGGTGCCCTGCTCGGCCACGCGGCCGTGGTCGACGACGATGATCTTGTCGGCGTTGTGAATCGTCGACAGGCGGTGGGCGATAACCACCGATGTGCGGCCGACGAGCAGCTTGTTGAGGGCATCCTGCACGAGTTTTTCGCTCTCCGTGTCGAGGGCCGAGGTGGCCTCGTCGAGGATCAGTATCTCGGGGTTTTTCAGCACGGCGCGTGCGATCGAAAGCCGCTGGCGCTGGCCTCCCGAGAGTTTGACGCCCCGGTCGCCGATGTTGGTCTGGTAGCCTTCGGGTGCTTCCTGTATGAAGCAGTCGGCATTGGCGATCCGGGCCGCCTCGACGATCTCGTCGTGCGTGGCCCCGGCCTTGCCCATGGCGATGTTGCCTTCGATGGTGTCGTTGAAAAGCACGGTGTCCTGTGCCACGACGCTCATGTGGGCGCGCAGGCTGTCCTGCGTGTAGTCGCGCACCGAGACCCCGTCGATCAGGATGTCGCCCGCCTTCACGTCGTAGAAACGCGGTATGAGTTCGCTGAGGGTCGACTTGCCTCCGCCCGAAGGGCCTACCAGGGCCACGGTCTCGCCGCGCTTGATCTCGAACGAGATGCCTTCGATCACCTCGCGGCTGCCGTCGTACGAGAAGTGGATGTCCCGGAATTCGATCTTGTCTTTCAGCCCGTCGAGTTCGATCGCCCCGGGCTTGTCCTGGATTTCGCTCTGGGCGTCGATGATCGAGAAGATGCGTTCGCCGGCGGCGATACCCTGGTTGATGTTGGAGAACTGGTCGATGAACGTGCGCACCGGGCGCGTTATCTGCGAGAACATGGCGATGAAGGCGATGAAGCCTTCGGGGCTGAGCGCGTCCTTGAATACGAGCGAACCTCCGAATACCAGGATGACGCCTACGGCCGAGATGCCCAGGAATTCGCTCATCGGCGAAGCCAGCTGCTGGCGGCGGGCCATCGAAAGGGTCAGCCGCGCCAGGTCTTCGCTCAGGTCGTAGAACTTCTGCTTGACGTAGCCCGTGGCATTGTAGCTCTTGATGACCTTGATGCCCGAGAGCGATTCGTCGAGTGTCGAGACCAGTTCGCCCATGCGCTGCTGGCTTGTGCGTGCGGGATGGCGAAAAAAAGGGGCTGTACGTCAATCTGTACAGTCCCCTTTTT
>OCAQ01000947.1_pt1 | contig 12144 bp, 6 predicted proteins | sample 1538291 | NCBI WGS metagenome assembly OCAQ01 (sample SAMEA2580277, study PRJEB22360) | human gut metagenome | biome: human gut; feature: human-associated habitat; material: faeces | place: Denmark | collected 2008/2010 | reverse complement strand
GCCATTCCACTCATATCTACCAGGGTCCGGATAATAAACATTTCTGCTGCAAACTGACTGCTGAATGGACTGTCCTTGTCAATATAACTCAGGTTACTGACTGCAAATACTGCTGCTGTAATGAGCAAAACCGTAAACAGCTCCCGACGATTGATATGCATTTCTTTGCCGCCTTTTTGCAAATACTTTTCCAGCAGATATAAAATTCCAAATATGACCGCATACACGATCACAAGGAGCACCCACTGGACACTTTTCACATGATTGATCTGAAATGTCTTCACTGCATAATAATAAATCTGCCAGCCGAAAGATGCGGCAAATTCTCCACTGATAAACGCTCGCGCGCAATAATAGCCAGCCTCGGCAAGTGAAAACTGACAGCATCGGTAAATATAGATCAAAAACAGAGAAACCGACACCAACATACACGGAAGAAACAAACTGGTCCTCACACCATCTGTAATCTCCATAAACCCCACGATTGCTGCCAGAAATATCAAATGTGTCACATATCGTTTTATACCCTGGATTCTCTTCTCATTCGTGCAGGTCACAATGAACGCTGCCAGCCAGTATGCCAGCGAATAATAATATCCCGGAGTATTGATCATTTCCTGCACACTCATCTATTTTCCCACCCCATTCATAAAATCATTGAGCGCATTTAAAAATGCCTTCTTTCTTGCGCGGCTTACCTGAATACAGTCTCCATTCACGGTGATGTCACTCCCCTGAAAATTTTCCACAAAATCCAGATTCACCAGATAACACCGGTTACACCGGAAGAACCGCTCTTCCTTCATGCCGTCCGCCAGACTTTCCTCTGCATCCCGCATGGTGCCTTTTGTTCTGTAATCCTGATCAACCGTGTGATAGATCAGATCATGATCCTGCACCTCCACATAACAGATTTCCGAAAGATCCAGTTTCATCATACCGCCCTTTACTGCGATCGTCAGATATTTCTTTTCTCTCTTTTTCAGTCTCGTCAGTGCACGATCGATCCGCTGTGTAAATGCAAAATAAGAAACCGGCTTTAACACATAGTCCAAAGCATCCACCCGGTATCCCTGTATCGCATACTGCGGCATATTCGTAATAAAAATAATCACAACTTCTGTATCCATCTTCCGGATTTCTTCTGCAGCCGACATCCCGTCCATAAATTTCATCTCTACGTCCATAAGAATGATATCGTAGTCCGCCCGATACTCTGTGACAATATCTTCCCCATCCGAAAATGTCTGTACGCTGATCCTCTCTTTACTCTCCTTCTCGTATTCTCTCAAGTAAGAAGTGAGCTGCTCTGCATACGCCGGATCATCTTCTACCAGTGCAATTCGAATCATTGTTTCGTCTCCTCTCAACTGTTTTTATCGGTTGTTTTCTTTTAGTATACCAAGCCCGTTTTCGAACGTCAAAATAAGGGTGCCTGTAATAAGACACCCTTCACTCTTCTCTATTTTTCCTCTCTTACTGTTCGGAAAAATGAAGAGATAATTGTCATGATAACTGCTGCCAGAACACACCCCATCCCAATGATTGCACTGGACAGATCTGCCATGGTCTGCGCATTTCTTTCGAATGATAAAATCGTCGCAATACTGTTGACTCTCAGGCGGACGAAAAATACAAATCCCGCCATTAACAGCACCCCTGCCAGAACCGGAAGGATATCCAACACCGGCAGTTCCGGTGATTTCTCCTGTCCTGCCACAAAGAGCAGTTCCAGAACTACTCCTGCCACAAGACAGCCCACAACTCCCCAGCTGATTCCAAGATTGGAAAAATACGCGGTGTTACAGTTGATCACATAAAATACGACTCCTGCGGTTCCGAGGATCATTGCAAGCAACGTCAGATAAAAGCCTGCAGCCTGTTTTTTTATAAAATTCATAACATACCCTCCCTTAACTGTTTTTACGTCTCTTTGCATCTCTTATATACATTACAGCCGCTGCCAGTGTAAGCAGAGCAAATACTGCAGATGCCGCTGTCAATGCATTGTCGTACCATGTACGTACATCCTTAATCTGTGAAGTCTCATTCAATCCATCCATTGCATTGGAATTTGCAAGTGCATAATTCTGCCACATCATAGCATTTTTCAAATCTTGCATCATGACTGCATCTTTGCTGACTGACTCTGTTGTCCAGTACTCCCATTTTGCCGTCACTGCTTCCATGTTATTATCCCCTGTATTGCAGGTCATTGTCACACCACAATGTACTGCTTCTTTTAATACACTGTAGTTTGCATCCTGGATAAAGTCTTCAGACATGAGTCCCCGGAATCCCCATTCCTTACGGAGAATATTCATCAAAAGACCATAATGCGCATTACCTGCAGTACATCCAATCCTGTTAAATGTTGTCATCATACCAAGTGTCTGTGCATCTTCCACACTTGCCTGTGTTCCACGCAGTTCGTTCTCACGCGCTTTCTGTTCTGTCATAAAAGTTGCGATACCGGAACGGTTGATCTCCGTATCATTGAATGCAAAATGTTTCGGTGCCATAATACATCCGTATTCTTTTCCTGCCGCAATGTAGGATGCTGCCTGATACGCTGTCAGAATCGCATCTTCAGAATAATACTCATGGTTTCTTGCATTGTAAGGTGTACGGTGAAGGTTTGTTCCCGCACCCCAGAGGATCGAAAGGTTGGACCAGATAGAATAATTTCCGGTTACAGCTCCGTACTCTGCAGCCATTTCCTTGCTGAATGTCTGCGCGATCACTGTCTCATTGCACATCGTTCCGAATTTGTAATTCAGATTCTTATCATCCGGCTTGATCACATACGGATCTGCGGAATCGGTATCTGTATTTGCATACTGTCCCAGTGTGTAGGAATTAAATCCGTTTGGTCCGTCATTCTGCACCGCCTCCGGAGACACGATCGATACGATTGATTTTGTGCTGGTTCCTCCAAATCCGGTACGGATCATTGCTTCTTCCAGTGTAATCTGATCGATCAGATCTGTCCATTTTTCATCGGTCAGATCTATCTCACCTTTCAAACTTGCAAGCGTGAGTCCATTATCTGCACCAAATGTCACTTCCTCCGGATTTCCCTGTTCCTTGATCTCTACCAGATCATTTTTCATTACGTCCAGCATTTCATCTGTTGCTGTCAGATCTTTATATGTTTTCGGCCAGGTAGCTTTCCAGTCACTTCTTGATAAGTAAGTCACCGTATCCGGCATATAATAATTCAGATCCATTTCCTGAAGTTGATTTTCTACTGCTATTCCACTGTTCGAATATGCAAAAGTCTCAAAATCCAATGCAGCAAGTGTCCATTTCTTTACATTCTCTGCATTTCCTGCATCTGTCATTCCATTTGCCTGTGTCATCCCCTGTGCTGCCAGCACATTGTTAACTGCCTCATGCGAACCATTTCCGACTGTAAAATAATAATCTCCTGCATCCAGGATCCAATTTCCTTTTGTACCTGCTGCATTTTCACATGTGCTGTCCCAGCTTGCCATATCCTGCGCATCTGCCGTAATTTCCACAGTCACAGATTCTCCCGGCTGCAGCACATCTGTTTTCTCATAATCCAGAAGCTGTACCGCCGCTTTTTCTACTGCATGTTTTTTATCATATTCCGTATATGGAAGAGACGTATACAACTGTACTACATCTTTTCCTGCCACATCTCCAGTATTTTTTACCGTTACTTTAGCTGTCACTGTCTTATCTTCCAGATTTACATCCAGACTGTCCAGGGTCTGCGAAAAAGTAGTATAAGATAACCCGTAACCAAAAGGATACGAAACTTCATCTTCATAGTTCCATGCTTTTCCGTTGGAACTTCCTGTCTTATCAGAAGCATTTCCCTGTCCCAAGACCGTATCCGCATATCTTGTCTCGTAATATTTATATCCTGTATAAATTCCTTCTGCCTCTACAATTTCAGAATTGATGGAATATGCAGAATCTGCATTTGTCCACTCATAATTTCCATAGTTCTGAGCTGCCGGTGAACTGGAGTTATCCACTGCATAAGTATCTGCAAGGTGTCCGGATGGATTTACTTCTCCGCTAAGTACATCTGCCACACCATAGAAGCCATATCCTCCCGGAAGTCCGACTTCCAGGATCGCATCTACACCTGTATTATTTTTGATCTCTTCAATTTCCATAGCGCTTGCATTGTTCAGAAGAACGATCACTTTTCCATTATTTTCTTTTTTGGCTTTTACTGCCTCATCAATAATGGCACGCTCTGTATCAGAGAGTCCCAGAGGATCCGCCTGATTCAGATCCTGTTCCGGATTCACCCCTTCTTCTCCCGGTGTATAATTGGCATTCTCTCCTGCTGCACGAGCCAGTGTCACAACCATAACATTATACTCATTCATGCTCTCTTTCCAGTTTGGCTCTGCCGTATCCAGTGTCTCTGTCTTTGGCTCCAGACTGTTAAAAACCCCCGTAGTAGCCGGTGCTGTTGCGCGATAATAGGTTGTCACACCCCATGGAAGAACCGCCTCTGACTTAAATTCTTCCTTCAGTCCCTGGTACATCTTTTTTAATGTCGGATTCATCTCAAATCCTTTAGATTCAAATGCTTCCAGCATATCTACTGTATCTGCATCTGTTCCCTTATTTTCACTGAGAGTACTTCCAAAATCTCCTCCCTGTACCGGATAATAACTGCTGAATCCAAGCAGCGAAATTTTCTGTGTTTCTTCTTCAGAAAGTGGAAGCGCTGCATTCTCATTTTTCAGCAAAACAGATCCTTCCTCATTCATACGTTCTCCCAGATCTTCAATCGCATCCAGAAGTTCTGTTGTTGAACTGTAATCTGACTGAAATGTGTAATCTTCGGCACTCACATCCTCTGTCACCATTTTGGTGCTCTGGGTACCCAGAAACTTGTCAATATCTGTACGGAATCCGTCTACCACCAGAGTTGCCGACAATGACAGCGTCAGCAGAGATGCTGTTGCCGTAGTCGCACCTCGCCAGATACGACGTTTTGATTTTGTTTGTTTCTCCCGTTTCTCGCTCATAATGTTCCTCCTCTTTGACCCTTTATGAGAACTGGCTTTTTTGTTTTTTTCGAGCTTTTGCTTCCGCCTTTGCTCTCTTTTCTGCCAGTTTCTTCTGATAACCTGCTTCCTGCATTTCAAAATCCAGACCTTTTTTCTTACAATATGCTTTGAGTTCTTCGATCCTCGCCTCTTCTGCCATGCGCTCCGCCTCTTCCTGTTCCATGCGAAGTCTCTCAGCGGGTTCGATCCATGTTCCGCCAGCTTCTAATACCGCCTGTTTCTGATGTTCCAGGATCGTCTTCTGATCTTCTTCAATATGTTTTTCCACTTTCAAAAAGCACATCAGAACTACGATCACCGCATAACAGATAATCTCTGCTCCCAGATAACATAACGCCAGCATGGACTGCACACCGCTGTTCTGAACAGATGCTGATGCATCATATCCCGTTGCCGTAAGCAATGCATTGATCAATCCGTTTCCAAGACCTGTCATTCCTACCATGATCGCTCCATACACAGACATGGTAAATCCATCACTTCGAAATCCATTTTTTGCCTCCAGATGGTCCAGAACATCAGACAAAAGAGCCAGTGTTACATACATTGCCGGAATAGAGCCAATTCCTTTTAAGATCACGCCAATGCATACAATGGTAAAGTTATGGATATCCAGAAAACTGACCAGACCTCCCGCAACTGAAATCGCCAGACCAATCGTCACTGCTTTTTGTTTTCCCAGTTTATTTGCGATCGGCCACGCCAAAACCATTCCAACCGCTGTCGGAATCCCCCCGATCAGCCCTAATGTTCCCATTGCGGCTCCCGCAGCTTCATTTGTAATTCCGTCAAACATCCAGCGGGAATAGTAACTCATAGAACCATTCTTTACCAGGCCGCCAAACTGGAACAGCAAAAAATATAAAATGATGATCCACCAGTAACCGTTTGTCACACAAGCTTTAAGCTGTTTCATCATCGGAAGTTTTTCTTCTTTGATGGCCAGCTTCATATTTTCTTCTGTCACCCGCTCTCGTGTAAAATAATATTCCAGCAGGATTGCCAGAGATGTCACAACACATAATACGATCATCACAAGCCGCCAGTTCTCATAACTCTGTGCAGTATCAATAACACCGTCTTTTTCCACAAAGAGAAAACTCTGCAGCAGCATCGGCACTAAAATACTCGCCCCGATCCCGACAGCAGCCACACCGGATGCATTGGAAAATGTCGCCAGCATTCCCCGGTGGTCGGAGTTTCTCGTAGACAATGCCACCATAGAACTATGTGCTGTGTAGAAAAACGGATACGCTACCGCATAATAAAAGTTATAGGAAAGCGCGATCCAAATCATCTGAATGGAAGGATTTGCATCCTGCGGTGTTAAAAACAACAGCGCGATCGCAATTGTCACAAGAGGCGCCGACAGCAGCATATACGGTCTTGCCTTTCCCTGAGACGTTCTGGTATTATCGATCAGACGCCCTACCAGAAGATTTCCGAGGATCACAAAGATCACTGAGATCATCGGAAGTACCGCTGAAAAAATTCCAAATTTTGCAGTATCGGTCCACCCAAGCACATCTGAATAATAGCGGTTTAAATAAGCTCCGAAAATTGCATTTGAAATAAATGCGCAAAACGGACCGAGAAAATACCCAAGCAGCATTTCTTTCGGCTTTACATTTGCCGAAGTGATTTTTGTCCGCAACAGCGGATTATCAAAAAATTTATTTATTTTCATTCCGGTCATCCCTTTCCCTGATTGCTTCTTTCAACGTATAGATACCGCTTCCCAGTACCTTTTGTGTGTTCCCCGGCATCACAAGCGTACACTGTGTTCCGACCGGAACCTGCACCTGGATCGTAAACATTCCATCTTCGATCTTCCACTCACTGGAAACTGTTCCATAGGCTGTGTTGACACTTCCCTTTGCCCATTTTAGATTTCCTCCTATAAGCGGCTGGATCCGGAAAGAGCGGTATCCTCCCTCTGTCGGTTCAATTCCGGCAATCCTGCGATACAAAAAGTCTCCCACTGCACCACTTGCATAATGATTGAAGGAAACCATACCTCCGGTTCCGTCATCTTTCCCGGTGTTGCAGGTACCGTCTTCCCGAAGTGCATCCCACCTCTCCCAGATAGTCGTTCCTCCGACTTTCATCTCGTAGAGCCAGGATGGACAGGTATCCGTAAGCAACATTTGAAATGCCTCTTCCTCATATCCATTGTCTGCCAGCGCAAACAGAACGTACGGCGTTCCCGGAAATCCGGTTGTAATGTGATATCCGTCCTTTTTCACCAGACGCGCCAGATTGGCCGCCGTCTTCTTTTTATCCTCTTTAGCGAGCATCTGATAATACAGTGGCAGCACATACGCCGTCTGAAACTCTTTCTTCACCGTACAGTCTGCTTCCATCAAAAGTTCTCTGTATGCCTCCGAGGTCTCCCAACTAAGTTTCCGATAATACTGTGCATCCTTTTCCTGCCCCAGAATGTCCGCAATCTTTGCCAGAATCCGGCTGGAATTTGCCATACATGCGGTAGCGGTCCATTTTCCTCTTCCCATCCACTCCCACATGCCGACACCCGGTGCACACCAGTCTCCATAATGATGCAGAAGCTTCCAGATCCTGCGGTGTTTTCCCGCAGAAAACAGCTCTGCCCAGAACTTACATGCCTTGATATATTTTTTCATCACCGGATACATCCGCTCTAAAAGTCCTTTGTCTCCGCGAACCAGATATTCCGCCCACGGCGCCAGGATACAGACATCCCCCCAGTGATCCACCGCCATCGGGATCATGATCTCCCACTGCAGCGGTACCCGGACAAGCGGCACCGTAACCGGAATGCCACCGCCTTTATTCTGCTCGAACTTCACATCCAACAGCCATTTTTCCAGAAAACGACTGATATTGAAATTGTAGGCTGCCGTAGGAGCAAACAATGCGATATCTCCCGTCCATCCCATTCTCTCATCTCTCTGTGGACAGTCTGTCGGGATATCTACAAAGTTGGACTTCGCTCCCCACCGGATACTGTTCTGCAGCTGATTGATCAATTCATTGGAACAGGAGAAATTTCCATTATCTTCCACGTCCGAATAAAGTGCCAGTGCTTTCAGCTCCAGCTGTTCCTCTTCAATTCCCTGTACCCCTACATATCGAAATCCCATATACGTCATTCTCGGAGAATAGGTCTGTTCTCCGTCTATGCAAATATACACTGCCTCCTGCTTTGCAGTTCTTAATGGCTCTGTATACAATTCTCCATCCATCAGAATCTCCGCATGGCGAAATTCCACTTTCTGTCCCTGTCTGCCGCGAATTGCAGCATATATTACGCCTGCAAAATTCTGTCCAAAATCATAAATCAACATACCGCTTTTTGCTTTTGTGATCCGTACCGGACGAAACTCTTCGTGTGCACGAACCGGCGCTCCATACTGTGCCATGATCTTTGGATGAATCTTCACCTGCTCAAAGCTTGCCTTTTTCCAGGAAACTTTCTCCAGATCCACGGTAGCATCATACACTTCTCCATTATAAAACTCTGTCTCTTTATAATTTCCTTCTTCTGTTACTTCCCAGTCTTCACTTGTCCCGATCATCTCCCGGGTTCCATCCGTATACAAAATCCTCAGTTCTCCAAGGAGAGCCTGGCGCTTTGCATATACTCTGTTCCGTCTTTTATAGGTGAACGAACCAACTGCCCATCCTCCTCCAACTACGGCAAGCAACTCATTTTCGCCATTCAGCATATCTGTCACATCATAGGTCTGATACTGCAGCTGATTACGGTAGGAGGGAAATCCCGGTGCAAAATAGTCCTGTCCAACTTTCTCTCCATTTAGCAGCAACTCATAAATCCCCAGTGCGGTTATATACAACTTTGCACTGACAACCTCTTTTTCACAGGAAAATCTGGTTCGAAATGTCATTGTTTTGGGAGAAATTTTCGCCTCCTTGAACTGATATCCTCCATCCGTGATCCAACGTCCGGTCCAAATCGTATCCATACGTCCGGTCTCAAATTCTGTGCTGGCCTGAGCACATTCTCCCGCATCATCCTCTGCTTCCAGCCGCACTGTATATTTTGTGAACGGCTGCAGTTCTCTTCCCTCGTACGGCACCGCAATCTGACAATCGGTTTCTTTCACCCAGTCTCCGATTGAAATCACCGCTTTTTTTAATGTTACATTCTGTCTGTCACTTTCCAGACAATAGGAAATTCTTGGATGAGGATTATCCGTCACACATCCTGTTTCCATATTTTCTACTGTCAGTCTGCTTATTTTCAGCATTCTTCCACCTCTTCTTTATTTCTTACCGGAATCTGTACCGTACACACATATTTCCCGTCTGATACCTGTACATTAACTGCTCCTGACTCTCCTGCCCGGATCACTGCCAACGCCTCTCCATAATACGTATCCGTTTTCGAAGTACGATATCCACGTTCATTGTACGGACATCCGTTCCCGAGTCCCAGAAGTTCCCCGTTTTCCACAGTTACTTCCAATGTTGCCCGCTTCAACGGTTTGACTGTTCCTGTCTTATCTGTATACTGCAGTCTCACAAAACACAATCTTCCGGCTTCTGTCACCTTTTCTTCTGGAATCGCAGTCAAAACGGTTTCTTTTCCCGCTGTATAAAGCACATTTCTTGCAATTTCTCGATTCTTTGCATCATAAGAAATGGCTTCAACAGTTCCTTCCTCATAGATCACATCAAAAGAAGTTCTGCAGTCATTTTTCATCTTCTTGCTTCCAACCGACTTTCCGTTGATAAACAGCTCCACCCTGTCTGCTCTTGCATACACTTCCACCTGTGCCTTTTTCCCGGAACATCCATCCCAGGACCACGACTCAATGGCATTGCTCATCTTCCATGCCGACGGCGAATGCTTCTCCCCCGTGTGATTAACCGGGCAAACCGCGATCACTGGCTTTTCCATCAGTTCAAATGCCGTCTTCGTATAGGCAGCCTCGGTCAGTGGTTTTCCGGTCAGATCGATCCTTCCGCTTCCTGCAGTGATCCAGCCTGCTCCATGTGAGAAATCCGGAGCATAATCACTATATTCCCACGCACCGACACCGACTTCTCCCATATAGTCCATTCCTGCCCACACAAAATCTCCGATGATCCTCGGATGCTTTTTCGCCATTTCCCAGAAAGCATATGCGTCAGAACAAAATGTCTCACTTCCCAGGATCAGACGATTCGGATATTTTTTCAAGTCTTTTCCATAGCGATAGATTCCGTAGTTGTATCCGGCAATATCCATATTTGCAAATGCATCTCTTGTCTTTACATCACAACCATGAAGTGTGGCTCCGATCTTCATCGTCTTACTTCCAAAAATCCCTGCCAGATTATTGAAAAATTCACTTCCGACTGCTTTTTTCTTCCCCCCTGATCGGCTTGCTTCTTTCTTCGCCTTCTTGTCGCTGTAAACGCCGAAGCCAATGGAACTTAAGAAGTTAAAAAAGATATTGATCCCGCAGGTTACCGGTCTTGTAGCATCCAGACTGTGCAGATATTCTGTCATCTGTCCCGTGAGACGAACTCCTCTCTCCTGCGCCGTCTCAGAAACTTCATTTCCTGTAGAATACAAGATCACCGAAGGATGATTGTAATCTTTTTCCACCATATCTTTTAAATCCTGCTTCCACCATTTTGCAAAGTGATTTACATAATCATACTCCGTCTTGTGGATATACCACACATCTACAAATTCATCCATAACCAGCATTCCCTGCCTGTCACAGGCATCCAGAAGTGCTTTGGAACAAGGATTGTGGGCAGAGCGGATGGCATTGTATCCGTTTTCCTTTAAAATTCGAATCTTCCGTTCCTCTGCCTCCGGATAACAGCAGGCTCCCAGCACACCATTGTCATGGTGGATACACGCACCCCTCAGGATCACCCGTTCACCATTCATCAAAAATCCGTTCTCTGCGCTCCACCCGATCGTACGAACTCCGAATGTTTCCTCTATTTCATCTTCTTCAAACCGCACCCTGCATGCGTATAAAAACGGAAATTCAGTACTCCACAGCTTCGCATCCGGAATTTCCAGCTGTATCTGAAAATTTCCATCCACAGACTTCTTCACGCTTGCGACCGGCATCTGACCAGATACCAAAGACTCCCCTTCGAAAATTTCCAACTCCAGCTCACCCGATGCAGATGTCTCGATCTTTACATCGATCACGGCAGGGCTGATACTGACTGTCGAAATCTTTACCCCATTGATGCCGATATGCTTCTTTGGCAGCACATATAACGATACCGGCCGGTAGATTCCTGCTCCCGAATACCATCTGCTGTTTGGCTGATCTGCATTGTGAGCAATAACCTGTATCTGATTTTTCATTCCAAAATGAAGAAACTCATTTGCCTCTACATAAAAATTTGTATATCCATACGGACGAAATCCGGCTCTTTTCCCATTGAGGTACACTTCTGCATTGCGATAGACACCCTCAAATTCAAAGACTAATCGGAACTCCTCATACTCCTGTGGTACAAAGAATTCTTTCTCATACACATAATCAAATCCTTCAAACCAGCCGACGTTAATGCCTCCCAAGCTCTCCGGCGTCCGTTTCTCATCCAGCATTGCATCATGAGGGATCGTAACCGGTTTTCCCTTTCCCGAATCTCCGGCGTGCCTGCATGTCCAGCCGTCATTAAATGCAATCTTTCTCATTTCTTCTTACGTCCTTTCCTTTTCCATGGCTGAATCATACCATTTTTTCGCGAACAGTAACGATTTCTTACGTGAACGGTCTGTTTTTCATCGTATTTTGCAGTCCTGTTTTTGTCTATTTTTTATAGTTTATTCGCTTTTTCAAGCTTCTCAACTATTTATTTTTTAGTATACTTTCTCATTTTTTGTAATTTTTCAACAATTTTAAAGTTGTTTTTCATAGATTCAAACCCTTGTTTTTATGCATTTTTAATAATTCAAATCAAATAGATATTCTATAGTGGTTCTGTATTCAAATATGCTTTTTATCTTGCCAGCGTAAAATAAAAATTGACACCTGCCATTTCTGACAGGTGCCATATGTATCCCTACTATTCAATTACTTTATAAATTCACTATTTTCAAAACTCAAACAGT
>OCAQ01000928.1_pt1 | contig 12499 bp, 12 predicted proteins | sample 1538291 | NCBI WGS metagenome assembly OCAQ01 (sample SAMEA2580277, study PRJEB22360) | human gut metagenome | biome: human gut; feature: human-associated habitat; material: faeces | place: Denmark | collected 2008/2010 | reverse complement strand
CCCGCCGATGTGGCCGTGGATGGCACGGATGCAAGAGATTTCTGTGTTGGAAATTATGAAATGGTCACCGGGAGAGACAAGACGATAACGTTTTGGAGAAAGCTTCGTTTCCACAGCTTTTTTTGCGCAACTTTGGGGAATTATAAACTGGCAGTCTCCTTGCTCAGAAAGCAGACGGCAGGTGTTACTGCTGAAATGATCTTCGTGCTCATGGCTAATAAAGTGCAGTTGCAATTTTTGGGCGACTGTGGAAGGATCCACAAAAGGGGGCGCTTTTCTGAGCGGATTGGTAAAATCAAGATCGACGCCAATCAGCTTGCTCCCGTTCCATAAGAGCCACCCGTCGTTTCCTGTCCATAGCAAGCGTACTCCTGTTGTGGGCTGGCAAAGCGCTTCAAAAAGAGTATCCATTCCGATTCCTTCCTTAATACTGTTTTGGATATTGTCGATGGTTTCTTCTGAACAGCAAAGCTATTTTTCGCGATTTTCCCTTGCTCGAATTGTTTCAAGATCGTTGTATAAGGTGAATTTACTGATTCCTAACACTTCGCACACTCGCATATTGGATTTGGAAATTTGAAAAGCTCCTTTTTTATAAAGATATTCCAAAAACATGCCGCGCTCTTCTTTGTTCATCTTTTGTGGCTCTTTGCCGATAGAATTTTGTGCCTGCTGAATGAGAAAATCTAATAAACTGGTTACATCTTGTGCAAAAAATTCACTTTGCGAATTATCAAATTGATTATATTGGCGCAAAAAGCCACCAAAACGAATCGTTTCAGTAATGTCTAAATTAATGCAAAGCGAACCAATTACTTGCCCCTCGTCATCCTTTAAATAGACAGAAGATGAGCGAAGGATTTTGCCGTCAGGAGTGGTGGTGACGTAGTTGAAACGGTCCCCGTCCATGACGTTCCCGTTGAGAACCTCAAGACCTAAATTGCTGCCGCATCCTCCAATTTTACGGTTGGTAATATGCCCATTACGGATATCAATAATGGAATGATTATAATCTCCAGTAAGATCATGCAACACGATTTCACAATTAGGACCAAATTGTAATTCCAGTAAGGTTAATAGTTGTGAAAACAATTTGTTTTCGTCTTGAAGACTTTTCAAGTTTCTTCATCCCCTTTTTATCAGTATACTACATTTTTTGAAGCAAGGAAAGATTTAAATGAAAAAAAGTTAGGCAAAATAATAGAAATATATTTTTAAAACAAATGGAAATATTATCCAGAACAAGAAAAAAAGTAAGGTTTTATCTCTGTTTACAATGAAAAAAGGGAGTAAAATGAGGCAAATTAAACAAAGTTTAATAATCTTAACAAATAATATTGACTTTTCTTTCTTCAAAAGTATAATGAAAATTGAAAATCAAACATTTTTTCAGGTTGTGTGTTTGGCGATTATGACCGGTCAATGAGCGTGTGAAACTCTAAAACTATGAAAAAAAGTTAGATTTGTGCATTCGGAATGAAATTCATGAGAAAATAGAAGGAGGAAAATAGAATGAAAAAATTTGTAGCGTGTTTACTAAGTATTTCTTTGTTGGTCACAATGTTAGCCGCGTGCAACTCTGCCCCTTCTAGCACGGGAAGTACCGCCTCTGATTCACAGGCACAAGCAAAAGAACCTCAGGTCGTTACTTTCTGGTACAGCCACAAGGGCGATGAGGCAAAGGTCTTTGAAGACGCAATTGCAGCATATAACGAATCTCAGAATGTATATAAAGTAGAAGGCTTAAGCGTCACGGATGCCCAAAAAATCATTGTGGCATTGGCGGGCAATGAGGCACCGGATGTGATTCAGTGCTCAAGCGCTAATATTATTAACTATCAGGCGAAAGGCCTGTTGCAAAGCCTTCAGGGGTATATAGATGCGGAAGGCTATGAATCCGGCATTGTGGAAACCTCTTTGAATACGATGCGGATGGATGGGGAGCAGTACGGGCTTGCATGGAACCAGGAAATTATCCAATTATTTTATAATAAGGACATTCTGGAATCCATTGGATACAGCGAACCGCCTAAAACAGTGGATGAGATGTATGAGATGGCAGTGAAGGCAACTCAGCTTGACGCAGATGGAAACATTGATGTGCTGGGCTATCCATTGTTCCCCTTGGCTAGCGCGCGGCAAGAGCTGATTTATGCATTTGGCGGCCGTTGGTGGGCTGAGGATGGAAAAACGCTTACCCCTGATGATCCTAAGATTTTGGACAGTCTGAACATGAACATGAAATACCGTGAGCTGTACGGGATTGATAAAGTGCAGGCCTTTGTGGCAACTGCCAATACCAACCGTTATACAGAGCAGGATATGTTTTTTGCAGGTAAGCAGCTTTTCCGTATCGACGGACAGTGGTTGCCCACAATGATTCAGAATTTTGGTTCGGATGTCAACTGGGGGGTAGCCCTTCTTCCAAGTGCTGCAGATGACCCGGATGGCCTTGGCACGAGCCGTTATGAAACCACAGGCGCAGCGATTCCCATCAATGCGGTAAACAAAGAGGGCGCGTGGGATTTTATCAAGTGGATCACAGGCCCCGAAGGAGCAAAGATGGTGTGCGCAGGCAATGGTTGGCTTCCCGCCAATGAATCGCTCTATGAGGATCCGGATTTGATGGCAACACCATGCTTCCCGGAGTTTATAGATGCACTGAAGAACGGGCATATCGTGCATTATCCGACCATCGCAGATTCTGCTAAATATACCTCGTTGATTGAGGAACATCTTGATTATGTCTATACCGGAAGTATGACGCCGGAGGATGCTATGGCGCAGTTGGCTGAGCGCGCACAGGGCCTTAGCTGAGATGTTTTCATTTGCGCGCGGGTGCAGGCGACAGTCTGTGCCCGCGCGTACTTTAGTGTAAAGGGGGATAAAGTGTGAAAAAGCAACTTACGATACAACAAAAACGAAATGAGCGCAATGGCTTTTTGTTTGCACTTCCTTGGATCATTGGATTTATCGGGTTCAGTGTTTATCCGCTGATCGCCTCGCTGTATTATAGCTTTACAGAGTTTAATCCAGTTATGGCTCCCAAATGGGTTGGGGGGGAAAATTACCGAAATGTTTTTGATGATCCGCTCGTGGTTAAAGCGCTTTCCAATACGCTATTTATGGTATTGGTATCGACGCCGGTCAATTTGATAGCGGCATTGCTGCTGGCAATGGTGGTAACGCGCAATTTTAAGGGACGCGGGCTTACACGTACCATCTTCTTTTTGCCGTCGGTCATTCCAATGGTAGCGGCGACAATGGTATGGATATGGATGTTTGATCCTACATATGGATACATTAATCATTTTCTGTCTTTGTTCGGCATGGAAGGTCCGTCTTGGCTGATGGACCCGCGTTTCACAAAATGGGCGTTGCTTCTGATGGGAACATGGAGCACGGGAACCACGATGCTGGTGTGTATGAATGCCTTACAGGACGTACCTAGGAGCTATTATGAATCTGCAGAGATCGATGGCGCGAATGCCATCCAGCGCTTTTTCCATATCACGGTCCCTGGAATTGCGCATGTGCTGGTATATCAGGCCGTGCTCAATATGATCAATGCATTTCAATATTTTCAACAGGTATATGTTATTATCAGCGCCAGCTCCGGCGGAGTTTCAAATGCAGGAGTAGCCTCGGGCGGCCCGGCAAACTCGATTTTAATGTATCCGCTTTATTTGTTCCATACAGCATTTACGTATTTTGATATGGGCAAGGCTTCGGCTATGGCATGGTTACTGTTTATAGTGGTAAGCATACTGACTTTTGTAATGACAAAGGCTACCAAGAGAATAACAGAAAATGCAGGGGTGGAATAAAATGACTGCAATAGAAAAATTAAAATATGGGGCAAAAATGAAAAAAAGTATACATCGCATGTTGTTTTATGTTCTTGTATTAGCTCTTTGCAGTATCTTCTTAATGCCGTTTATTGTCATGCTTACGACGTCGTTTAAAACTGGTTCAGATGCATTTACAATACCGGTCAAGATTTTACCGCGCCAGATTGTATGGGACAATTATCCGGCGGCGTTATCTACAATTCCGTATATGAAATATATGGGGAATACGGTTTTTATTACAATCCTTTCCGTGATTGGACAGCTTTTGGTGACGCCGATGATTGCCTATTCCTTATCAAAAATCAATTGGCGCGGGGCCAAAGTTATTTCCGGTTTGTTGATGGCTGTAATGATGATACCGTATACAGTAACAATGATTCCGCTGTACCGGGTATTTTCGCAGCTCCATATGACGAACACCTATATCCCGTTGATCCTTCCGGCATTCTTCGGAAAACCATTTTTTATTATCATTACACGTCAGTTTTTCAACGGTATTCCCAATTCATTGATGGAAGCGGCGCGTATTGACGGAGCAAATGAATTTCAACGCTATTGCATGATTGCATTGCCGCTGTGTAAGCCCGTACTTACTACGGTGGGAATTTACGCTTTCATGGATGCGTGGAGTGATTATCTGGCACCGATGATCTACATCAACAAACCGGATAAGCTTACACTATCGCTGGGGCTGCAGCAATTTATGAGCGAATATACGGTGCGATGGACAGAGCTTATGGCGGCGGCAGTGCTGTTTGTTTTGCCGGTGTTGGTATTCTTCCTGTTTTTCCAAAAGAATTTTGTGCAAGGAGTAGCGACGAGCGGATTGAAAGCGTAAGGAGTAAGTGCAATGAAGCTGACAAAGGAACAACTGGCAGAGCTTGAAACACCTTGCATTGTTATCGATGTAGCTCAGGCGCAAGCTAATATTTGCAGTATGCAACAGGCGATAAATGCGGCCGGCTGTACGCTGCGACCGCACGTTAAAACTCACAAAATGCCATTTTTTGCCAAAATGCAAATGGAGGCAGGGGCTGTTGGCATTACATGCGCAAAGGTGAGCGAAGCCGAGGTAATGGCCGAGTATGGACTTCGCGATATTTTCATTGCGTATCCAATGGTGGGAGCATTTCGGATTGCAAGATCCATTGCGCTTTCCCGACGAGTTGACCGGCTGATTTTGGCAGTTGACAGCATTGAGAGTGCTGTTGCGCTAAACCAAGCGGCGTTGGCGGCAAATGTGGTGTTAGAGGTTCGGCTTGAAATAGACACCGGTGTGGGAAAAGGCGCCGGAAGTTGCGGTGCAAATTTCAAGAATGCAAAATTTGAATCTCACTGGAATATACACCTTTAAAAGTATGGTGTATAAAGGAAAGACGACAGAGGACAATGCGCTGGCCGCCCAGGAAGAGGGCGAGTTGATGGCAAAAGCAGCCAAGCGTATCCACGAAAAAGGCGTATCAATCACAGAGATAAGCGCCGGCTCTTCCCCCACCGGGATTAGGGTGGCACAGACCAGGCTGGTAACGGAGGTTCGCCCCGGAACCTATATCTTCAAAGATCAACTCTTGTGCGGCGAGCATGTAGCGGTTCCGCAGGAAATTGCGGTACGCTACGTTGCCACAGTTGTAAGCGCACAGCACGAATCCTACGCGGTTATTGATGGAGGAAGCAAGGCTTTCGCCACAGACATCCCATTGAAAGCGCCACCGTTCTTTTTTGAGGGGTATGCACAAGTGGAGGGACGGCCGGACCTGTGCCTTATGCGGATGAATGAGGAGCATGGCATTGTCGTATCAAAATGCGGGCATACCGGGCTGCGTGTGGGAGATATTCTCACACTGATACCGATTCATGTGTGCACGGCAATCAATTTGCAAAACACAGTATACCTGTTGGAAGATGAAAAAATAACGCGCAGTTGTGTAAATGCAAGAGGAATGACGGTATAGGAGCAAAGAAAATGAACGGTTTTATTTTGCGCGGCGGTTTGATATATGACGGCACAGGCGCGCCTGCTTATTCTGCAGATGTGCTGGTACGCGAAGGAAAAATACAGCAGATCGGAAAAGGGCTCGCAGCGGAACAGGTGCTCGAACTCAATGCGGAGGGATGTATTGTAACACCCGGTTTTCTCGACACACATCGCCATTGCGACATTGCTCCAATGCGGGACAAAAATTTTGGAGAGATAGAGCTTGCACAAGGAATCACCTCTACTGTTGTTGGAAATTGCGGCTTGGCTCCAGTTCCTCTGGACCCGTTGCAACACGCGGAATTCTATGAGTACATCGAACCTGTTGTGGGGCCGGCACTTCAAAGCGTAAATACATCCGAATACAAGGAATATACCAAGGCGCTTGAACAGTCAAATCTATTGCTGAATATGGGCTTTTTGGCGGGAATGGGCGCTGTTCGATATGCAGTGAAAGGCTTTTCGTCACAACCATTTACTGTGACGGAGCAGGAAAAGGCACAAAAGTTGCTGGAGCAGGCAATGGATTCTGGCGCGCTGGGAGTGTCGCTGGGCATTATGTATCGGCCTGAATGCTACACAAGCGCACAGGAATATGACGCATTGATACAGCCTGTGGTGAGAAAGAACGGCCTGCTATGTACCCATATCCGTGGTGAGGGAGATAATCTGCTGCCTTCCGTGCAGGAGGTGATCGGCATTGCACAGCGAACCGGGGCAAGGCTTAATATCAGCCATTTTAAAGCGACCGGGCTTCGGAACTGGAGAGATAAGATTTTTCGTGCAATGGAATGTATTTCAGAAGCCCGCGCGCGGGGGCAGGAGGTAACAGCGGATTTTTACCCATATGATGGCGGCTCGACCACACTGCTTTCTTTGCTGCCGCCGGTGCTTATGGAAAAGGAGCAAAAATTCTTTGCAACGCCGCAAGGGCGCGAACGGCTGAAAACAGAAATATACCGCGAGCATGCTGGATGGGACAATATGGTGTTAAGCATTGGCTGGGCGCGCGTGCTTTTGTCCGGAGTGAAAGGCGTCCGCTACGCGACTTGTCAGGGAATGACATTTGAGGCGGCCGCGCAAAAAAACGGTTATGCCGACCCAGCGGATTTTATGGCGGAATTGATAGCGGAGGAAGGTGCAGGGGCAGGTATTATTGTTCTCAGTATGGACTGGCGGGACGTGGAAGAAGTGGCAAGCCTGCCTTACACCGCTTTGATTTCCGATGCGCTTTACGGCGGAGCGGGAAATCCGCATCCAAGACTGTATGGCGCATTTCCGAGGATGCTGCAAAAGTTTGTGCTTGAAAAACAGATCATGCCGATGGAACAGGCGATACATAAAATGACAGGGATGCCCGCGCAGAGGTTTGGTCTGAACGATCGAGGAATATTGCGGCCGGGCGCAAAAGCAGATTTACTGGTGTTTCGGCCGGAAGCGTTTTTCGATACTGCAACCTATACAGCGCCTTGCAGCTTTGCAAAGGGCCTGGATCATGCATTTGTAAATGGCAAGCACGTGTGGAGCAACGGAACATTTTCTCCGAATGCCATAGGGGGACGACTGCTGCGCAGAGAAGAGTCAAAAATGGAAAGTGAGTGTTATTGAATGGATATTTATGGAAAGATGAAAGAGCTTGGCCTTGCCCTGCCGCAGGCACCTGCGAGAGGTGGCATGTATGCTTCCTGCAAAGCCTTTGGTAAGGGGCTGTATTATGTATCTGGATGCGGTCCGGTGATTGGGGAACCGATCGAAGGCCGTCTGGGGCGGGAATTTGGTATAGGAGAAGGAAAACAATATGCCCGGGATTGTATGCTTAACGTACTGGCAATTTTAGAGGCTGCGGTGGGAGACCTGAGAAAAATAAAAAATGTAGTGAAAATTACAACATTTGTACAGAGTGCAGATGATTTCCACGAGCAACCGGCTGTTGCTAATGGAGGAACGGAGCTTCTGCGTGATTTGTTGGGGGAAAAGATAGGCCTTCCATCGCGTTCTGCAATTGGGGTAAATGCACTGCCGGGAAATATACCGGTGGAAACCGAGGCATTATTTGAAGTGGAAATATAAAATGCAAGGGAGAAATAAAAATGGATAAAATATTGGAAAAACAATTGTACGATTCCTTTTATGTTCACGTCCCGATGCAGATCGATGAAAGCCGCAGTGTAGAGACGGTTGCCGAACAGAAAAAAGTGTTGCATGCAACGAATCTTTGGGATGGAAAAGATTTATCCCCGTGGACCTTCGATGGAGAAGGTACTGCAGAGGTACAAGACGGTGTGCTGATTATGCGTACAGGCTCGCGTGCGGAGCATTGGCCGGATGAGGAGGTACGTTCTGTCGATGCGCAAAGTGGGGCATATGCTACTTTTGGTTCCTTAATCGCGCGGCTGAACGTTCAGGGCATGGATCTGTCGCGCGGGAATCGAATCTGGTTCAAAATACGGCCGATGTGCAATGGGCTGCACAGCCCAATTATACGAGTTGGGTTTACAAACAACGGAAAAGTGAAAATACCCGATGCATATTCTCGCGAGGGGTTCAACGCGATCAATTTGAAAAATCACGAGTGGAATGTATGCACATGGGAGATTGATTCCATTGCTCATGATAAAATTGAGGAAATATCATTCAATGTGCACCGCTATGGAAAAGAAGTGAGCAGTGCTGATGACTTGTGCTTTGAGCTGTGTGATGTGCAACTACAGCAGGTTGAGGCGTTGAATGTTGTTCATGGCTGGCAATGTGCGCCGGAAACAATTGTTTATAGCTCAACGGGATACTGGCCGAAGGGCGAAAAAACGGCAGTAGCCAATACGGCATGTACGCGCTTTTCTGTGGAAGATGCGGAAACAGGCGAGCGGGTGTTTGAAGGTCCTGTGGAAACGATACAAAATGTGCACGGTACATTTCAGCGGCTGGATTTTACGGCGGTGGAAAAAGAAGGAGCCTATCGGCTTCGTATGGGGGACTATAGAAGTAAGCCGTTTTGCATTTCGCAAGATGTAGCAAAAAGTACTGTATGGAAGCTTATAAACTTTTTGTTTTGTGAACGCTGTGGTTATCCGGTCCCAGGAAAGCATGGTACTTGTCATGGAGATGTCATTGCGCACCACAATGGCGTTTCGCTGAATTATCAAGGTGGATGGCACGATGCGGCGGATGTGTCACAGCAAACCGTTCAAAGTGCAGAGGTGCTGCAGGCGCTGCTGGAAATGGCTGTGACGGTAAAGGACGAAGATCATGCATTATATGGTCGGCTGTTGGAGGAAGCTGGCTGGGGTATTGATTTTGTTCTCCGGTCTCGTTTCGGAGACGGATACCGCGCTACAGGAGCGGCAATTCGTCGGTGGACAGATGGGCTAATTGGCAATATGGATGACTGCGAGGCGAGAGTACACAACCATTCGTTTGAAAACTTTGTAATGAGCGGCGTGCAGGCATACGCCAGCCGTGTGTTTGAAGACAGCGATTCGGCTTTGGCGTGGAAATGCAAAGATGCAGCCAAAGAGGATTATGGTTTTGCGCTGGAAAGATTTAACGCGGTGGGGCTGGAAGAACCTTATATGAGCGAGCACACCGCAAGTGCAAGTCTGTCGCAATACTATGCGGCGGCGTGTTGGGCGGCGGTGCAGATTTTTGAATCAACGCGTGATGAAATATATGCCGTGCATGCAGCTGAGTTTGCATCCAAGCTTTTGGCTTGCCAAGATACGGGCGAGGCCGGTTTGTCAATCAAGGGATTCTTCTACCGGGATGAGAGCAAAAAAACGATTGTGCATTTTTCTCACCAAAGCCGTGATCATATTTTTGTGCAGGCTTTTTATGCAATCAGCAAGGCCTTGCCAAATCATCCTGAAAAAGTGCATTGGGAGAAAGCAATGGCCTTGTATGGAGAATATTTGAAACAGCTTACGCAATATACTGCGCCTTACGGAATGCTGCCAGCGGGCGTGTTTCACGAGCACGAAGCGCAGGATGCGGATACTTTTTTGGTGTTGCATCCTACGGTACAGCATCAGCGTGAACAGCAAAATTATCTTGAACAGGTTCGGGGTGGCATTGCGCTTGGCAATGGTTATTTTATCAAATGCTTTCCGGTTTGGTTTTCCTACCGGGGGAATTCAGCGCTTCATCTCTCCATGGGAAAAGCTGCGTCGCTGTTGGGACTGTATTTCGATGATCAGACGTTAAAGAATATTGCGCGCGAACAATTGTATTGGACATTGGGAAAAAATCCGTTCGGTCAATCTTTGATTTATGGTGAAGGCTTCAACTACGGCCAGCAATATACTGCGTTGCTGGGTGAAACAGTGGGAGAAATGCCAGTAGGGGTACAGACGCGTGGAAACGAGGACCTTCCTTATTGGCCGCAGGCAAATATAGCGACGTACCGCGAAATTTGGACGACTCCGGTTGGTCGCTGGATGTGGGTGGCAGCTGACTTGATGAAAGAGGATTTACGGTGAAAGAACGTTATTTTGATTAGGAGGAATTTTGAATGAATCGTGATATGAATTATTATATAGGGCGGCAAGCCGTCGCATTGGAAAATACGCTTCAATCACGAAAGACCTTAGGAGAGAATTTTTGTTCACAATGGAAAGCGGTATGTCCTGATCGCCTTTATCTTGTTGGAAGTGGAACCTCCGGAAACGCTGTCCGTGCGGCGGCTCCGTTTATGCAGGAAGTACTCGGGGTGGAAACGATGGCTGTTTCCCCCACTTCACTGCCGCGCGTATTTGCCCAAAAGCCTCTTTTTGTATTTGTTTCGCAAGGAGGGTACTCCACCAACACCCTGCATGCAATGGAAATGATGCGGCAGTGGCCGGCGGTGACGCTCACAGGGGATGAAAAATGCCGTGTGAATGAAATGTGCGACAAAAAGGTCGTGCTTTGTTGTGAACATGAGGAAGCTGGTCCCAAGACGATGGGGTATACCTGCACAGTGCTTACATTGTACCTCATGGCCTTGGAAGCGGCCAAGGAGTATGGCACTCTTACGCAAAGTGAGTATGATTCTTATATTGAAGCATTGAGCCGTATGATCCATGCTTTGCCTCGGAACATAGAAACGGTATACACTTGGTATGCTGGTGTGGAAGATCGTTTGGCCAATGCACAAAATTATATATTTGTGGGAACCACGGTTGGACAGTACGTGGCAGATGAAAGCGCGCTCAAGCTGCAGGAAACTGTGCTTCGTCCATCTATGGGATTTGAATATGAAGAATTTTTGCATGGACCTACCTCCATGTTTGACGTTCGACCGGCGGGATTTTACTTTTTGCCAAGCGAGAGCAATCCGGATAGAGCGCGTTTGGAAGCGCTTGCAAAAATCCATTCGGAATGGGGCGGTTTTTCAATAACGATGTCCTGCGGCCCGAAAGGGTCGGTATCGGAGGAGGCAATCGTAGTGGAAAATACAGACGAAGAATGGCTGTATCCTTTTTGGCAGATCCTGCCGGGACAGGTGATTGGTGCCAATCTGCCTGAAAAACTTGGACTCAGCGGGCGTGGTAGAGAATTGTTCAGCAAGATAGACAATGCGGTAGGCGTAAAATACGGAGGTATAGTATGATTCCTTATGTATTAGGAATCGACAGCGGCGGGACAAAAGATTTGGTGGGGGGAGATACCGGGAACGATATTGGGAGAGTTTCGCGGCAATACCTGCAGCCATTACTATTTGGGTAAAGAAAAGGCTGCCCGTGAGACGCTGAATAATTTGGGGAACTGTCTTGCCCGTTTCGGCGGGCGCCCACAGGAATGTTTACGGATTGTGTGCGGATCTACTGGATACGACAGTCCGGAGGACGGAGCGTTAATTACAAATATTTATGAAAATCTGCCAGGATTCGATTGCCCGGTATACTGTGTCAATGATGTGGAATTGGCGCATTATATAGCGACGGGCGGAGTAGGTGTACTAGCTTTGGCTGGGACGGGATCGATTGCATTTGGGCGCAACAAAAATGGGAAAGAAGTACGTGTAGGAGGATGGTTCAAAAGCATCATGGGCGATGAAGGTTCGGGCCGCTACATAGATGCAAAGGCATTGCACCATTACAGCAGATGGTTGGATGGTTGTCGCCCGAGCTCTCCTTTATTAAAAGAAATCGAGCGGGTGGTAGGCTCTCCGACACGCAAAGCGCTGATGGACTATTCACTACATATGGCATCACCACCTTGGCCGGCTGCAAATTTGGGGGAAATGGTAGACCGTGCGGCACTAGAAGGTGACAGATACGCGACACAAATTTTACATGATGCCGCAGCCTGCAATTTTGATTTGGTGCAAGAAACAATACAGTTGCTGCATATGGAACAAGAGCAAAATCTTTGCGTAGGCATTTGGGGTAGTGTGTTGATGAACAGCGCTGTACAAAGAGAAGAGTTCAAACGTCTTTTGCTGACGCATTATCCGCAAACGACCATATCGATTCCTAAAAAGGATGCTGCGCAGGGGGCGGTGGATATTGCGCTGCGTTGGTATAGGGAAGGCGGATCGTGTTGGAAAATTTTACGTAATAGAAAATAAAATATTTTAAAACAGCTCTTTTCTAATCTAAATAGCGTTTACACGAGCGATATGGTATAATGGGAGCAAGAGATCCGAAAGAGGTGTTCCCATGAAGAATGAACAACAACGCCACGACATCAGCGATGC
>OCAQ01000926.1_pt1 | contig 12551 bp, 12 predicted proteins | sample 1538291 | NCBI WGS metagenome assembly OCAQ01 (sample SAMEA2580277, study PRJEB22360) | human gut metagenome | biome: human gut; feature: human-associated habitat; material: faeces | place: Denmark | collected 2008/2010 | reverse complement strand
AAACCGCTTGTTTCCTTGTTTTTCGGGGAACAGGCGGTTTTTCTTTTGCGTGTTCAAAAAACGGGCCTTGCTTTTCGTCTGCTGTTTTTCGTCTGTCATTTTGCCAAATGGCCAAAACCTTCGTCAATCATTTTCAAATACAAAAAATTATTTTCTTATAAAATAATTTTTTCATGCGGTTTGAATTGGTTTTTCTCTCATCTTTTCTGGAAGCTCCAAAGGCAGGCAGTCATTGGCGATCCACGCGGTTTCATCCTTATGCTTCACATTTAGATGCGCATAAATCGTTTCCGTTGTAACGGGCGTGCTGTGCCCCAGCCATTCCTGTATTTTCTTCATATCCTGTCCCCTTTCATACAGCATGCTTGCACAACTGTGCCGAAGGCCATGAAAAGTAATCTTTTTCAGGCCACGTTTCTTCACAAGCTGTGAAAATTTGCATGTAACGTAGTCGGGTCTTAACAGGTGCCCGGTCTCATCAAGACAAATGTAATCCTGATCGCCCATATAATAGAAATTGCCCATCCGTTCACGCTGCTGCTCCTGCTGCTGAAGTTCCCAATCCAGAAATGCTTCCACCTGCGGGATAAGGGGGTACGTTCGGAAGCTTTTTTTATTTTTGGTGCGATCCTTGCGAATGATTTTGTGTTCCCCCTGTACACTCACCTCAATGACCGTGTGGCATACTGTTATGGTTTTCTTTTTCCGGTCGATGACGGCTTTGCGAATCCCCAATGCCTCGCTGCGACGCATCCCATAAAAAGCGGCGAACATGACCGGCACCCGGATGGGAGAATGCATCAGGTCGTTCACCAGCTCCCGCAGCTCATCTGTGTCTGCATATGGAGCAACATAATTGTCCACCTTTGGTGCAACAACGTAGTCCGCAACATTGTACTGCAGGATACGCAGCACCACCACTGCATCTTGCAATGCCTTATGTATTACCGCATGATAATGCCGAATGGTGTTTCCCTTGATTGGCTTTCCCCGGTATGTCCGCGTCTTGCAATACTTGTAAAACAGCGTCAGATCTACCGCCGAAAGTTCCTCCAGCGTTGCATTGTGTTCGCTAAAATAGGGGAGCAATGGATTGTGAACGGTTCGCCAATACCCTGCAAATGTATCCTCTTCCACATCTGCTTGGATGATTTCAAGCCATCGTAAGAGGTAATCCGTAAAATACATATCCTTGCGAATCGGAATCGACTTCAGCGACATAGCACCATCCGTGCCCTTGGAGCGTTTTTTTGCTTCAATCATTGCAAGCGTCAATTTGCCGCTGGTAAAGTCCTCTCTCCACTCCTTCAGCATTCGTTTGGCATCACGCTCCGTTTGTCGTTTTCCATCATAGGGAATTCCTGTTGGGAACCATTTCGGCAGCTTTCGGTTTCCCTTTTCAGGGTTCGGCAGACTTAAAACCATATAGTAGTAGCCGTGCTTGTGGTCCAAATGGCCTGCAATAATTTTTTGTTTGGCCATAATATCCTCCTTCTTCTTTGCAGACCGCTTTCGGTTGACGGCCTTAATTTATCACTCAAAAGCCGTAATAACAAGTTTGCCGATTTGCTCGAAAGGCGAAATCACATACTTGACAGCCCCATAAAATAGTTCACCAAATGAACCTTTGGAATTCTGTACTCGCGTCCGACACGAAAGTAGAAAATCCCTTTCCCCTGTAACCATCGAGCCGCCGTTTTTTTCGTTCTAACATCCAAAATAGACCGTACATCCTCCAACGAAAGAATATCCGGATAATTCTCCAAACGCTTTATATTTTTCGATTTCATTTTTATGCCTCCTTCACTTATAGCACGGACTGAATATATAGGCATCTAATATACAAAAAACACAGCGGCAATCTCTCGTCATCACTTGCTCTCATAGGAGATCTACACGAGAATTGCCGCCGTGTCTGTTTCATCAAAATGCGCCTATTTGACACCACTTCCCGACGCAAGGGCAATATTTGACTGTGCCACTGGTTAAGAGGCCTCCACAGGGTTTTTCCCTCCCCACTTTCTGTGAGGCCGCCCAATGCTGTGACGCGTTCAAAGCGGGAGTATCATTATGCTTGCCCATTTTCATCGCGCATAGCCCACCACAGGCTATGTAAAAGATTTCCGATTCATTCAGAATATCATTTCCGCTTGCTGGCACCTTTGTGTTGCAGCAGGACAAACGTATGTAGCCAAACTATTGGATATTTGATTTTCAAAGAACAATTGCCTCAGTAGCCGGGGTCAGCTTCTGAGATCTCTTTCAGAGTAAAGTCACGAAGGATGCTTTCCATAATGTTACGATCTTCGCCAGACAATGTTTTAGACAGCCGTTTCAATAAATGCTGCTGTTCTGGATTTAGATACTTTCGATCCAGCCGGTATCCGTCTGCAATTTTTATGCCGCCCTTATATTTGCCGCGTGTTGTCACAATCGGATAATTACGGGCTAATTCATCAATGTCATAGCAAATTGTGCGGAGCGAAACGTGAAACTCATTCGCAAGGTTTTTCATCGTGTCCTGTTTTCTTTGACAAAGCAGTTCAAGAATCGCCCTTCGACGTTCATTCGCTCCCACTATGGGACCAACCTCCCTCCTTCGCTCTGTCTGTATCATAAAGGTTAAATATGCAAGTTCATTGCACGATTAAAAAGAATTCACAAAAAATTAATATAAATAAAAGAATGAGCTTACACTTAAAGCAAGCTCATTCCAAGTCAAGTATTCTGTTGTAAAGAATGGCAGTCAATAGAAAAGTTCATACGAAACAGCCCAGCAAAGAACTCAATCGACGGTGAGTTCTCACGGCAACATCTCATCTCTGGTGCTGGCCACAGTTTCAAAACATAGCTTTTGCATCATTAACGCTCTGTATAAGGAGATCAATCCTCCAGGTCTTGCTCTTTTCCCCTTTGGCGAGCATGCAAGATTGTCAAAGCTGCCCAAATTACAAAAACACTAACAGCGATTGAGCAATGTTTGACTGCTTCGAACGTGCACACATAATTACTTATATCCACGCTCGCACGCCTGTTCCTCCACTGCTTTGCACAGTTCATCTATATGAGCATACATGAACTGCGCGGCCTTCTCCCCGTCATGGTCGCAGATGGCCTGCGCAATCTGCTCATGCTCTTTCACATATCCTCTGCCTCGCTCCCGTGTGACAAGCGTCTCCATGACAGCCTCTATTTTTTTCTCCTCATAGATCAGCATGTTCAAAATGGGGCAAATAAACTTGTTGTGGCTGATGTCGGCCACGACCGCATGAAACTCCAGAGCGGGCTCCGTGGGATCCCGGTTCTGCTCCACAGTATCGCGGTGGTCTTCCACAGAACGCATAAGTACCGCGATATCCTCCGCCCTGGCGCTGATGGCTGCCGCCTCTGTCTCCAACGCACGCCGTACATATAAAAGCTCGATCAACTCGCCATATTCCGTTACCTTCATGGCCTTGCTCAGCTTTTCCTGCATGCGCGTGCGCTCTAGACGTTCTTCAAGCTCCTCCAGATGAGCCTGCCCGATCGGCGTGAGCACACGGCCTTGATTGCTCTTTTGGACGGTATACTCGCGATAGTCCAGCTCCTTAAGATACCGCCCAATGGTGGCTGTACTGCAGTCAATGCCACCCACGAACCTGCCGGTTCATCCTTGTCCGCGATAAAGCGCAACAAGAGATAGGAGATCATTTTTGTGCGCGATGAAAACAGGCCTGTACGCATTAAACTTTTTTCACTGTTAAATACCATTTTGATACTCATTTCTTGTAAAAGATTATCAGAATATTTCCATATTATGGTTAAATTATAACGCTATTTTTGCTGTTTTGCAATTCTCATTGACGTTATGCACTTTCTTTGCCATTCTTTTTCGGACGTCCGTTCCAGCACCAAGCCGCAACGCCTCCCAGCACTACAGCCGCCCCCACCAGGGCCCAAGGGCCTGGCACCTCGCCCACCAGCAGCGCCACCAGCAAAGGATTCAGCACTGGATCCAGCATCAAGAGGATAGATGTCTCCACCGGCGGCGTGCAGGGAGCGGCCTTTGCAAAAAGAATCATGGGAATCCCTGTGGATATCACGCCCAGAAATACCACAGCTACCAAAGATACCGCCGTGACAACCGGCGGCTCTGTTATGACCGCCGCGGCCCCAATGCCAACAGAGAGCAAACACGAGACCATACCATATTCTATCACATCTGCGCCAGAGTATCGGGCATACAGTGTATTGACCGCCATCAATATCCCGCTGCACAGTGCAAGCAGATTGCCCACCAGATGTCCGGGCGACAGCTCGTCCAGGAAGAAAAGCGCGATTCCTCCCATAAGCACGGCCGTGAGCAAGATATCTCTGCGTTGCGCCCTCCGGCGTAGCACAAGCCACGACAGAAGCACCACAAACATGGGGTTTGTATATTGCAGCACGATAGCATTAGCTGCTGTCGTGAGCTTATTGGCGGCCACAAAGCATGTGGTACATGCATAGCTGCAAATCGCTCCCAGCAAGACGGGGCGAGAAAAGCGCATCTTAAAGCTTCCCCGGGCTATACCAAGGCAAAAAAATGCGAACATTTTTTCTGCTGCACTGATGACAAGCGGGTTCCAATCCACAAACTTGAACGCCGCGCCCATGGTGCTGTATCCCACAGCTGTGAGAATCAGATACAGCCGTGCGCGCGCCGCTCCCACCACAGCCTGGCGCTCGCTGTATTCCAGCTCCGTCCCGCTCAATAATATCCCTCCCGCGTCCAGCCGGCCAGCGGCATATCCTTCTCCCAACCCGTGGCCTCCAGACGCTGGCAGAGCAACTGTGCGCAGCGATTTGCACGCTTGATCTCTGCGTCCTCGTCTATTGTACGCATGCGGCCGTTCTCTACCACAAACGCCCCGTCAATCAACACTGTGTCCACCTCGCTGCCGCTGGCCGAATAGACAAGGTTCGGCACGATATTGCGCACCGGCCACGCCAGCACAGGGCTCATGGCAGGTGTGTCCAGAGCCACGAGTACAACGTCCGCCTTTTTGCCCGCCCGTAATGAGCCCACGCTTTCCTCCATACCCATACACTGTGCTGCCTCGATAGTAGCCATACGCAGCACCTTCCATGCGGGAAAACTAGTGGGATCTGTATTTTTCACCTTATGCAAAATGGATGTGAATTTCATCTCATTAAACAGATTGTTGCAGTTGTTGCCGGGAGCTTGGTCTGTCCCAAGGCCTACACGGCCGGCGAGCGCCATATAATCCTGTGCAGGCGGTATCTCTCCACCGATGATACCGATGCTGCCTGTACACAACGCCATGCTGACACCACGCTCAGCTAGAAGCGCCCGTTCCGCTGCGGTTGTCTCGGTGATATGCGCCGTATGCAGGCGGCGATCCAGATACCCCAATTCGTCCAGCAGTTCTACCGGCCGTTTTCCATACCGCTGCATCACCTGCCGGGTCTCCCGGGGACTCTGGGCAACGTGCATATGAATGCCGAGATTCATCTTTTCCGCGTAGCTCCGGATCTCTTTCAGCAGCGGCACCGAGCACATATCGCTAGCCTGCGGTCCCATCATGCAGGTAATGCGCCCATTGTATGTTTGATGGTATTTCTCCACAAGGCGCACCGCATCGGAGAATTTTTTGTTTTCCCGTGCCGTGTCAAACTCCCGAAGCGCCGTATCCTCCACACCATAGGTCACGGTCGGCAAGCCGTTGATCATCTCGGCCGCTACCACGCGCGTACCTGCTGCGATATGATTTTTAATCAGCTCAAGCATGGGGAAATCATAATCGCAGAAGGTTGTGGTGCCTTTTTTTACAGCTTCGATGATATTCAGCATAGAACCGGCAACCAGATCCTCTGTTTCAGCCAAACTGAGAAGCGGAAGGACACCACTGTACATCCATTTTGCGATATCCTGGCTGCCTCCTCGCACGATTGCATTAGACGTATGAATATGGCAGTCGATCAGCCCTGGAAGCACGGCATGATCATGCGCATCCACATAACGATGGGCGGAATACTGTTTCAGTATCTCCGGTGTCGGCCCTACTGCAACAATGCTGTCTCCCCTAATGGCAACGGCACCGTTCGGGATCATCCCTGAACCGGGGCCTTCCATCGTCAGCACATATCCTCCATGGATAATAATATTCGCTTTTTCTCTCATCAATAATATTCCTCTTGCGTCCACCTAGCCAAAGGTAATGTTTTTGTCCACGCCTCCTTCTGTAAGCGTAGCTCCATACTTCTAGCCGCCGCATTTGCTTCCGTCACAGCCTCGCACTCATTTACAGTTAGAACCTTATGATTTTCCACAACGAACTGACCATCCACAAGCACGGTCTCAACCTCACCGCCGCGCGCCGCATACACCAAATTAGGTACGATATTACGTACCGGCACCTCCAGAATAGGCGTGAGATGAGGCACCTGTAAATTCACTATGATTATGTCTGCCAACTTGCCCGCGCGTAATGACCCGATACTTTTTTCCATTCCTAAAGCTTGCGCTGCTTCAATGGTTGCCATTCGGAGGACTTTCCATGCGGGGAATACCGTAGCATCTGCATTTTTATATTTATGCAACAATGCTGTTATCTTCATCTCGTTGAACATCATGTTGCAGTTATTGCCAGGAGCTTGATCTGTTCCCAAACCCACTTTTCCACCAAAACTTAAAAATTCCTGTGCAGGTGGCAGTTCACCACTGATAATATCTATGCTGTTGCTGCACAGGCACAAAGCCGCGCCCGAACGCGCTACCTGCTCTACTTCCCATAGCTCTGCGTTCGTCATGTGCGCCGCTAATAGGTGGCTATTCAGATATCCAAGTTCTTCCAGCAACGCCACGGGCCGCTTTCCTGTGCGCAATTTGCACTGAACAATCTCTTCTTTCGACTGCGTCACATGCATATTGATAAGTACGTTTTTCTGATCTGCTAAGTTTTTAATTTCTCGTAGCAGCTCTACCGAACACATATCTACTGCCTGCGGTCCATAACGGCAGGTGATGCGCCCACCGTTGCTCTGATGGTAATGCTCTATTAATGCGGTGTTATCCGCTAGTTTTTGTTGCCCAATAGCTGAGTTTAGCGGGTATTCAATCCCATGTTCAATTACAGACACATCTACCGGCAACTCATTGATCATATTGCTTAAAACCGCTCGCACTTTTGCTTTTTCATAATTGGGAGCTATCGCCAGCATGGGAACGTCAAAATCACAAAATGTAGTAGTGCCTGACTTCAGTGCTTCCAAAATGTTAAGCATTGAACCTTTTGCTAGATCATCTGGTTGCGCAACACTTAGCATGGGCAGAATACCTCTGAACATCCATTCTGAGGCGGGCAAATCCTGGGATACGCCCCGCACAATTGCATTTGATGTATGCATATGTACGTCAACAAAGCCCGGCAATATAGCTTTCCCTATCGCTTCAATATAGCGATGGGCTTTATATTGCCGCATTACTTCATCCGTAGAGCCTACAACTTCAATTTTATTCCCTTTAATTCCAACAGCGCCATTATTGATGAGACCCGTGCCCGGTCCTTCCATCGTTACTACATAACCACCATAGATAATGATGTCAAGCATAAATGTTCTCCCTTCGTATCAGTGCATGCCCATATAGGTTTCTTGAATGAACGGATCGTCCAGCATCTCTTCTGCGATCCCTTCTTTCACAATCCTCCCCACTCCCAAAACATAGGCCCTGTCCGCCGTTTCCAGCGCTAATTGGGCGTTCTGTTCAACGATAAGCAGTGTCGTTCCATGAGTACGGTTGATTTGTTTAAACTTCTCAAACATCTCGTCAATGACAATAGGTGCAAGCCCTAGGCTGGGTTCATCCAACATCATCAGCTTTGGCGCGGCCATCATAGCTCGTCCAACTGCCAGCATTTGCTGCTCACCGCCCGATAACGTCCCTCCTACCTGTTTATATCGCTCCTTAAGGCGTGGAAATAGTTCGAATACTTCTTCCATCCGCTGAACAATCACAGCCTTTTTCTTTTCTTTATACGCCCCCACCAGCAAATTTTCACGGACCGTCAGATTCACAAATATCCGCCTTCCTTCGGGCACAAGGCTGATCCCGTGCTCCACAAACTGGCAGACACGTTGAGGCAAACTTTTCCCTTCAAATAGAATATCCCCCCCGCTGTACTCTTTATCTCCAGCTATAGTGCGCAACAAAGTGGATTTTCCCGCACCGTTTGAACCAATGATGGTTACTATCTCGCCAGTATTCACGGTCAGAGAAACACCCAAAAGGGCCCGTATCCCTCCATAAGCCACCTCTAGATTCTTCACAACAAGTATCGGTGTATTCGGATTTATACTCATTGCTTTTTCCTCCGTTCCCCAAGATATGCCTTTATGACCTGCGGATTATTCTGTATTTCCTGCGGTGTGCCAGTGGCCAGCAATGTCCCCAAATTAAGTACTGTAATATTTTTACACACTTCCATCACTACTTCCAAATGATGTTCAATAAGAACGATTGCGAGGCCCGTATTCTCGTGGATTTGCCTGAGGAATTGCACTAGCTCGATACTCTCTCCCGTATTCATACCTGCCGCTGGCTCGTCCAAGAAAAGCAGCTTTGGCTTTGTAGCTAGGGCACGGGCGATTTCAAGCTTTCTTTGCAATCCGTACGGCAGCGCCCCCGCTTCCTGGTCGGAAAAATCTTGAAGTCCGACCATTTCAAGGAACTCCAATGCTTTCTCAAATGCCTCGCGCTCTTTTTTTCTAACCTTCGGTGTGCAGAGCATCGCTTCTAGCGCAGTATAAGGAGGAACGCTGTTTAGGCCGATTGCTACATTCTCGCATACGCTCATTTTGGGATAAATCCTAATGTTCTGGAATGTACGTGCAATACCCATATGTGCGATTTTGTCCGGACGACACCCGTTAAGCCTTTTTCCGTTGAAATACACTGCTCCATCGGTAGGCTTTACTACGCCCGTCACAGCGTTGAACACTGTCGTTTTTCCTGCGCCATTTGGGCCGATCAAACCTTTAAATTCCCCTTGTTCTACAGAGAAACTCACATCCTGTACAGCCTTGACACCTCCAAAATGCACACTGAGATTTTTCAGTTCTAATAGTGCCATGGCCCATTACCCCCTTTTCTCCAAAATAGCCTTTACCCGTTTCGCTACATTTCGCAAAGGTTGAAGTGAAAATTCTTTGAAGCCCATCAACCCATCCGGCTTAAACCGCATCATTAAAATGAGCACGAGGCCGTAAATTGCCAGACGCCAATTGGACAAAAAGCGGAGCACCTCCGGCATGGCCGTAAGAATGGTTGTCGCCATAACCGGGCCACTCACAGAAGCCACTCCCCCCAACACGACAGAAGTCAGCAGATTGGTGGACATCACTGAACCAAAGGTATTGGGAACCATATATGTATAATAGTGAGCCATCATGCCGCCTCCCACTCCGCAAAAGAAAGCGCTAATCATCAGCACCTTTAATTTTTCACGAAAGATGTTGACACCTATAAGTTCTGATGCGTCTGCATAATCACGAATAGCGCGCGCAATTCTTCCATGCTGGGAACGCGCATAGTTATACGCAAATAAGACGCTCAATGCGGCAAGGCAAAGCGCTACAGGTAGCGTGGTTTTCTGTGGAATTGCAGATATACCGAGTGCTCCGCCTATCATCGGATGATTAATATTACTTAATATTACACGCACTGCTTCTGAAAAGCCTAAAGTAGCAATAGGCAGACGCATCGAAGACTTTTTCCCTGGGGGTGCCGGCCATCCAATAATAATCCTGCTCACTGCGGCTATCGCCCCGCCTGCCAACAGCGCCAGAAAGTAAGGCACTTGAAAATACTTTGTTAGAATCGCGGCGGTATATGCTCCAATGCAAAGGAAACATGCGTGCCCCATAGAAAACAATCCAATATATCCTGTAAGCAGTAATAATCCGCTGACACATACGATGTTAATGCATGTGCTAATTAATATTCCTTCTACATATCCCACACTACCGCCTCCTTACAATTTGTCATGGACACCCTTACCAAAGAGTCCATTGGGTTTGAAAATCAGTACCAAAACCAAAAGTCCATAAGCTACCAAGTCACGATAAGTGGTGGAAACATAAGAAGATATCATTGTTTCCAAGAAGCCCAACAGCAGCCCCGAAAACACAGCGCCTGGCAAGCTTCCAAGCCCACCTACTGTAGAAGCCACAAAACCTTTCATCGCCACATTGCCCATATTTGGATATACGGAATACTTCATTCCGTAAAAACACCCGGCCAAGCCAGCAGCGGCACCCGACAACACGAATATTACAATAGCTACAAAATTCACATTAATTCCCATAAGTGCTGCTGTGCCCGTATCAAATGAACTTGCACGTATACCAAGTCCCACTTTGGATTTATAAAGAAAGAACCACAACACTATCAGCATCGACAACGACAATACAGCCGCCAAAATGTCTGCCCGCGGAATCACAACACCGCCAAAATTCACAACCTTCTTAGCCCATTCCGACGGAAAAGCGCGTACACCGCCTCCAAACAGTTGAATGGCCAAGTTCGGCACAAATGTGCTGATCCCCAACGCCGCAATCATCAAATATAGTTTCAGCGCATTCCTTTTGCGCATTGGACGATAAATCGTCAGTTCCATTAAAACGGATACCAGTGCTGCTACAACCATTGCGAGCAAAATTCCTGCAAGCAGCGGAAGTTTCAATAGTGGGATTGCGTAGAATGCTGCGAATGTTCCCAGCATCATAATGGGTCCAAATCCAAAATTGGAAAAATTAAACACACTGAACACCAACGCATATCCAACTGCCAGTAAGGCGTATACGCTGCCAATAGAAACGCCTGTAGCGCATTGCTGCAGAAAAACCTGCATAACTATCACCATCCTTTTCCAAGCCTTCACGCCTCATAAATACAGACGGCCGTTCACATGTATCTTTTTATGTCGACATGCAAACGGCCGCTTTTACAACTACACTATTTTGCCGTGTAAGAACCCAGATTCTCCACTCCCTTATCTGTAAAAGTTTTTATTACAAATTCGAGTCCTTTAAGATTATGCGTCGCAGAATCATACCCCTGTGATGAACCCGTGAACAATTCAATCTCTGTTGCCTCGTCTAGTGCTTGTCGCAGCGTGTCAGGTTCCACAGAATCTGTTTTCAGTACAGCATATTCAAGAATTTTAATCGCATTAAAACTGATGAGTCCAGCCATGTGCACACTCATGCCGGAATCTCCATGGTTGGTGTCGTAGGTCGCTTTAATATTATTATAACGCGGGTCATCTAGATTTCCGTTTGTTCCGAAAACACAGCCTTCAAGTTCCTCTCCCGCAATGTCCAACAATTCCGTTGCGTCAAAGATTGATGTTCCTAATAATTTAATCTCCCCAGCATATCCAAGCTCAGAAAGCTGCTTCGCCACATTCCCTACCTCTTTATAAGCCATAGCGGGCATGAAAATATAATCCGGGTCACTCTGTGCCAGTTTCGTTAGCTGCGCCCTAAATTCCATATCCTCTACTTGATAAGTTGCTTCATCTACTATTTCGCCGCCATATCCTTCATATGCTTTTACAAAGGCGTCTCTCATAGCTACACAGTCCACCAGTGTGGTCTCGTATAAAACGGCTACACGTGGATTATTCAATTCCTGATATGCGTAACTTGCAACGGCAACCACTAGATCCTCGTTCATAGGACCACAGCGATAAGTATAATCACGTACGGTACCATCTTCAGCCACCGTCACCAACTGTGCTGCACTGGAAGGAATATGCAATATTCCTGCCTTATTACACAATTCTGCTACAGCCGTTCCTTGGGCGGAGTTGCTTGGCCCAAGAATTGCATGTGCTCCTTCTTGAATCAGCTTGTTGGTCGCATTTACCGCCTCTGAAAAATCTCCTCCTGTACCAGAAATGTCATAAGAACGCAAGTCAATCATATGGCCATTCCAGCCACCCTCCGCGTTAATCTTATCCACATAATCTTCCATTAAATACTGCGGCACCAAACCATATAAAGCATCCGGGCCCGACGACCACCCCAAAAAGCCAACAATAATAGGCTCTTTCCCATCGGAACCTTCACTTATCGCACCAGAAGCATCACCCGACGGTTTCGGCACTGTAGTAGGATTTGAACCACTCGCGCTACTGCATGCCACCATTGTAAACAGCATCACAAAAGTCAATAAAAACGCTACTATCTTTTTCATTTTGCTCCTCCTAAATTTTATTGTTTATATTCTGTTCTATGGATGTTTTACCATCCATGACATTCCTTTACTTACCTCGAGATACATAATGCCCCCATCCGCCTGGTGCTCTCACAATACCATGATCATAAATCAGTTCGCCCCGCACCCATGTCTGTTCCACCTTTCCTTTAAGTTGTGCCCCATGATAAATATTGTGGCTGCTCTTCGTCTTGGAAAGGCTTTTTGTTCCATCGAACACCCATTCAGCATCCAGATCCACCACAGCGATATCCGCATCTGTTCCCGGCAGGAGTGACCCTTTCCGGGG
>OCAQ01000915.1_pt1 | contig 12671 bp, 16 predicted proteins | sample 1538291 | NCBI WGS metagenome assembly OCAQ01 (sample SAMEA2580277, study PRJEB22360) | human gut metagenome | biome: human gut; feature: human-associated habitat; material: faeces | place: Denmark | collected 2008/2010 | reverse complement strand
AAAATGCATCGGCCCGCCTCGTCTGGGGCGCGGTCCGCTTCGTGCTGGCGGGCCTGTCCGGCTCGAGCTTCCCGTTCTCGGCCTTCCTGTCCGGCGCGCTCTTCACCGCTGTGCCGGGCATCATCGCACAGCTGGTGCTCATCCCCCTCATCGTCACCGCTCTGCAGAAAGCAAAGCTCATGGACTGAGCTTATACAGAAAAATGGCTGGGGCCTCGCGGCCCCAGCCATTTTGTTTTGCCTATTACTTACGGAGGAAGTCCGGCAGGGGCTTGCCCTGCTTGAGCCACTGATGATACTCGGCGGTCGCGGCGAACTCCACGTCGCCGGCGGAGTTCAGCGCAGTCTCCACAGAGTCCTGGATCACGCCGATGATGAAGCCGACACCGACCATCTGCATGGCCACATCGTTGGAGATGCCAAAGAGGGAGCAGGCCATGGGGATGAGCAGCAGAGAGCCGCCGGCCACGCCGGAAGCGCCGCAGGCACCCAGAGCGGACATGGCGCTCAGGACGACGGCAGCGGGCAGGGTCACGGGGATGCCCAGCGTGTTGGCCGCAGCCAGCGTCATGATGGTGATGGTGATGGCCGCGCCATCCATATTGATGGTAGCGCCCAGAGGGATGGAGACGGAATACATCTCCTTATCGAGGCCCAGCTTCTCGCACAGGGCCATGTTGACGGGGATGTTGGCCGCAGAGCTGCGGGTGAAGAAAGCGGTCAGGCCGGACTCCTTCAGGCAGCGGAACACCAGCGGATACGGGTTGCAGCGCAGATAGAGGAAGATGATAAAGGGCGAAACGATGAGCGCCATGAAGAGCATGGTACCCACCAGCAGGGCCAGCAGCTTGCCGTACTGGGTAAAGATGGCCAGACCGTTACCGGCCACGTTGGTGTACACCAGACCCATGATGCCGAAGGGAGCCAGATTGATGATCCAGCGCACCACCTGCGACACAGCGTCGGCAGTGTCGGCAAGGAACTTCTTGGTGGTGTCAGAGCCGATGTTCTTCATGGCAAGGCCGAACATGCAGGCCCAGAACAGGATGCCGATGTAGTTGCCACTCATCAGAGAGCTGACAGGGTTGGCGACGAAGTTGGTGAGCAGGGTGCTCAGCACCTCGCCCAGACCCTGCGGCACCACGTCCGACTGGGCAGCGTCTGCCAGAACGACCGACACAGGGAACATGAAGCTGGTGATCGAAGCGATCGCAGCCGCAAGGAAGGTGGTGAGCATGTACAGCCAGATGACCGTACCGAAGCGGCGGTCCAGCTTGGAGCTGCCCTGTGCCAGTGCGCTCGCCACGATGACGAACACCAGCACCGGAGCGATGCCCTTCAGTGCGCCGACGAACAGGCTGCCCAGCTCGCCGACCCAGCCTGCGCCCGGCACCGCAAGCGCCAGCACCGCGCCGATGACCAGACCGACGACGATGCGAAGGATGAGGCTGACCTCATTGTACTTCTTCACAATGGCTTTTGCACCATTCATCATATAGAACACCCCTCCGTATTTGTGCGTCCTCGACGCACACTTTTCCTGTCTCTTACCCAAAGACAGCTGTTATTATAGCACACACGGAAGAAAAGTCAAAGGTTTTCAGTAAATTTTTCGGGCTGCTTCGGCAGATTTTTCGTTTTCGCCCCTCCTCCGCGCCGCCTTATGTGTTCGCCGTAGAAATACACGACCAAAATATTTCACCGCTCAGGGCAGAAAAATCCCCCGGCAGAGTTTGTCTGCCGGGGGGTAGTCATTCTTATTTATTTTTTCTGATTTTTCAGTCGTCCAGATAGGTCACTTTGCCGGGGACAAAACCCTGGATGCCCATGCCGGGTGCATCCGAAACGGTGATATTCTTCTCGTCGAAGACCGCGCCGCCGAGGATATGGTCCTCGCGGCAGAGCACCGGGCCGTCCAGGTCCACTTTGGTGATGATCTTCTTGGCGCAGGCCAGCTCCACGGCTGCGTTGACCGAGATCTTGGCTTCCAGCATACAGCCGATCATGCACTCCACGCCGTAGACCTCCGCCGCCGAGGCGATGCGGAGGGCGTTGGTGATGCCGCCGCACTTCATCAGCTTGATGTTCACAAAGTCGGCTGCGCCGGTCTGCATGATGCGCAGGGCGTCCGCCGGGCTGAACACGCTCTCATCGGCCAGCACCGGCACACTGGCGTGGCGGGTGACGTACTGCATCCCCTCGAGGTCAGCTGCCGGGACAGGCTGCTCGACGAACTCGATGTCCAGGCCCTTCTCCTGCATCTGGTCGAGGATGCGGACAGCCTGCTTTGCATTCCACGCCTGATTGGCGTCGATGCGGAGCTTGACGTCCTTGCCCACGGCCTCGCGGACGGCGGCCAGACGGGCCACGTCCAGCTCCGGGTCGATGCCCACCTTGACCTTCAGGCAGTCGTAACCGCGCTGGATGGCGGTGCGGGCGTCCCGGGCCATCTCCTCGGGCGGGTTGACGCTGATGGTGATGTCCGTCACGATATTGCTGCGCGCGCCGCCCAGCATCCGGTAGACCGGGGCGCTGTACTTCTGGCCCAGCAGATCCCACAGGGCCATATCCACGGCAGCCTTGGCGCTGGTGTTGTGGACGAGGGCCTTCTGCACGGCGGCGGTCAGATCCTCGAACTCGTCGAGGCCGCGGCCCAGGATGGCCGGGGCGATGTGGTCGCGGATGGCGCCGATGATGGCACCGGTGGTGTCGCCGGTGATGACGCCGGTGGGAGGTGCCTCACCGTAGCCCACCGCGCCGGTGTCGGTGTGCAGCTCAACGATGACGTCCTCCACGCTACTCACGGTGCGCAGCGCTGTCTTGAAGGGGACGCGGAGCGGGGTCGAGATACGGCCCAGCTTTACCTGTGTGATCTTCATGCCAGTCCCTCCTTATTCTTCCTGCATGTGTACGGTGACCGACAGCTTCTGGTAGGCGACGCGGGGCGTGCCGTCTTCCACATGGATGATGCCGCAGCGGGCAAAACCGTTCTTCTCGAGAAGATGCTGCATGATCCTGTTGTCGGCGTGGGTGTCGGCCCGCAGGCTCTCGCAGTGCTCGAGGCACCATGTGATGACCTCAGACGCCACGCCCCTGCGGCCGCCCGCCGAGGCCAGCCGGTGGATGGTGCCGTAAGGCACCTCATCGTTGAGCCACTGGCCGTCTTCGATTTTCGCGTAGGTGGGGTCCGGCCCGAGGATGAAGGCAAACACCGCCTCGAGACGGCCTTTCACCGTATAGACGAACAGCCGGTTGGAGTCGATGTCTTCTTCCAGCATCTTCTGCGGCGGATAGCTGTCGCCCCACTGGGTCGGGTTGCCCGAATCCGCCATTGCTTTCCGGGCATGGGCATAGATCTCTAAAATTTGCTCCAGATCAGAGCGCCGTGCTCCACGAAACATTCCATTCCCACCTTCTCTTTCTATGCGCCGCGGCGCACTCCCGCATTTTTTCAGGTCCGGCTTTTATTGTAACACACTCTGCATCGTTTTTCCATCTTAAGACATCAAAAGACGTCCCGCTGACACGGGACGTCTTTTTTCGCGGTGTGCTCAAAGGTCAGGCCGGTGTGCGGGTGCGGGCCGCGCGGCTCTGGCGGTACTCACGGGGGCTCTGGCCGTACCGCTCGTGGAACAGGCGGTAGAAATAGCTGGTGTTCTCGTAGCCGACGTAGGTGATGATCTGCTGGATGTTCCAGTCGCTGCGGCGCAGCAGGCGGGCGGCAGTCTCCATCCGGTGCTTCTGGAGCAATTCCTTGTAAGTACGGCCTGTCTGCGCCCGGACGCACTCGCTGACATAGGCCAGAGAGACGCCGTAGCTGCGGGCCACATTGGAGAGGCTGGCCTCGCGGTAATTCTTGGTGATCTCATCCAAAGCCGCCTGCACCAGCTCTTCGCGGCTGACGGCCGCGCCGTAGGCTTCCAGCGGGAATTTCTTGATGCTCATAGGTATCCTCCGTTGCGGCGCAGCCGGGGACATGGGGGATGTCGGAGCCGGGCCGCGCTCAGGTCTCATAAGCGTCCCTCTGTTGGGAAGCTTCTGCTTATAATACGGCGCATCCGGGCCGGAAATTGCATAAGACAAGAAAAAACCCCAAAATTTTTCAGACGGGGTTCCGACAAAGCAAAAGCTGCCGCCCGCCTCGGGCAGCAGCTTTTCAGGAAAAGAAGAAGAGGAAAACAGAACTCAGAACATCTTCTCGTGGTGATACCGGCCCGTGCGCAGGAACTCCACCCACTCGGCGATGTTCACGGCGTGGTCGCCGATGCGCTCGAGGTACTTGATGACCATCAGCACGTCGAGGGCGGCGTCCACTTTGCCGGGGTCGGCGGCGATCTCCGCCGCCAGCATCCGCTTGATGGTGTTGAAGTCGTAGTCCACCGCGTCGTCGTCGTCGATGACGGCTTTTGCCGCCGCCTCATCTTCCGCCGCAAAGGCGCTCATGGCGTCCTGCAGCATCTTGTGGGCTTTGCGGCCCATCTCAATGCTCCTGCTCACGGCGGGGTCGCCCGCCGTGCGGACGCCGGCCAGATGGGGGACGATCTCCGCGATGTCGGCGGCATGGTCCCCGATGCGCTCCACGTCTGTCACCACCTTCATGGCAGCAGAGATAAAGCGCAGATCACCTGCCACCGGCTGCTGACGCAGCAGCAGGGTCATGCAGCGGTGCTCGATGTCCCGCTCCATCCGGTTGACCTCGGTGTCGCCCTTGATGATGCCCTTTGCTGCCTCGGCGTCCGCCGTGCAGAGGGCTTCCAGCGCATCTTCCACCGCGTCGGCAGAGAGCTGGCCCATCCTGGCCAGCGATCCCTTCAGGGCCGCGAGGTCGGCTTCGTACTGTGTGCGTGTGCTCATATCGCAAACCCTCCTTTTTAACCGAAGCGGCCCGAGATGTAGTCCTCGGTGCGCTTATCCTTCGGGGTGCTGAAAATCTCGCCCGTGGGGCCGCACTCCACCAGCTCACCCAGCAGGAAGAAGGCCGTGCGGTCGCTGATACGGGCCGCCTGCTGCATGTTGTGGGTGACGATGACCACGGTGTAGTTCTTTTTCAGCTCGCTCATCAGCTCCTCCACCTTCATGGTGGAGCCGGGGTCGAGGGCGCTGGTGGGCTCGTCCATCAGCAGGACTTCGGGCTTGACAGCCAGAGCCCGGGCGATGCACAGGCGCTGCTGCTGGCCGCCGGAGAGGCCCAGCGCGCTCTTTTTCAGGCGGTCTTTCACCTCGTCCCAGAGGGCAGCGCCCCGCAGGGAGCTTTCCACCAGCTCATCCAGCTCCGCCTTATTGCGGACGCCGTGGAGCCTGGGGCCGTAAGTAATATTGTCGTAGATGCTCATGGGGAAGGGGTTCGCCTTCTGGAAGACCATGCCCACGCGGCGGCGCAGGTCGGTCAGCTGCATCTCCTTTGAGAAAATATCCTCACCCCGGAGCCGGACGTCGCCCTCGATGCGGACGTTCGGCACAAGGTCGTTCATCCGGTTCAGGGTCTTGAGGAAGGTGGATTTGCCGCAGCCCGAGGGGCCGATGAGGGCAGTGATCTCCCGTTCGCCCACGTCCAGCGAGATGCCCTTGAGGGCCTTGAAGTCGCCGTACCAGAGGTTCAGATCTTTTGCCGAGATGACCGGCATATTATTATCCATAAAATACCCCTTACTGTTTCTGTTTGAGCTTTGTTTTTGCCAGACGGGCTGCGAGGTCGATGAGAAGCACCAGAACCAGCAGCACTGCGCCGATGCCCCAGGCGGAGGCGAAGTCGCCGTCCTCGAAGGCCCGCAGATAGAGCAGGACGGAGAGGGTCGCGCCGTTGGATGTGTAAGCCTTGGCGATGCTGCCCGCAATGACTTCCGCCGCGCCGGCGGTGAAGAGCAGGGCCGCGCTCTCACCCACGATACGGCCCACGGCCAGGATGCAGCCGGTGACGATGCCGTCGATGCTGCAGGGCAGCACGATGGTGCGGATGATGTGCCACTTGCCCGCGCCGAGGCCCAGAGCGCCCTCCCGGTAGCCCTGCGGCACCGTTTTGAGGGACTCCTGCGTGGTACGGATGATGGTGGGCAGGTTCATGACCACCAGCGTCAGGCTGCCGGAGAGCAGGCAGGTCTTGAAGCCCATGGTCTGGGCGAAGACCAGCATGCCCACGAGGCCGTAGATGATGCTGGGGATGCCAGCCAGCGTCTCATTCGTGAACTCGATGACCTCAATGAGCTTCCGGTTGGAGGCGTACTCCGTGAGGTAAACTGCCGCGCCCACGCCTAGCGGAAGGACGATGAGCAGGGTGAGCAGGATGACATATAACGTGTTGAGGATAGCGGGCAGGATGCCGTCGGTGCCTTTGAGGACGCTGGCGGTGGTGGAAAGGAATTCCCAGCTGATGTTGGGGATGCCCCGCACCAGCACCAGCCCGATGACGCCCACCGTGAGGGCGATGACCAGCACTGCCGCCGCCCAGACCAGCGCGGTCATGATGACGTTCCATGTGCGGCGGGAGGGGGAGAAGTCACTTTTCATCCCTGTTTCCTCCCTTCAGCACAGCGTTGAGCAGCACATTGATGACCATGATGAAGACGAACAGCACCAGCGCGATGCTGAACAGCGCCTGCTTCTGCAGGCCGCTGGCGTAGCTCATCTCCTTGGCGATGGCCGTGGTCAGGAAGGTGACGCTGCGGAAGAGGCTGTCCGGCATATTGGGGCTGTTGCCGGCCACCATCATGACGGCCATTGCCTCGCCGATGGCGCGGCCGATGCCCAGAACGATACCGGCTGCAATGCCGCTCTTGGCCGCCGGGATGCTGATCTTGAACCACGTTTCCGTATCGGTCGCGCCCAGCGCCAGACTGCCCTGCTCATACTCGGGCGGCACGGCGTTGAGGGCCGTCACCGACACCGACACGATGCTGGGCAGTATCATGATGGACAGCACCACGATGGCCGACAGCAGGCAGGCGCCCGACGCCTTGCCAAACACCTTCGCCACCGCAGGCACCAGCACCTGCATGCCCAGCAGGCCGAACACCACGCTGGGGATGCCGCTCAGCAGCTCCACCGCCGTGACGACCATATTGCGCACGCCGGGAGCTGCCGCTTTCGAGAGGAAGACTGCTGTCAGCAGGCCCACCGGCACGCCGATGAGGGACGCGCCCAGAGTGCCGTAAATACTCGAAAGCACGAAGGGCAGGATGCCGTACTTCGGCTCGGACGCCGTGGAGGCCCACTCGGTGCCGAAGAGGAACTTCAGCGGGCCGATCTTTCCGATGGCGGGCAGGCCCGACAGGAACATATAGATGGTAATGACAGCCACGCAGCCCACGGCGAGGATGCCGCAGAGGAAGAAGATGGCGTTCATGACAGCTTCCAGCCATTGGGCCGGGGTGCGGGGCAGCTCGAATCTTTTCATAAAAACACCTGAGGGATCCCCTCACAAAGTTACTCGTTCACCGGCACAGCGCCCGCGGTGCGGATGAGGTCGGCAGCGTCGGTGCTGGTAGCAAAGTCGAAGAACGCCTGAGCCTGAGCGGAGAGGGTGACGGAGTCGTTGGTGACGAACACGAAGGGACGCTGCACCTCATAGCTGCCGTCCTTGACGGTCTCCTCGCTGCACTCCACGCCGCCGACGGTCACAGCCTTGACGGTGTCGCCGATGGCAGACAGGGAAGCGTAACCGATGGCCAGAGGATTGGCCTCCACAGCGCTGATGACAGCGCCGGTAGCCGTCAGCTCCTGCGCGTACTTGCAGGAATCCTTGACGTCCACGATGCTCTCGAAGCCATCGCGGGTGCCGGAGCCAGCCTCGCGGCCCACCAGAACGATCTCGCCGTCGTCGCCGCCGACCTCGGACCAGTTGGTGATCTCGCCGGTGAACATCTGCTTGAGCTGGTCAACGGTCAGGTCCTCGACCTTGCTGTCCTTGTTGACGATGATGGCGATGCCGTCCAGAGCTACGATGGTGCCGGTGACGCCGGTCTCGTCAGCCTTCAGGGCGCGGGAAGAAAGGCCGATGTCCAGAGTCTTATCGGTAGCGCCGGTGATGCCTGCGCCGGAGCCGGTGGGGTCATAGCTGATGGTGACATCCGGCTCGAGCTCAGCGAAGCCCTCGGTCAGGGCGGCGATGACGTTCTTCATAGAGGTGGAACCGCCGGTGGCGACATTGCCGGACAGCGCAGCCGTAGAAGAAGCGGAAGCTGCGGTGCTGGATGCGGCGGCAGAAGAGGCAGCAGCAGCGGCAGCAGCGCCGCAGACGGACAGGAACGAACGACGAGTGATCTTTTTCATAATAATATCTCCTTCAATTGGGCCGGCCCTTTTGTTCTGGCCGGGCTGTTTTCCTTTTCCTCATTGTATCTCTCTTGGGACGCCTTTATTGTAGCGCACCGCCCATCCGGCTGCGACCATGGCGGCGCAAAATGCAGGTAAAGCTTTGTGCAGTGTTTTTGCGCTGCTGTCATCCTCTGGTAAAGTCGGTGTGGAAAACAGGACACTCGATTTTACATTTCCGGTCAAACTGTCAAAAATCCGCACCTTCGTTTGTGCATCCCGCCCGCTGATGGGTGCAAAAAAGGCTGCTTCACAGAACGTAAAGCAGCCTTTCAGAGCCTATGATCGAATCAGAATTTCTCTTCCGTGCCGTCCGGGCGGTAGAGCTGGACATATCTGCGCCACTTGTCCGCGCCCATCACCCGGCTGTAGCAGTCGGCCAGCTCTTTGTTGGCCGTCTCCGCATCCAGTGTCTCCCCCTCGGCAGGCAGGACCAGCACCCGGAACCATGCGTCGAAAAGACGCTCCGTCCAGCCGGTGTCAACGGCCCCGCAGCGGGCATAAAAGCCCAGACGCCGGACGGCCATGGCCTCGTCGTCGGCCTTCTCGGGACACTCGGCCTCGATGAGGATGGCCTTTGCGCCCTCCTCGTGGGCGGGCAGAGCGGCCAGCAGACGTGCGCCAATGCCGGTGCTGCGGTAGGCGGGCAGGACGGAGAAATAGTCCAGCTGGCTCACTTCACAGCCCATAGGCCGCACCATCAGCAGATAGGACACCAGCGTCTCCCCCTCGAACACGCCCCATGTGTGGGCCATGTCGGCGGCTTCGCTGTTGAGAATCATGCTCAGGGGTTTCAGCTCGCTGGGCGGGAAATCGCGGTGCATCTCGTCCAGATACACCCGCGTCAGCTCGTCGGCGGCGAGTTTCTTCCACGTAAAGGTCTGGGGCTTCATATCAAAACTCCTTTCCGATAAAAATACCGCCGGGCCGGACGCGGCGGCCCGTTCCCGGCGGTGTTCGAGAAGCTGTTTTCGCAAGAAAACGGCTTCTTGGTTACAGCTGCTTGCGCAGGGCATCGTACACGGCCTGCACATCGCCCTTGATGACCACCTGGCAGGCGTTCTTGGCCGGGCGGATGACGCCCTCTGCGCCTGCGGCCTTGGCAGCGGCCTCGTCCACGGAGGCGTAGCTGTGTACCTCAAAGCGGAGGCGGGTGGCGCAGTAGTCCACCTTGATGATATTGTCCTTGCCGCCGAGGGCTTTCAGGATGCCGGAGGCCAGTGCCTCGCTCTCGGCAGAGCTCATGCTGGGCGTCTCGGCCCCGCCGTTCTTATGGTTGTGATAATACTTGCGTCCAAAGTAGAAGCAGGCCATGGCCACCATGGCGAGAACGATCTTGAACGGCAGCGTGATGGGAAGGAATGTGACGATGAGCGCGATGACGATAGCAGCGATCCAGCTGTAAATATCCATTCCTAAAAACATACGATAATTCCTCCTTTGGGGAACGATGCGGCGGGCGCTTCCGGCAGGAAGCCGCCCGGACCCAGTCCGGGTACAACACCATATTAACATACTGCCGGGAAAAAAGAAAGCCCTTTCGGGTATCTTTCGGCCCGAGAGCTTGCATCCCGGGCCGGAATCGGGTACTATAAAGGCAGTATATCCCCAATACACGGAAGGAGCATCCTTATGGAATGGACTGATATTCGCCTGACCGTATCCAAAGCCGACGCCGAGGCCGCCGAGGCCGTGGCCACCATGATCGCGGAGGGCGGCATTTATATCGAAGACTACAGCGACATCGAGGAACAGGTGGAGCAGATCGCCCACGTGGACCTCATCGAGCAGGAGCTGCTGGACAAGCCCCGGGACACCGTCATCATCCATATGTACCTCGAGCCGGGCGCTTCGCCGGTGGAGACGCTGGCCCTCATCGCGGCCCGGATGGAGGCCGCAGGCATCCCCTACACCTCCGAGACCGAGGGGGTGGAGCAGGAGGACTGGCAGAACGGCTGGCGCAAGTATTACCACCCGATGGACGTGGGCCAGCGCCTCGCCATCGTGCCGTCCTGGCAGGACTACGACACCGACCGCGTCAAGCTCATCCTCGACCCGGGCCTTGCTTTCGGCACCGGCGGCCATGAGACCACCAACCTCTGCCTCGAAGTGCTGGACGAGCGGGTCAAGGGCGGCGAGCGGGTGCTGGACATCGGCACCGGCAGCGGCCTCCCCGCCAACGCCGCCCCCAAGCCGGGTGTCGATGATCCACGCCCTCAGCCGTGGCTGAGGGCGTGGACATCGACCCCGTGGCCGTCCGCACCGCCGGCGAGAACGCCGCCCTCAACGGCGTGGCCGATAAGCTGACCGTCCTCGTGGGCGATCTGTCCGACAAGGCCAGCGGCAAGTACGACATCATCACGGCCAACATCGTGGCCAACGCCATCATGTCCCTGGCCCCCGCCGTCCCCGGCCTGATGGCCGACGACGCCGTCTTCATCGCCAGCGGCATCATCGACAGCCGGAAGGATGAGGTCATCGCCGCGCTGGAAGCCGCCGGCCTCGCCGTGCTGGAGGTGAAGGAGAAGCGCGGCTGGGAGTGCATCGTCTGCAAGAAGGCATAAGGCCAACCTCTCAGTCAGTGCTTCGCACTGCCAGCTCCCCTAATAGGGGAGCCTAAGATGTAAAGGATCAAAAAATATGCCGCACCGTTATTTTACCACTGAAATTTCCGACGGCACCGCCGTGCTGCGGGGGGCCGACGCCCACCATCTCTCCCGCGTGATGCGGGGCAGGCTGGGGGACACCGTCATCCTCTGCGACGGCAGCGCCGTCGAGTATACTGCCACCATCACCGGTTTCGGCGACGAGACGGTGGAGTTCAGCGTGGAGCCGGGCTACCCCAGCGCCGCAGAGCCCACCGTGGACGTCACCCTGCTGGTGGGTTATCCCAAGCAGGACAAGCTGGAGCAGGTCATCCGCCACGGCGTCGAGCTGGGCTGTGACCACTTCATCCCGTTTTTCAGCCGCTACTGCGTGGCCGCGCCCAAGAAGGAAGAGCAGAAAAACGAGCGCTACAACCGCATCGCCTTTGAAGCCGCCAAGCAGTGCGGCCGGGGCATCCTGCCGGATGTGGCCCTCCCGCTGCCCAACTTCGGGGCTGTCTGCCGCAGCCTCGACCAGTATGACCTCGTGCTCTTCTGCTACGAGTGCGGCGGCGCACCCCTGCGCCGGCTGCTGGCTGGGGGCGCAGCAAAACGCCGTGGCGGGCCGGGGTGGCGGGTGAGGCCACGCCCGCCGATGGCGAAAAGCTGAAGATCGCCATCATCACCGGCGCAGAGGGCGGCTTCGCCGCCGAGGAAGCCGAGATGGCCGCAAAAGCCGGCGCAAAGACCGTCGGCCTCGGCCCCCGCATCCTCCGCTGTGAGACGGCCCCGCTGGCCGTCGTCTCTGCCGTCATGACCCTGACGGGGAATCTTGAATAAGTTCTGACACCAGAAACGGCGTCCCGCCGAGGCGGGACGCCGTTTTGCTGTATTCAGTTCTGATACACTTCACGCCGATGGCCTACTGTCAGAGCCAGGATCACCAGCTCTTCATCCTCAATGAGGCAGAGCAGACGGTAATCTCCAATGCGATACCTCCACTGTCCGCTCCGGTCGGCCGTCAGGCCCTTGCCGTGGGCGCGTGGGTCAGCGCAGTCCACGAGGTTTTTGTCTATCCACGCTTTCAGCATCCGCTGGGTATAGCGGTCTAATTTTCGAAATTCCTTTTCAAATCTCGGCGTCGTTTCCACCCGGTATTTCATAAATCGAGTTCCTTCCAGAACTCACCCACCGGGCGGCTCTTCTTTCCGCTGCGCTGATACTCGCCGTAGGCTTCCTCTGCGACAGTAACGTCATAATCCTCTTCGATTTTGTCGAACAGCGCCCGCTTGAATGCTTCGCCCATCGACATGGAATGGAGCTTTGCATAGCTGTCGGCCAGCTGCCGTTCTTCTTCCGATAACCGAATCGAGAATGCCATACCATCATCTCCTTTTCATAGTACATTGTACTATATCAACTTCAAACTGTCAATGGCACGGTTTATTTCGCATCTGCATCCCGCAGGGCCTTTTTGATAGTCAACAGGTTCTGCGGGCTCATGGAGAAGCTGCGCAGTCCGAGGCGGAGATACTGGGTCGCGTTGACGGCATTGCCGACGGCGAGGCCGCAGATGGTGACGGGGATGTCCGCTTTCCTGGCGGCGTCCACCACCATGGCGATGAGCTTTTTCATGGCCGGGCTGGCGGGACGGTAGTAGTGCTCGGCAATGGCCAGTTCCCGGCTCACCGCGTGGGTGTACTGGGTCAAATCGTTGGTGCCGATGACGAAGAAGCGGCAGCCGCGGGGCGGGAAGGCCCCTGCCGGCAGGGCGTCCAGT
>OCAQ01000911.1_pt1 | contig 12792 bp, 9 predicted proteins | sample 1538291 | NCBI WGS metagenome assembly OCAQ01 (sample SAMEA2580277, study PRJEB22360) | human gut metagenome | biome: human gut; feature: human-associated habitat; material: faeces | place: Denmark | collected 2008/2010 | reverse complement strand
GGCTGTCCGGCATCCTCAGGCCGGGCCGCAAATAACCACCGGGCAACGTGCCCGCCAGCCACACCACCATCTGGAAATGCCGGAGCGTCGCTCCGGCATTTCACATTTTTGCACATCGCGGCCCACCACCTTGTCCCGGCCAGCCATTCGAAAACGGCCACGCCACAAACCCGCACCGGCGTCAGCAGACGCTACGGCAACCGGACGGCAGAACAGGGAAATCCGGCCCGGCTCCGAAAAGCCTTAAAAATAGCAACTTTCCGCCTTCGGCAGGTAATATTGATTGGATTTCGCCGTTAAATGATTACTTTTGCAGGACATAAAGCGAAACATACCGAAAAAATATGACATCCTTCAAACGCTGGAACAACATCGTCGGCTGGGCGGTCTTTGCCATCGCCGCACTGGTATACCTGATGACGATGGAACCGGTTTCGAGCCTCTGGGACTGCTCGGAATTCATTGCAACCTCCTATAAACTCGAAGTCGGGCACCCTCCCGGAGCCCCGCTGTTCATGATGCTGGCGCGCCTGGCGACGCTCTTCGCCGCCGGCAACCCGGACTTTGTGGGCATGGCGGTGAACGGCATGAACTCCATCGCCAGCGCATTCTGCATCCTGTTCCTGTTCTGGACGATCACACACCTGGCGCGGCGCCTCGTGACCCGCGACGGCAGCCAGCTCACCCGAGCCAACGTGTGGGCCATCCTGGGTGCAGGCATCGTGGGTGCCCTGGCCTACACCTTCACCGATACGTTCTGGTTCTCGGCCATCGAGGGTGAGGTCTACGCCCTCTCGTCGATGTTCACGGCGCTGGTCGTATGGCTGATGCTCAAATGGGAGGAGGAGGCCGACCAGCCCCACTCGTCACGCTGGATCGTACTGATCGCCTACATGATGGGACTGTCGATCGGCGTGCACATCCTCAACCTGCTGACCATCCCGGCGCTGGTGTTCATCTACTATTTCCGCACGACGGAGAAGGTGACTTTCAAGGGCATCGTCTACGCCACGCTGATCGCGGGCGCCATCCTGATCTTCGTCAACAACATCATCATCCCCTACACGGTCTACGTCGGGGCGATGCTCGACCTTTTCTTCGTCAACACGCTGGGGCTGCCCGTCAACTCGGGCATGGTGCTCTTCGCACTGGCGCTGATCGGCGGCATGGGCTGGGCTTCGTGGTACACACACCGCAAAGGCAAGGTCGTGTGGAACATCGTCCTGCTCTCGACGACCATGATCCTCATCGGGTTCTCGTCCTACGCTTCGGTGACGATCCGTGCCGCCGCCAACCCGCCGATGAACAGCAACAACCCCAACAATCCCCACGCACTGATGTCGGTGCTCAACCGCGACCAGTACGGTGACCGGCCGCTGCTGTTCGGCGCTTACTACTCGGCCCCGCCCGAAGGGTACAAGGAAAAGCATTTCTACTACCTCGACGAGGACGGCAAGTACAAGCCCGCATCGGTCATCACGGGATATACCCACGCCCCGGAATTCATCCACTTCTTCCCCCGCATGTGGGATGCGCGCAAAGGAGAGAAGGAGTACAAGCAATGGGCCGCCTACCGCACCAAAACCGAGATCATGCGCGACGAAAAGGGCGAAATCGTCCGCGACTCGCAGGGACGCCCCATGCAGGGCGAAGTGCTCGACTTCGGCACCAAGAAGGTATACGACGACGGGTACGAACCGCGCACGATCGTCGAGCCGACGTTCCTCGAGAACCTCAACTATTTCTTCAACTACCAGCTCTCGTACATGTACTGGCGCTATTTCCTGTGGAATTTCGTAGGGCGCCAGAGCGACATACAGCCGACCCGCGTGACGATCACCGACGGCAACTGGCTGTCGGGCATCAAGTGGATCGACGAGAAATACCTCGGGCCGCAGGACGATCTGCCGCGGGAGATCGCCGACAACAAAGGCCGCAACACCTACTATTTCCTGCCGTTCCTGCTGGGGCTGATCGGACTGATCTACCAGCTCAACCGCGACCAGCGGAATTTCTCGATCGTCATGTGGCTCTTCATCATGACGGGTATCGCGCTGGTTTTCTATTTCAACACTTCGCCGGGCGAACCGCGTGAACGCGACTACGTCTACGCAGGGTCGTTCTACGCATTCTGCATATGGATCGGGTTCGGCGTACTGGCCATCCGCGACCTGGTCGCATGGCTCACCAGGCGCAACAACGTCACGGCCGCCGTGGCGGCGACGGTGGTCTGCATGGGCGTGCCGACGATCCTCGCGGCGCAGAACTGGGACGACCACGACCGTTCGCACCGTTACATGGCGCGAGATATCGGCTGGAACTACCTGATGTCGACGCTGCCCAACTCGATCATCCTCAACTACGGTGACAACGATACGTTCCCGCTCTGGAACAACCAGGAGATCTACGGCGTACGCCCCGACGTGCGTATCATGAACACCTCCTACCTGGGCGGCGAATGGTACATCGACGAGATGAAAACCAAGGCCAACGACGCCCCGGGCGTACCTTTCTCACTGCCCAAGAGCAAGTACACCTTCACCAACGACTGGGTGCCGGTGGACAACCGCTTCGACCGCGCGGTGGACATCAAGGACGTGATCGAATTCGTGCGCAGCGAAGACCCGCGCAGCAAGATCAAGCTCTCGGACGGGACGATGACCGACTACATCCCGACCAAACGCATCGCACTGCCGGTGAACAAGGAGAACGCCATCGCCTCGGGCATCGTCGCCGAGAAAGACCGCGCCCAGATGGTCGACACGGTCTACATCAACCTGCGGAAGAACTCGATCGACAAGACGCAGCTCATGATCCTCGACATGCTGGCCAACTTCGACTGGAAACGCCCGCTCTACATGACGCAGGTCTACATATTGCAGGATTTCGGACTGATGGATTACCTCCAGTTCGACGGCTACGCCTACCGTTTCGTGCCGATCCTCACTCCCGTGCAAAACCCCTGGGAAATCGGGCGCATCGACGCGGATTATGCGGCGCCGCTGCTCAGGGAGACATTCCGCTACGGGAATCTCGCCGACCCGAGGGTATATGCCGATTATTTCATCCAATACAACCTGAGCGCCTCGCACGCCCGCGATGCCTTTGCCCGCGTGGCAAAGGAGCTGCTGCGGCAGGATCGCGCGCAGGAAGCTGTCGAGCTGCTCGACATGGGGCTTGCGAAGCTGCCCCCGTCGCAGATACGCTTCACGGATTCCAACACCTATCCGTTCCTCGAAGCGTACTACGCCGCTTCGGCGATGGGCGTGGAGGATGCGGCCGACAAGGGCGACGCCCTGCTGCGCGAATACGCCAGGACGCTGATCGAGTACATCGAATATTACCTGCGTTTCGACGGCGTGCAGGGTGACATGGTGTCGCCGATCATCGACGAGAAACTCGACCAGCTGGGCGACGTCTACTACCTTGCCGTATATGCCGGGCGCAAGGAAGTCATCGGCGAGATCAACGCCTATTACCGTTCGCTCGGAGTCGAAGAGGAGAACCTCGTGGATGTGGGCGACAAGCCCCACCAGGTCGATACGACCCTTATCCCGCGCAAAGACACCGCGCAATAGTCCCCACCAGGGACAAAAGACGAAAGCCCCTCCTTTGCGGAGGGGCTTTTCACATATTACGGATCGGGGCTTCCGGGCGGAAACAGTGCAGCTGCAACAACCAAAACCGCCTCATCCCGTCCCCGGGCACCCGCCGTAAAAAGACAGGGAACCCCCGCCTCGGTGGGTTCCCTGCGGTCAAAACGGTATCGGCAGCAACGGGTACACATTTTCAGTGACGCCTCATCCCGCACAGTGAGTTGCCAAGCCGTTTTGGCGCGTTTCCTGTATGATGACAAAGATAGGCAAATTCCCCGATAATGATGTATAAATCATTATCAAATATTGGGGAGGTTTGTTTCTTTGTTAACATGAAACAACCTTGGCGGGACATAACATTACTGAAGGCGATCGCAGGTCGGCTCAGGGAACTGCGTGCAGAAAAAGGTGTTTCCCAGGAAACCGTCTACGAGGACACGGGCATCCATATCGGCAAGATCGAGACCGAGAAATACAATATCACGGTGAGCACCCTCGCCCGCCTCTGCCGCTATTACGGCATATCGCTCGGCGCATTCTTCGACCAGGTAGAAGACAGGTCTGACGCAGAATGACAAGACGCCCCTCCGCGGAGGGGCGTCTTGTCATTTGGTTTCGGGTTTTCCGGCAGGCTGTTCCCGCTGCGGTTTGTCGTTGTCTTTGCTCCTGTTGTACAGGAACCGTTTGATCTTGTGCGTCGGAGTCTTTGCGAAATCGTCCTTTTCCTCGACCACCTCCGAAATCCGCGAGAAGCGGTTGACCTTGGCATTCACGAAATCCATGATCTCCTTCTTGAGCTGCTCGGTCTTGGCCTCCCAGGCCTCCTTCTTCGTCTCCCACTCCTCGCGCCAGTTGTCGACCATGGCCTCGATCTCATCTCGGTTGAAATGCACCAATGCCACGAGGCGCCCCTCCTGTTCGGTGACGATCGAATCGGCGATATATACGTGCGAATTGAGTACGGTTTCGATATCCTCGGGATAGATGTTCTCGCCGCCGGGGCCTACGATCATATTCTTCAGGCGCCCCTTGATATAAAGCCAGCCGTCCTTGTCGAACTCGCCCAGATCGCCCGTGCGGAACCAGCCGTCATCGGTAAAGACCTCTTTCGTCGCCTCGGGGTTCTTGAAATACCCGAGCATGACGCTGGGCGTCAGCGCCACGACCTCGCCCTGCCGGGTGTCGGGGTTGATATGCTCCAGGCGCAACTGCACGCCCGGCGCCTGGGGCCCGGTCGAGCCGAGGCGCACCTGCGAAGGTGCGGCGCCCGCAAGCAGCGGCGCGGTCTCGGTGAGCCCGTAGCCGATGGCATAAGGCACTTTCGCCTCCAGCAAGAACTTTTCGGCACCGCCGTCGAGTTTGGCGCCCCCGATGCCGAGGAACCGCAGCCGCCCGCCGAAGAGCTTGAGCAGTTTCTTGCCCGCGACGCGATGGAGGTAACGGCGCAAGAATCCCACCTTATAGAGCGTCCGCCAGAAACCGTTGGAATTGAATTTGGCCAGCACCTGGTGGCGGTAGATCTTCTCGATGATGAGCGGCACGATCAGCATGACCGAGGGACGCACGGCCCGCAGCGCCGGCATCAGTGCCGAGGCCGTGGGCGGACGGTCGAGGTAAACGACCCTGGCACCCATCGAGAAGGGATAGATCATACCGATGGAACATTCGTAGGTGTGCGAGAGCGGCAGCACCGAGAGGAATACGTCGTCGGGCAGTACGGGAAAGATGCCCGACGAAATCCCGACCTGGGCGCAGAGTGCCGCGTGGGTCAGCATCACCCCCTTGGGCTTCGAGGTCGTACCCGAGGTATAGATGATCACGGCCAGGTCATCGGGCTTCGGCACGGCCATGGTGCCCTCCCCCCTGACCCGCTGAGCAATGACGCCCAGGTTCTTGGTGCGCACCACGACGTTCAGCCGTTCGATGGTCTGTTTCGAGAGTTTGGTAAAGAGCCTGTCGGAAACGAGCAGGGCCTTGGCTTCGGAATGCGCGATGATCATGTCGAGTTCCTCACCCGAAAAATCGGGCAGGATCGGCACGGCGACCATGCCGGCCGAAGTAACGGCGAAATAGCAGACTCCCCAATTGGGCATGTTGCTGCTGAGCAAGGCAACCTTGTCCCCGGCACGGAGCCCCGCACCGGTAAGTATCTCCTGCACTTTTTCGATACGCCGGCCCACCTCGGCATAGGTCACGTCGTCGCCTTCGAACATCGAAAATGCGACTTTCGACGCGAACTTCTCCACGCTGTTGCGGACCAGTTCGTAAAGTGTATTGATGGTCATAATACGTTTCGTTTTAACTACGTTTCAATAACGCGAAAGTTTGGGGCGAAATTACTAATTTCCGGTTAAAAATCACTATTTTTGAACCAAAATAATAAAATGCTCGACCATCAGTACATCAAAAAACTTGCCGCCGATGCGGGGTTCGACCTTTGCGGCCTGGCTCCGTGCCGGCACCTGGTCGAGAACGAGTCGATGCTGCGGGCATGGCTCGGCAAGGGCTACCAGTCGTCGCTGGCCTACATGGAGCGCAATGTCGAGAAGCGCGCCGACCCGCGCAAACTGGTTGAGGGCGCACGTACGGCCGTGGTCTGCGCCGTGAGTTACAAAAACCGCGCAGGCGAGGGCTACCCTCCCGGACACCGCACGAAAGTAGCTTCCTATGCCTGTGCGGCCGACTACCACACGACGATCAAGGGAATGCTCGGCCGGATGCTCGATGCACTTTGCGCCTCCCGCCCCGATCTGTCGGGGCGGGCGTTCGTCGACACGGCCCCGCTGCTCGAAAAACAACTGGCCGTCGAAGCCGGGCTGGGCTGGATAGGCCGTCAGTCGCTGCTGGTGACACCCCGTTTCGGCACCTATGTCCTGCTGGGCGAACTGCTGCTCACGGACGATGCCGACGCCTACGACCCGCCTTTCGAAGGGTCGCGCTGCGGACGCTGCCACAATTGCATCGAAAGCTGCCCGACGGGCGCTATCGTCGCCCCGAAGGTAATCGACACGGGACGCTGTATCTCCTGCCACACGATCGAGAAAGAGCCCACCGAAGGAATCGGCCTCGACGGCTGGATCTTCGGCTGCGACCGCTGCCAGAGTTGTTGCCCCCACAACCAGAAAGCCCCGATGCACACCAACCCGGCCTTCGACCCCGTGTTCGACCCGCTGGCGATGGACGCCGAGGCATGGCTGGCGATGGACGAAACGGAATTCGAAGCCCGCATGGGCACGACACCACTGACCCGCAGCGGACTGGCACGCATCCGAAGCAACATCGCCGGCACCCCCGGCCCCGAATAACCCGTCCCCGCATACGCAGGACAGACGCCCCGCGCTTCCGCAGCAACAACAACCCGGGCATTCGGCACGACTTCCACATCCTCCTTAGGGCAAACCCACGCCCCGGCCGGAAATGCAAAACCCGGCCCGGGACAAACGCCGGACACCGCGGTTTCCTGCCCGCCCGCAATAACAAGCCGATTCCGCAGGGGGGGGGCATATTCCGCACAAAAAAAAGCGGGTTCTCACGAACCCGCTTCATATCGGCACTTACCCCGTTTACTTGGAAAGTTCGGCCAGGGCAGCCTTGGCATTCTCGGCAGCCGGGCCGTCGGTCACCTGCTTGAAGGCGGCGATTGCCTGCGGCTTCATCTCCTTGGCATTGTAAGCGGCGCCCAGCAGGTAGTACATCAGGCTCTTGTCGGCCGGATCGGTCTGAGCATCGGCAGCAGCCTGTCCCAGTTCGATAACCTTGGCATAGTCCTTCTTGTTGGCATAAGCCTGCAGGCGGACATTTTGCGCCAGTGCGCTCTGGGGATTCTTGGCCAGCAGGTCATCGGCCATCTTGATGATCCCGTCGAAATCGTTGGCAGCCTGCATCTTGGCAACCATATTATTGGTATAGAGCGCCATATCCTCCTTGGCCTTGGCGGCATCTTCGGCATATTTGGGGTGCGTCTTGGCAGCAACGGCCTCGTAGATTTCCATACCCTTCTCGTACTGCGACATGTCGCCGCTGCTCATGGCCATTTCGCAATAGCTCATCGCCAGGTTGAGCGCCATGCCCGTGTTGTCGGGGTCGGCGGCATAGCCCTTGGCGAAGATCTCCGACGCGGTGGCATAGTCCTTATTGTTGAAAGCGTCGCCGCCCTGTATCTGGTAAATCTTGGCAACCCAGCCGTTCGACTTGGCCATCTGGTTCATGTCGCCGTAAAGCTCGGCCAACTCGGCCGACTTCTCGAAGTTCTTCAGCGCCTCGTCGTAATTCTTGGTCTTCAACGCACCGCCGCCCAGCATGAAATAGCATTTGGGCAGCGTCGATTTTGCCGTAGCCACCATCGAAGCGGCGCTCTCGTTGTCCATGCCCTGGTCGATGACCTGTTCGAACTTGGCAGCTGCCTCGGTGAAATTCTTTGCCCCGAATGCGGCGGCCGCCTCATTGTAAATTGCCGTGACATCCTGCGCCGAGAGCGATACGGCCCCGAACAGCGCAATTACCGATACTAATAATTTTTTCATTCTCCTATTCGTTTTTTAAGTTTTTCAGTTCATGTATCCCGGGTTGCGGATACGTTGGATGCAAAAGTATGTTTTTTTTCCTTTTTTTCAAAATCTAAATGCGGCCTAATCGCGTAACCCGGCGAAAAAAGAGGTCATCAATGCCTCGCATTCCCCGCCGAGGATGCCGCGCACGACCGTCGTTTTCGGATGGAAGACCGCCTCGGAATAACGTCTGTAACCCTTCTTGGGATCGTCGGCACCCCACACCACACGCCCTACCTGTGCCCAGCCGATGGCTCCGGCGCACATAATGCACGGCTCGACGGTGACATATAACGTACACCCTTGCAGGTATTTGCCGCCGAGGGTCGACGCCGCGGCCGTGAGGGCCTGCATCTCGGCATGGGCCGTAGGATCGGAGAGCGTTTCGACAAGGTTGTGGCCGGGCCCCCCCACCGCACCGTCGGCTACAACTACCGCACCGATCGGCACCTCTTGTTCATTTAACGCTTTGCGGGCCTCGTTTAGTGCGAGGCGCATGAATTTTTCGTCGGTTTTCCGCTGTTCTTCCATTTCGGGTATTTTCCGCAAAAATAGACAAACTTTTACAAACGGCCTCGTCGGGCGGCGGATTATCCCGCGCAGGAGCCGCCGCGGCACGCCCCGCGCCAAATAAAAATCCCGGCCCGCGTTCCGTATTTCGCTTCTTTTATTTAACTTTGCGGGTTGCAAGGACAAAACAAACAAAAAATACAAACCCCTATGTACAGAACCCATACGTGCGGCTGCCTGAGAGCCGAAAACGTAAACCAGACCGTCACCCTCGCCGGATGGGTGCAGAAAGTGAGGAACCTCGGCGCCATGACCTTCATCGACCTGCGCGACCGCTACGGCATTACTCAGGTCGTCATCGAGGAGCACTCGCCCGCCGAAGCCCGCCAAACGGCATGCTGCGTGGGCCGCGAATGGGTCATCCAGGTGGTCGGCAAGGTCATCGAGCGGCAATCGAAAAATCCCAGGATGGCAACCGGCGACATCGAGGTCGCCGCCCAGAAGGTGACCATACTCCACGAAGCCGAAGTTCCCCCGTTCACGATCGAAGAGGTTTCGGACGGCGGCGACGACCTGCGCATGAAATACCGCTACCTCGACCTGCGCCGCCCGCCGTTGCAGCGCAACATGATCCTGCGGCACAAGATGGCGCAGGAAATCCGCCGCTTCCTCGACGCGGAAGGCTTCCTCGAGATCGAAACCCCCTATCTGGTCAACTCGACGCCCGAAGGCGCCCGCGACTTCGTCGTCCCCAGCCGCATGAACCCCAACCAGTTCTACGCCCTGCCCCAGTCGCCGCAGACCCTCAAACAGCTGCTGATGGTCGCCGGCTACGACAAGTATTTCCAGATCGTGCGCTGCTTCCGCGACGAAGACCTGCGCGCCGACCGCCAGCCCGAGTTCACACAGATCGACTGCGAGATGTCGTTCGTCGAGCAGGAAGACGTGCTGGAGATTTTCGAGCGCTGGGCCAAGCACATGTTCAGGGAGGTAATGGGCATCGAACTGACTGAACCGCTGCGCCGTATGCCGTGGATCGAGGCGATGGAGAAATACGGTTCGGACAAACCCGACCTGCGCTTCGGCATGGAGTTCGCCGACCTCACCGACCTTGCGAAAGGCCACGGCTTCCAGGTCTTCGACGACGCAGAATACGTCACGGGATTCGCCGCCACGGGCTGCGCCGCCTACACGCGCAAGCAGATCGACGCCCTCACGGAGTTCGTCAAGCGCCAGCAGATCGGCGCCAAGGGGCTGATCTGGATCCGCGTCGAACAGGAGGGCGTAAAATCGTCGGTCGACAAGTTCTACACGCCCGACGAGATCCGGAAGATGGCCGGCCGCTGCGGCGCCAAGGCCGGGGACATGGTCTTCATCCTCTGCGGCAAGAAGTTCAAAACGCTGACACAGCTCTGCGCCCTGCGTCTGGAAGTGGCTCAGCAGTTGGGACTGCGCGACCCGAAGAAGTTCGCGCCGCTCTGGATCGTGGACTTCCCGCTCTTCGAGTGGGATGACGAAACGCAGCGCTACTACGCCATGCACCACCCGTTCACCTCGCCCAAGCCGGAGGACGTACAGTATATCGACAGCGACCCCGGCCGCGTACGTGCCAACGCCTACGACTTCGTGTGCAACGGCACCGAAATCGGCGGCGGTTCGCTCCGCATCCCCGACCCGCGCCTGGTCGATCCGTATCCACGACTCGAAGCTGCAGGCCAAGATGTTCGAAGTGCTGGGCTTCACGGCCGAACAGGCACAGCTGCGCTTCGGGTTCCTGATGGACGCCTTCAAATACGGCGCACCGCCCCACGGGGGCCTTGCGTTCGGCTTCGACCGCCTGTGCTCGCTCTTCGGCGGCTCGGACTCGATCCGCGATTACATCGCCTTCCCGAAGAACAATGCGGGCCGCGATGTGATGCTCGACGCCCCGGGCTGCATCGACCAGGCGCAGCTCGACGAGCTCTGCCTCTCGCTGGTAAAGCCGGAAGAGTAACGCCCGGCCGGGTTCCGTGCGATACAGGGTGCCGCCTGACGGCGGCACTTTTTTTTGCCCGCATCCACGGCACCGCATTTGCCTGTTCCGGGAAAAATACCTATTTTTGGATCATAAAACGACACGGATCATGTCAGCTCCCTTAGCCGAAAGACTGCGCCCCCGCACGATAGACGAATATATCGGGCAGGAGCACCTCGTGGGTAAGAACGGTGTGTTCCGCAAGTTCTTCGAAACGGGCAACGTGCCGTCGTTCATCCTTTGGGGCCCGCCGGGCGTGGGCAAAACCACGCTGGCGAAGATCGTCGCCACGCAGCTCGACCGTCCGTTCTTCACGCTCTCGGCCGTCACGTCGGGCGTCAAGGACGTGCGCGAAGTGATCGAGTCGGCCCGCAAACAGCGCTTTTTCGACGCCAAGCCGCCCTTCCTGTTCATCGACGAAATCCACCGTTTCAACAAAAGCCAGCAGGATTCGCTGCTGGGAGCCGTCGAGCAGGGCGTCGTGACACTCATAGGCGCCACGACCGAAAACCCTTCGTTCGAGGTGATCTCGCCGCTCCTGAGCCGCTGCCAGGTCTACATCCTCAAATCGCTGGAGGACAAAGACCTGCAAACGCTGCTCGACCGGGCGCTGACGACCGACACGGAACTCAAAGCACGCCAGATCGAAGTGAAGCAGACGGGTGCGTTGTTCAAATTCTCGGGCGGCGACGCCCGCAAGCTGCTCAATATCCTCGACATACTGGCCGGGGCGACGGAGGGCAAACTGACGATCACCGACCAGTACGTCACCGACTGCCTGCAACAGAACATCGCCCTCTACGACAAGAACGGCGAGCAGCACTACGACGTCATCTCGGCCTTCATCAAATCGGTGCGGGGCAGCGACCCCAATGCCGCGATCTACTATCTGGCGCGCATGCTGGCCGGAGGCGAAGAGCCACGCTTCCTCGCACGGCGGCTGGTGATCCTCGCCTCGGAGGACATCGGGCTGGCGAACCCCAACGCACTGCTGCTGGCCAACGCCTGTTTCGACACGGTACACAAGATCGGCATGCCCGAAGCGCGGATCACGCTGGCAGAAACGACGATCTACCTGGCCACCAGCCCCAAGAGCAACTCGGCCTATATGGCCATCAACAAGGCGATGTCGCAGGTCGAGCACGACACCACGAACCGCCCCGTGCCGCTGCACCTGCGCAACGCCCCGACCAAGCTGATGGACAAGGCAGGCTACGGCAAAGGGTATAAATATGCACACGACTACGCGGGCAATTTCGCCGAGCAGGAGTTCCTGCCCGAAAGCCTCGCAGGGACGAAATTCTACGAACCCAACACCGGGAATGCCACCGAGGCGAAGATCGCCCAGCGCATGCAGGAGTTGTGGAAGGACAAGTATAAATAGTACATCGAAGATTTCCGGCGGCACGCGCGGCATACGCACGATTCCCGGCCCGGCAACCCGCATCACGACCATAAAATGAAACGCATCGGCATCATATCCGACACCCACGGGACATTCGACGACACGCTGCGCGAATTCCTCAAGGACGTGGACGAAATCTGGCATGCGGGCGACATCGGCTCGCTCGAACTGGCCGACACGATCGCGTCGTTCAAACCCCTGCGCGCCGTCTCGGGCAACATCGACGGAGGGCTCACACGCCGCGTCTACCCTGATTTCCTCGCATTCGAATGCGAGGGCGTGCGGGTGCTGATGACCCATATCGGCGGCTACCCGCGCCATTACAACCCGCGCGCAGCGGCAAAGATACAGGCGCTGCATCCCAAACTCTTCATCGCCGGGCATTCGCATATCCTCAAGGTGGTCTACGATCCGGTTTACGACCTGCTGCATGTCAACCCGGGCGCAGCCGGCGAATACGGTTTCCACAAAGTCCGCACGGCCGTGCGGCTGGTGATCGACGGCGCCGACATGCGCGACATGGAGGTCGGAGAGTGGCCGCGGAAATAATCCGCACCGGGAGACAAACCGGCAACCGAGTTCATTCCGGAAGCCCTCCCGGAAACAAGGGAATCCCGATCCGCTGTCGGGCACGCCCCCGAATGACGGCGGCCCGGCACCCGGACGCCCTGTACGCAATGGCCCCCACGGGTTTGGCGGAATAAGTCCGCAGGGAATCCG
>OCAQ01000909.1_pt1 | contig 12821 bp, 15 predicted proteins | sample 1538291 | NCBI WGS metagenome assembly OCAQ01 (sample SAMEA2580277, study PRJEB22360) | human gut metagenome | biome: human gut; feature: human-associated habitat; material: faeces | place: Denmark | collected 2008/2010 | reverse complement strand
ATAACCCGCAGGCGGGCCGCTGTGGGGGGCGGGTGCGTGCCAGCCGGTCAGCTCACCCTTGGGCATACGCCATGCCAGCACGGCAGAGCCGTTGCGGGTGGTGTAATACTTGCCGCCGGGGGCCAGCTCCCACGCGGCGCTCTCGGGGCAGTTCACATAGCCCTCGGCTTCCAGAATGGCGGACGCAGCAGCCGTGGAGTGGAAAGCACTGACGCCGGCGTCCAGAAAACGGAAAAGCTCCTCTATCGAAAAAGCTGCATTCTTCATGGTTATTTTCTCCTTGGTATTTTAACGATTCATGTACCCTTTATTATAGCCCGCTGCGCCGGAAAGGTCAATCCGGTCCCACTGCACGGCCCCTTAAAATTTGTTCGTGGCAAGGCCGATTGACAACCGCGCGGCAGAACAGTATACTAGTCTCAGAGAGATCTTTTCCCCGGCCTGCGGGCCGGGCGCAGATAGAAGGAGGACATCCCCTATGACTCAAAAGCACATCCTTTCGCTCCTTGTGAGTGCTGCTCTGCTCTGCGGCCTGCTGGCAGGCTGCTCCAATACAAACGGCGACGCCTCCCACGCAAGCTCTTCGGCTTCTGAGCCGTCCAGCGTCAGCAGCGAGAGCGCCCCCAGCAGCACCGCGCAGGCCGACACCTCCGGGCTGTTCAACAAAGATTTCGACGAGAACTCACTGTTCAGCGTAGACGGCACTGCAGCCGCCTTTGAGCCCAGCCTCGGCTGGGGTCCCGGCGTGTCCGGCTGCTCCCTCAAGAGCGTGCAGGCCGCAGCCACCCTGCTGGTCTGGGCCGACGAGGCAAACCTCTCTGCCCGCACGGAAACGGCCATTGAGGACGCCTACACCCAGTGGTACGACAACCTCTCCGACTCGGAGCAGGAGGGCTTCGCCGAGGCATGGCCCATGATAAAGGACGATGCCGCTGCCCTGCTGGAAGACAAGGACGCCATGGCAGGCCGTCTGGAGGACGTGGGTCTCGACGCCAAGGAGCTGACCTTCTCTGAGAAGGACTGGAATGCCCTCGAAGATGTCGTTGACCCCCTCGTGCCGGAGGCAAAGGGCGAGTATTAAATCACAGAGAAAGGGCCGGACGCCTTTCCGCTTTGGTGCGGGAGGCGTCCGGCCTTTGTTTTATCGGGATCAGACTTTCTTGAGGGTGTAGGCGCGGGTACCCATGCCGACCTTCTCGGCCTGTTCGAGGGTGGCTTTCCACTCGATGTTGGGGTTAGAGTCCTTGAAGTTGTCGTGGTGGCAGTTCCAGCCCGGGGTGGCGAGGTTCTGGCCCAGCTGGCTGTTGGGCAGCGGAGCGGCGTTCAGGCAGGCGGCGGCACAAGCCTGGTCGAGGGCCACCGGGTCGAAGGAGGCGAACATGCCGATGTCCGGCAGGATGGGCGCGTCGTTCTCGCCGTGGCAGTCGCAGTTGGGGCTGATGTCCTGCACAAGGCTGATGTGGAAGGTAGGGCGGTCATGGCAGACGGCGGCAGCGTACTCGGCCATCTTGCGGTCCAGCATCTCGTTGGCGCTGTCGCACAGGGCATAGATGGCGTCGAAGTTGCAGGCACCGATGCAGCGGCCGCAGCCCTTGCACTTGTCCTGGTCGATGACGGCCTTATTCTTCTCGTTGTAGCTGATGGCGTCGGAGCCGCACTCCTTGGCGCAGCGATGACAGCCGCGGCAGAGGTCTTCCTGCACCGCCGGGTGGCCGGAGGCGTGCTGCTCCATCTTGCCGGCGCGGGAGCCGCAGCCCATGCCGATGTTCTTGATGGCACCGCCGAAGCCGGTGGACTCGTGGCCCTTGAAGTGGCTCAGGCTGATGAAGATGTCGGCGTCCATGATGGCGCGGCCGATCTTAGCGGTCTTGCAGTATTCGCCGTTCGGTACAGGCACCTCCACCTCATCGGTGCCGCGCAGTCCGTCGGCGATGATGACCTGACAGCCGGTGGTCATGGGCCAGAAGCCGTTCAGCTGGGCACAGGTCAGATGCTCGAGGGCGTTCTTTCGGCTGCCCGGATACAGGGTATTGCAGTCGGTCAGGAAGGGCATACCGCCCTGCTCCTTGCACAGGTCGGCCACCACCTTGGCGTAGTTGGGGCGCAGATAGGCCAGGTTGCCCAGCTCGCCGAAATGCATCTTGATGGCGACGAACTTGCCCTCCATGTCGATGTTCTTGATGCCCGCCGCGATGCACAGGCGGCGCAGCTTATCGGTGAGGCTGGTACCTACGGGACAGCGGAAATCGGTATAGTAGACGGTCGATGCTTCCATCGGTTTTTCCTCCTGTTTTCTTTGACAATTTCAGGTGCGCAGCTCCTGTTTGCCGCGCTCATACTCTCTGAAAAAATATTATAGCACGCTGAACGGACAGGCGCAAGAAAAGCCCCTCGCCGGGGCGAGGGGCTCAGAAGACCCGAGTTCGATTTTACACCATTGCGGACACCACTGCCACGGCCAGCACCACAAGGCCGAGGGCGATGCGGTAGATGCCGAAGAAGGTGAAATTGTGGCGCTTGACGTAATCCATCAGGAAGCGGATGGCCGCCAGGCTGACCACGAAGGCCACTACGCAGCCCACCGCCAGCACAGCCACCTCGGTGCCGGTGATGGCGACACCGGAGACGGCGAATTTGAGCACCTTGAGCAGGGATGCGCCCGCCATGACCGGGATGGCGAGGTAGAAGGTGAACTCCGCCACGCAGGCGCGGGAGAGGCCCAGCAGCAGACCGCCCACGATGGTCGCGCCGGAACGGGAGGTGCCGGGGATGATGGCCAGCATCTGCCAGACGCCGATGATGAGGGCGTCACGGTAAGTGATCTGTTCCAGATGGGTGACGCGGGGCGCAGTGCGGCGGCTCTCCACCACGAGGAACAGCACACCGTAGAGGATGAGCATTGCGGCCACGGTGATGTAGTTATAGAAGTGAGCCTCCATCCAGTCGTCCAGCGGGCTGATGACCAGCACCGGCAGGGTGGCGGCGACTACCTTGAACCAGAGCTGCCAGACGCTGGGCTTGGAGATGACGCAGCCATGCCGCAGACCGAAGGGCCACAGCCTGCCCCAGAACAGCACCACCACCGCAAGGATGGCACCCAGCTGGATGACCACGCGGAACATGGACATGAACTCCTCGCTGGCGCTGAACTTTACCACCTGTTCCAGCAAGATCATATGGCCTGTGGACGAGATGGGCAGCCACTCGGTGATGCCCTCCACGATGCCCATCAAAATCGCTTTGATGATCTCAAGAAACATATAAGCACTCCTCCTGCCGCACGCCGGGCGCACGGGCTTTTGTGATCCTTATCATCATACTGTTTCAGTATACCATATTCCGACTCTCTGCGCACCAGGAATTCAAAAATTTTATCTCTGGAATCCCCTACAGCTTTTCTATTTATCTGCGGGGGAAAATATGCTATACTGGGATGTAGATTTATCGGAGACGAAGTTCAATATATATTTTACAGCGAGGTAATTTCATGAACATTCTTGTAATCGGCTGCGATCAGGTGGGCGCATCGCTGGTGCGGGACCTGGAGCGCATCGGCCACGACATCTCCATCATCGAAAAGGACTCCGAACAGCTCAAGCGTCTGGACGCCTTCGACGACTACACCTTCAGCGGCAACGCTCTTGTGGGCGACCCCACCGACCCCGACGTACTGCGTCAGGGCGGCATCGAGAACTGCGATGCCGTGGCCGCCGTCAGCGAGGACGACTCCCTCAACCTGATGGCCGCGCAGATCGCCAAGAGCCTCTTTCAGCGCGAAAAGGTCATCTGCCGCGTCTCCGACCCCCACCTGCAGGTGCTCTACCACAAGGCCTACGAACTGGACACCATCTGCCCCACCGTCCTCACCGAGCAGGCCGTGTTCCGTTCTCTCGCCAAATAATCGATACCATTTGTATAATGAGGTAGTATTATGAAAGTTTGTATTGCCGGCGGCGGGCGTGTAGGTCGGTATCTGGCTCAGAGCCTGCTGGCCAACCACCACGAAATCGTCATCATCGAGCCGGTGGAGAGCCAGTGCCGGATGCTGGCCGATATGCTGGACATCCCGGTCATCTGCGGCGACTCCATCAGCGTGGACACTCTGCGCACCGCCGACGTCGCCAGCTGCGACGCCTTTGTGGCTGTGACCGGCTCTGACGAAGACAACCTCGTGGCCTGCCAGATCGCCAAGCGGGAGTTCGGCGTAGACCGCACCGTGGCCCGGGCCTCCAACCCCAAAAACCGCGAACTGCTCCACACCCTCGGCGTGGACACCGTGGTCTGCGGCACCGACAACCTGAGCCACATCCTCGAACGGGAGATCGAGACGGATACCATCCGCCAGCTCCTCTCTCTGGGCGGCGGCACGGCCAGCCTGAACGAGATCTTGCTGCCCGAGAATTTCCTCTACGCGGGCAAGGCCATCATGGACATCCCCATCCCGGGCGACACCATCCTGGTCAGCATCACCCGCGACACCGAGTTCATCATCCCCCACGGCAGCACGATCCTGCTGCCCTGGGACCACATCCTCTGCCTGACCCGTGACGACAGCCTGCACGAGCTGACCGAGGCCTGGGGCCTCAGCGGTAAGTGACGGAGCAGGAGCTGCGGCGCACCGCCGTCATCATCCCGCCCACCGGCCGGGCCGTCCTCTGCGCCTGGGCGGCGGTGCCGGGGCTGTTCGCTGCGCCCTTCGTGTTCTGGCAGAGCGCCGCCGCCGGAGCGGGTTTCTGCCTGCTCTGGGGCTTTCTGGTCTACTGCCTCTGGGCGCGGGCCTGCAGCTTCGCCGCCGTGCTGAGGAAACGGACCGTAACGGTCTACTCAGGCCCCAGGCTGCCGGGGGGGCGGTTGCTTCCCCGCCGGGCCGTTACCAGCGTCCGGCTGCTCCGGACGCCCCTGCTGCGGCTGGGCGGCGTCTCGCTGCTCATCGTGGCGGCCCCGGGCGCGAAGCTCCTTCTGCCCGCCATCCCGGCCCAGCAGGCCGGGCTTCTGGCCCACATTCTGGCGGAGGATGCACCATGACCCGACAACGGCATTACCATCCCCTCGCCGCCCTCCGCTTCCTGCGCAAGGCGGTCGTCGTCTGCCTGCCGCTGGCGAACGCCCTGCTGGAATTCAGCCTGAACGCTCTGCTCACAGCTCTGCGGCAGGACGCCGCGCTTCTGCTCTTCCTCTGCGGGGCCAGCTCCATCCTGCTGGAAGCCAGCAGCTGGGCGCTGGATGAGGCCGGTGTGCTCCGGCTGCGGTGGGCGTTCCTCTCCAAGCAGGAGCGCATCATCCGGGGCGAAGCTCTGGCCGCGCTGACCATCGAGCGGCCGCTCTTCTTTCGGCTGCTCGGGGCCAGCCGGGTGGTGCTCTACCCGGTGGGCCAGCCTGCCAAGCGAGCCGTCACCCTTTATTTGCACAAAGAAGACGCGCAGGAGCTTGCCGACCGCCTGATGCCGGTCCGGGACCCGGTCTGCCACCGCCCTGCCGGGGGCGAGCGGGCCGCGCTGGTGGTTTTGGGTGCCAACGGCCTGTCCACGCTGGCGCTGACCTATCTGGCCATCCGGCAGAGCCGACCATTTCCCCTCACCGCCGAGGCGGTGGCCCTCTCCCGGCTGAACGTCCTCGTCCGGTTCGCAGCCCACTGGCTGGCCCACCGCCCCGCGCCGGTTCCGCCCCCCGCTGGCTGCCCGCCGGTGCGGCGTGGATGCTGGTGCTGGCCGGGTTGCTCTTCGGCATCAGTCTGGCCCGCAGTTTGGCCCAGACCGTCCATTATACGGTCTGGCACACTGCCGACCAGCTGGGCAGCCGGGGCGGCTGGCTGTCCCGGTTCGAGTTCCGGGTGCGGAGCAGTGAGATAAGCTACGCGGACGTCCGCGTCTCCCCCATCGCCCGGCTCATGAAGCGCTGGCCGGTATTCGTGGTGGCAGGCAGCTGCCGCCCGGAGCTGCCGCTTTTCGTCTACCGCTCCGGGCAGGAAGAGCTGTTCCGGGAGCTGCTGCCCGAGTTCCGGATGCCGCCCGACACCCGGCACGACCTCACCCACCGCAGCGCGGTTTTCTTTGCGCCTGCCGGCATCCCGTTCGGGCTGTGCCTTCTGCTGGTTCTGGTCTCCCGCAGCGTCCTGCCTGCCCTCACGGGGACACTGCTCATCCCGACGGCGGTATTTGCCGTCTTTCTGGCGGGCGGGCTGATGGGCTGGCTGAACGAGGGCATCTGGCTCCGGGAGGGCCGGTTCACCCTGCGGCGGCAGAAGGGTGTTTATCTCCACTGCATCTGTGTGCTCCACCCGGATGTCTGCCTGCGCACCCTCCAATCGCCCTGGGCGGCACGTTATCAGCGCATGACGCTGACGCTGGCTCTGCCCGGGCAGGTGCGGCTCAAGGTGCGCAGCATCCCCGTGCGGGACGCTGCGCCCTGTCTCAACGCTTTGGAGCAGAAAACATAAAACAAAAGGAAGTCTGATTCTCATGATAAAAACCATTCTCTTCGATTTGGACGGCACCTTACTGAACACCATCGACGACCTGGCCGACGCGGCCAACTGGGTCTGCACCCAGCACGGCTGGCCGACCTTTCCAATAGAGACCTACAAGCACTTCGTGGGCAACGGCATCCCGAAGCTGGTGGAGCGCTTTTCCCCGGAAAACGCCCGGACGCCCGAACAGCTTGCCGCCACGCTGGCCGAGTTCTCGGCCCGGTATGACGCCCACAAGGAAGACAAAACGGCCCCCTATCCCGGCATCCCGGAACTGCTGGCCGCGCTGAAGGCCGAGGGCGTCCAGACCGCCGTTTTTTCCAACAAGGCGGACGCTTTTTGTGGAAAGATCATCGAGCACTACTTCGGCCCGGACCGCTTTTCGCTGGTGCGGGGCAGCCGCCCCGGTGTTCCCACCAAACCCGACCCGGCTGGCGTCTACTCTCTGATGGCTGACCTCGGCGCAGACCCGCAGAGTACCCTTTTCGTGGGCGACAGCGACGTAGACATCCTTACGGGACACAATGCCGGTCTGCCCGCTCTGGGCGTTCTCTGGGGCTTCCGGGGCGAAGCAGAGCTGACCGCCGCCGGCGCCGATGCTCTGGCCGCAAAGCCGGAAGATATTCTGACGTATCTCCACCAGCACTGAAAAACAAAAGCACGGCCCTGCCGGGATGCTGAAACGCATCCTGGCAGGGCCGTATTTTTTTGCAAAAGGAACTGATGGAAAAATACCGCAAGTGAGCGTCTGAGCCATTCCTCAAGCAAAGAAAAAACGATTCAAAAGCGCTATTTTACAATTTTCCACTTTTCTGCTATACTCGAGCTATAGAACGACCCCCGGCAGAACACCGAGGGACATCGAAACAGGAGGTTACAACTTATGGGCTTTTTAACTGGTAAAACTGCCATCATTACCGGCGCAGGGCGCGCTATCCTGAAGGATGGAAGCTGCGGCTCCAAAAAAATAGGCCTTATCCGGAGGGATGGAAGCGGCGGCTCCATCGGCTACGGCATCGCCACCGCATACGCCAAGGAGGGCGCGAACCTCGTCATCACAGGCCGCAACGTCAAGAAGCTGGAAGCAGCCAAGCAGGAGCTGGAAAGCCTCTACGGCATCAAGGTGCTGACCGTGCAGGCCGATGTCTGCGCGGGCGGTGACAACGAGGCCACCGTGGCAAATGTGGTCAAGCAGGCTGTCGATACCTTCGGCGGCATTCAGGTGCTCATCAACAATGCACAGGCTTCGGCCTCCGGTGTGCCGCTGGCCGAACACACCACCGAGCAGTTCGATTTGGCCATCTACTCCGGCCTCTACGCCGCTTTCTACTACATGAAAGCCTGCTACCCCTATCTGGCTGAGTCTCACGGCAGCGTCATCAACTTCGCTTCCGGTGCCGGCCTCTTCGGCAACTTCGGCCAGTCGGCCTATGCTGCCGCCAAGGAGGGCATCCGCGGTATGTCCCGCGTCGCCGCCACCGAGTGGGGCAAGGACGGCATCAACGTCAACGTGGTCTGCCCGCTGGCATGGACGGCCAAGCTCGAGCAGTTCAGGGACGCCTACCCCGACGCTTTCAAGGCCAACGTCAAGATGCCCCCCATGGGCCACTACGGCAACGCTGAGACGGAGATCGGCCGTGTCTGCGTCCAGCTGGCCATGCCGGACTTCAAGTATATGTCCGGCGAGACCCTGACGCTGGAGGGCGGCATGGGCCAGAGACCGTAAAACGACATCATCTGCTTCCTTGTATAACGAACCCCCGCCTGCCGGATGGTGCAGGCGGGGGTGATTTTTTATGATGCAGTTTCCAGCGGATCGGCCACAACCACAGAAGACTCATATAGTTCGATGGGGTCAAGGTCGATGCAGCTGCACGGGTCAAAATCTCCGTTGACATCCCATGCCGCCGTATCATTCAGCACCGTCAGATGCTCCCGAAAGAAGTTTTCGTCCCGCATCGGCTCAAACACGCCGCCGCGTTCCAGAATCGGCTTTGCATCGTACAGCCGCACTGAGCCATCGCTGAAATAGAGATAGAGCGTAAAATCTTCTCCTGCAACCGCCTGCAGGACTTTCGGCATATATTCCATAGCGGCCCTCCTGTTCAAATCAAAGGCTCCACATGATTCAAAGGCTTCGCGTCTCTGGCAAGCTCCCAGTTCTGCATCAATTCATCTTTGTGCAGTTCGCACCATGCCAGAATCAGCTTCAGCTGACGGCTTGGGAGTGCTCCACGGATCACACAGGCATTTTGAATATCAATAAGTGCTTTACAGCCACCATATTCTGCGTGAAAGTGCGGTGGGTTATGGTCGCTGTAAAACATCATGACCCTTATTCCGCAAAACAAACTGATTTCCGGCATACCGCACCTCCTTGTGTTTATCATTAGTATATCGCATTTTTTTTGATATGTCTATCATTGATTCCCGTATGGGTCAAATAAAAAAACGCCTTCGCGCATATGCGCCCAGACGGCAGCAACCACGGTAGACATTCCTGAAGATTGGGACCCGCGGGCTAAGCAACAGCCCACTGGGCTGATTGCTTACGGCGCTGCGCGCCGCCGCCCTTCCGGGTTGTGGCTCCCAGCATCCGCTTCGCGCCTTGGGCGGCGCTCGCGTCTCGCTGGCCACGGCCCCAACAATGACTCCCTGTTTCTGCCGCTGGCAGCGGTCGTCATTGTTGCAATTCCTCGTTCGGGTCAAATAAAATGTAAACCTGAACATCAGCAACCACGGTAGACATTCCTGAAGATTGGGACCCGAACACTAAAAAAGAGCCCACCGGGCTCTTTTTTGCCGCCTGCGGGCGGCCGTGTTCCTTCGATTCCTCGTTCGGGTTGCATAAAAAAACTCCTCAATCCTAAGATTGAGGAGTTTTTTTATGACCCGTACGGGAATCGAACCCATGTTACAGCCGTGAAAGGGCCGTGTCTTAACCGCTTGACCAACGGGCCTTAGAAATACAGAGCTTCGCTAAAACCTCCGACTTTCATCATCCACTATTGCGGACGACCGTCCCCCTTATCTTAGCGAAACTCTGTAATGTGGTAGCGGTAACTGGATTTGAACCGGTGACACTTCGGGTATGAACCGAATGCTCTAGCCAACTGAGCTATACCGCCATATTTATTTGTTGCAATTGAACAGTGCTTTATTATTATATCCAACAACCTCCGTTTTGTCAACAACTTTTTCGAAAAAATCTTCAATTTTTTCATTCTTTCTGATTTTATACGTCTGTACGCAAAAAGTCCCCGCCATCCTGTATGAATGGCGGGGACTTTCAACATTTTATTGGAGAATGGTGGAAAGCAGGCTTACTTCTTGTGGACAGGCACCATGACCTCGAGGCCGCCCATGTAGGGCTGCAGGACCTTGGGGATGGTGACACTGCCATCGGCCTGCAGATGGTTCTCGAGGAATGCGATGAGCATACGCGGAGGAGCCACGCAGGTGTTGTTCAGAGTGTGGGCCAGATAGGTCTTGCCATCCTTGCCCTTGACGCGGATGTGCAGGCGGCGGGCCTGTGCATCGCCCAGGTTGGAGCAGGAGCAGACCTCGAAGTATTTCTGCTGGCGGGGGCTCCATGCCTCGATGTCGCAGCTCTTGACCTTCAGGTCAGCCAGGTCGCCGGAGCAGCAGTTCAGCTGACGGACAGGGATCTCCATGCTGCGGAACAGCTCGACGGAGTTCTTCCAGAGCTTCTCGTACCAGTCAGCGCTCTCCTCGGGACGGCAGACGACGATCATCTCCTGCTTCTCGAACTGGTGGATGCGGTAGATGCCGCGCTCCTCGATGCCGTGAGCGCCCTTCTCCTTGCGGAAGCAGGGGCTGTAGGAAGTCAGGGTCAGGGGCAGAGTAGCCTCATCCAGAGTCTGGTCGATGAAGCGGCCGATCATGGTGTGCTCGCTAGTGCCGATGAGGTAGAGGTCCTCGCCCTCGATCTTGTACATCATGGCGTCCATCTCAGGGAAGGACATGACGCCCTGCACCACGTTGCCGTGCATCATGAAGGGAGGGATGACATAGGTGAACCCCTTGTCGATCATGAAGTCGCGGGCATAGGCCAGAACAGCCTCGTGCAGGCGGGCGATGTTGCCCAGCAGATAGTAGAAGCCATTGCCGGCCACGCGGCCTGCGGCATCCATATCAATGCCGTCGAAGCTCTCCATGATCTCGGTGTGGTACGGGATGGGGAAATCAGGCACGACCGGCTCACCGAAGCGCTGAGCCTCGACGTTGTAGGTGTCGTCCGGGCCGATGGGTACGCTGGGGTCGATCATCTGGGGGATGGTGTACATGATCTCCTGAATGCGTTCAGCCAGCTTTGCCTCCTCGGCTTCCAGCTCTGCCATCTTGTCGGCGTCAGCCTTGACAGCGGCGTTGTTGGCGTCGATCTGAGCCTGCAGCTCAGCCTTCTTGGCCTCGTCGCCGCACTTCTTCAGCTGGCCGAACAGAGGGCCGTTGGCCTTGCTCAGCTTGTTGCGGGCAGCCTTCAGGGTCTCGACTTCCTTCAGGCACTCGCGGTACTTGGCGTCCTTCTCGATGACTTCGTCAACGAGGGGGAGCTTTGCATCCTGAAACTTCTTCTTGATGTTTTCCTTGACCGCATCCGGGTTGTCGCGGACAAATTTGATGTCAAGCATGATAACTCTCCTTATACTCTATTGCTTGCACAGGGGGGCGTTCCCCGCTGTGCCGTTCAAAGGCGGTGTTCCCCGCCTTGGTACGCATTTCTAATAACTTTTCCGCTCAGGCTCTCCTATCAGGGGAGCCGTCGAGCGACAGCGAGACTGAGAGGTTACTCCACGCTGTACTGCCCCAGCAGATTTGCAAAGGCTTTCAGCTGATCGTCCGAATAGAAATGGACGGTCAGCTTGCCTTTGCCGTCGTGGTAGGCCACGCGGACTTCGCTGCCCAGCGCCTGCTTGAGGCTTTCTTCCACCTCCACCGGCAGCGCGCTCGGCAGCGGCGCGGCCACAGGCTCTTTTGCGGGCTTTGCCAGCTTTTTGCACAAAGCTTCGGCCTGACGGACGTTCAGCTGGTTGTCCGCTATCATCTGAGCCGCTTCCTCCTGCAGCTCCGGCGCAGGCAGGCCCAAAATGACCTTCGCGTGTCCGATCGTAATGAAGCCGCTTTTCAGCAGCTCCAGCACTGTTTCCGGCAGGCTCAGCAGCCGCAGGCTGTTGGCCAGTGCGCTCCGGCTCTTGCCCAGCTTGCGGGCAGCCTGCTCCTGGGTCAAATCGCAGCGGGTCATCAGCTCACGGATGCCGGCCGCCTCTTCCACAGGGTCGAGGTCTTCGCGCTGCAGGTTCTCCACCAGCGCAAGCTCCATGGCCTGCTCATCGGTCACGTCCTTGACGATGACCGGCACCTCGGTGAGGCCCGCCATCCGGCTGGCCCGCCAGCGGCGCTCGCCTGCCACGATGAGGTAGCCGCCGGACGGCTTCGGGCGCACCGCGATGGGCTGCAACAAACCGTGCTCGGCGATGCTGGCCGAAAGCTCTGCCAGCGTCTCGTCGTCGAAGGTCTTGCGGGGCTGGCCGGGGTCCGGCTCGATCTCCCGCAGGGGCAGCGTCTCGATCCTTGTATCTGACTCAAAGCTGGGGGCGGCGTCCTCAAACAGGCTTTCCAGCCCCCGGCCCAGTCCTCCTCTTCCTTTTGCCATTGGTCTCCTCTCTCCCTCAGCCGTCCATCTTCACATCGGCCAGCCCCATCGTCTCGACCGGTTCCGCTGCAGCTTTTCCGCGGCGGCGCTTGGGCGCAGCTTCGGCGGGGCGGTTGCTCTTCACGAACTCGATGGCAAAGTCCATATACGCCTCGCTGCCCTTGCCCTTCGGCTCATAGAAGTTGATGGGCTGGCCATAGCTGGGAGCTTCCGAGATGCGGATGCTGCGAGGGATGGTGGTCTGATACACCTTGTTTCCAAAGTATTTCTTGACCTGCTCCACCACCTGCAGCGTCAGGTTATAGCGGACAGAGAACATGGTGAACACCACGCCCTCGATGTCCAGATAGGGGTTGTACTTTTTGCGGACGGTCTTAAGCGTGCTGATAAGCTCTGACAGACCTTCCAGCGCGTAATACTCGCACTGCACCGGGATGAGGATGCTGTCGCAGGCGCACAGGCCGTTCAGCGTCAGCAGGTCAAGGCTGGGCGGGCAGTCGATGAAGATAAAGTCGTAATCTTTCTGGATGGGAGCCAGCGCTTTGCGCAGGCGGCTCTCGCGGCCCGGCAGGTCGATCATCTCAAGGCCGGCGCCCGCGAGGCGGGTGTTGGAGCCGATAACGTCGGGGCGGAACTCCGTCTTGCGGACAGCCCGCCGCGCGGCGGCCTCAATGTTCCATG
>OCAQ01000908.1_pt1 | contig 12838 bp, 8 predicted proteins | sample 1538291 | NCBI WGS metagenome assembly OCAQ01 (sample SAMEA2580277, study PRJEB22360) | human gut metagenome | biome: human gut; feature: human-associated habitat; material: faeces | place: Denmark | collected 2008/2010 | reverse complement strand
AGGAGATTTGAATTCGATGAATTATGTGAATTTACTGTCCTCTTGTCGTGTGGCGAGAGGATTTTTTATCTTTATTCGAACGGCGGTACACAATAATCTATAAGGAGGTGCACCATTCGTGGCAAAAGTTGAATTGAAACAACCAATCGTTGCAGCAATCGCTGAGGACGTAAAAGATGCAGCATCAGTTGTATTAGTTGATTATCGTGGATTAACTGTAGCTCAGGATACAGAATTACGTAAACAATTAAGAGAAGCAGGAATCATCTACAAAGTTTGCAAAAACACAATGATGAAAAGAGCGTTCGAAGGAACTGATTTTGCAGGATTGAACGAATACTTAGAAGGACCAAGTGCTATTGCTATTTCTAAAGATGACGCTACAGCACCAGCTAGAATTATTTGCAAATTTGCAAAAGGAGCTGAAAAATTAGAAGTAAAAGCAGGTGTGGTTGAAGGAACAGTATATGATGTTGCTGGAGTTCAGGAATTATCAAAAATCCCTTCAAGAGAAGAATTACTTTCCAAATTCCTTGGAAGCATTCAGTCACCTATTACAAACTTCGCTCGTGTTCTTAATCAAATCGCTGAAAAAGGTGGAGAGGCAGCAGAAGCTCCAGCTGAAGCAGCAGAAGAAGTAACAGCTGAGTAATTGTAAGACTCAGAGAGGATTCTAAAAGAATCATACAGGATACAGTCCTGAAAATCAAAGCATTTAAAACAATGGAGGTAAATAAAATGGCAAAATTAACAACAGCTGAAATGATCGAAGCGATCAAAGAGTTATCAGTATTAGAATTAAATGAATTAGTAAAAGCATGTGAAGAAGAAGGAGCTTCAGCGGCAGCAGCAGGTGTTGTAGTTGCAGCAGCAGCTGGAGACGGAGCTGGAGCAGCAGAAGAGAAAGATGAGTTCGACGTAGAATTAGTATCTGCTGGAGCATCTAAAGTTAAAGTTATCAAAGTTGTTCGTGAGATCACAGGACTTGGACTGAAAGAAGCAAAAGAAGTAGTTGACGGAGCTCCTAAGGTAGTAAAAGAAGGTGTTTCTAAAGCAGAAGCTGAAGAAATCAAAGCTAAATTAGAAGCAGAAGGTGCAGAAGTTAACCTGAAATAATTGCTGATAAAAGCCAGATGAGACCGCAGAAGATGAACGCTTCTGCGGTTTTTGCGTTAATACCATAGATGAGAAAACTTGTCAAGAGTTTTTTGAGAAAATAAACCAAAATATGTTGACAGAAAAAAGAGTTTTGTGATATAGTTAAAAATGCGCTATTATGGAAAGGTATGCCATGAAGTGAAGAGAAATATTGTCACAGGGCTCTTTTCCTATTTACTGGAACCTATTGGAGGGTACTTGCTGCCCGCAAAAAAATATATGAGGAGTGAAACGTCATATGGAGAAAAACAGAATTCGTCCCATCACAAGTGGAAAAAGTTCTCGCATGAGCTATTCCAGACAAAAAGAAGTATTAGAGATGCCGAATCTAATCGAAGTCCAGAAAGATTCTTATCAGTGGTTTCTGGATGAAGGATTAAAAGAGGTATTTGATGATATTTCTCCGATTTCTGACTATGCAGGTCATTTCAGTCTGGAATTTGTAGATTTTACACTTTGCGAGGATGACGTGAAGTACACGATTGAAGAGTGTAAAGAACGTGATGCAACTTATGCTGCACCTTTGAAAGTGAGAGTCAGACTCTACAACAGAGAGACTGATGAGATCAACGAACATGAGATTTTTATGGGGGATCTCCCATTGATGACAAAGACAGGTACATTTGTGATCAATGGTGCTGAACGAGTTATTGTAAGTCAGCTTGTTCGTTCACCGGGAATTTATTATGGAATCGCACATGACAAGCTTGGAAAAGAGCTGTATTCTTCTACAGTAATTCCAAACCGCGGTGCGTGGCTGGAATATGAGACAGACTCCAATGACGTTTTCTATGTACGTGTAGACAGAACAAGAAAGGTGCCGATCACAGTATTGATCCGTGCACTTGGTATCGGAACAAATGCAGAGATTATTGACCTGTTTGGTGAAGAACCGAAGATCCTTGCAAGTTTCGGAAAAGATACAGCAGAGAACTATCAGGAAGGTCTGCTTGAATTATATAAGAAGATCCGTCCGGGAGAGCCGCTTGCAGTGGACAGTGCAGAAAGTCTGATTACAAGCATGTTCTTTGATCCGAGACGTTACGATCTTGCAAAAGTCGGACGTTACAAATTCAACAAAAAACTGGCACTGAAAAACCGTATCAAAGGGCAGAAAGTGGCAGAGGATGTTGTGAATGAGCTGACAGGAGAGATTGTTGCAGAAAAAGGAACTCTGATCACAGCTGAGATTGCAGATGCGATCCAGAACAGTGGTGCTCCGTTTGTATGGGTAGAGGGAGAGGATGAGTCCCGCAATATCAAGATTCTGTCTAATATGATGGTAGATCTGCAGGCAGTTGTGGATATCGATCCGGAAGAAGTCGGAGTGACAGAGCAGGTATACTACCCTGTACTGGCAGGACTTCTGGAAGAATCTGCAGGAGATGTGGAAGAACTGAAATCTCTGATCAAGAGAGATATTCATGATCTGATTCCGAAACATATTACAAAAGAAGATATTTTAGCTTCTATTAACTATAACATCCATCTGGAATACAGAATGGGTAACGATGATGATATCGATCATCTGGGCAACAGACGTATCCGTGCGGTTGGAGAGCTTCTCCAGAATCAGTACAGAATCGGTCTGTCCAGACTGGAGAGAGTTGTTCGTGAAAGAATGACAACACAGGATCAGGACGGAGTTTCTCCACAGTCTCTGATCAATATCAAGCCGGTGACTGCAGCCGTGAAAGAATTCTTTGGTTCTTCTCAGCTGTCTCAGTTCATGGATCAGAACAACCCTCTTGGAGAGCTGACTCACAAGAGACGTCTGTCTGCACTTGGACCTGGTGGTCTTTCCAGAGACCGTGCAGGATTTGAGGTCCGTGACGTTCACTATTCTCACTATGGAAGAATGTGTCCGATCGAGACACCTGAAGGTCCGAACATCGGTCTGATCAACTCGCTTGCAACTTATGCGAGAATCAACGAATATGGATTCATTGAAGCTCCATATCGTAAGATTGACAAAACAGATCCGATGAACCCGATCGTTACAGAAGATGTTGTGTATATGACAGCAGATGAAGAGGACAACTATCATGTAGCCCAGGCGAATACACCACTGGATGAGGAAGGACACTTCCTGCATAAGAATGTATCCGGTCGTTATCGTGAAGAGACACAGGAATATGAGAGAAGCAAATTTGATTATATGGACGTGTCTCCGCAGATGGTATTCTCTGTTGCGACAGCATTGATCCCATTCCTTGAGAATGACGATGCCAACCGTGCGCTGATGGGATCCAACATGCAGCGTCAGGCAGTGCCGCTTCTTACAACAGAAGCTCCGGCAGTTGGAACAGGTATGGAAGTAAAAGCAGCGGTAGACTCCGGTGTATGTATGGTTGCAGAGAGAGCTGGTGTGGTAGAGAGCTCTACATCTACAAGCATTACGATCAAACATGACGATGGAACAAAGAAAACATATAAACTGACAAAATTCTTAAGAAGTAACCAGAGCAACTGCTACAATCAGGTGCCGATCGTAGACAAGGGAGAACGTGTGGAAGCCGGACAGGTGATCGCAGACGGACCGTCTACATCCAATGGAGAGATGGCTCTTGGAAAGAACCCGCTGATCGGTTTCATGACATGGGAAGGTTACAACTACGAGGATGCTGTTCTGTTAAGCGAGCGTCTCGTTGCAGAAGACGTTTATACATCTGTTCATATCGAAGAATATGAAGCAGAAGCAAGAGATACAAAACTGGGACCTGAGGAGATTACAAGAGATATCCCTGGTGTCGGTGACGATGCACTCAAAGATCTGGATGAGAGAGGTATCATCCGTATCGGTGCAGAAGTACGTGCAGGAGATATTCTGGTCGGAAAGGTAACTCCGAAGGGAGAGACAGAGCTGACAGCAGAAGAGAGACTGCTTCGCGCGATCTTTGGCGAAAAAGCACGTGAAGTAAGAGATACTTCTCTGAAGGTACCGCACGGTGAATATGGTATTATCGTAGACGCAAAAGTATTTACAAGAGAGAACGGAGACGAACTTTCACCTGGAGTAAACCAGTCCGTACGCATCTATATCGCACAGAAGAGAAAAATTTCTGTTGGTGATAAGATGGCCGGACGTCATGGTAACAAGGGTGTTGTCTCCAGAGTGCTTCCGGTAGAAGATATGCCATATCTTCCAAATGGACGTCCTCTGGATATCGTGCTGAACCCACTGGGTGTGCCTTCCCGTATGAATATCGGGCAGGTGCTCGAGATCCACTTAAGTCTTGCAGCAAAAGCACTTGGCTTTAATGTTGCAACACCGGTATTCGGCGGAGCAAACGAGAATGACATCATGGATACGCTGGATCTGGCAAATGATTATGTAAATATGGAATGGGAAGACTTTGAAAAGAAACACGGAGAGGAATTACTTCCGGAAGTGCTTCAGTATCTGTCTGACAATCGTGAACACAGAGCGCTGTGGAAAGGAGTACCGCTTTCAAGAGACGGTAAAGTACGCCTGCGTGACGGACGTACCGGAGAATATTTTGACAGCCCGGTAACAATTGGACACATGCATTACTTAAAACTTCATCATCTGGTAGATGATAAGATCCATGCACGTTCAACAGGTCCTTACTCACTGGTAACACAGCAGCCGCTGGGTGGTAAAGCTCAGTTCGGTGGACAGCGTTTCGGAGAGATGGAGGTTTGGGCTTTAGAGGCCTACGGTGCATCTTATACACTGCAGGAGATCCTGACAGTCAAATCCGATGATGTTGTGGGACGTGTCAAGACATACGAAGCAATCATCAAAGGAGAGAACATTCCGGAACCAGGTATTCCTGAGTCCTTCAAGGTACTGCTCAAAGAGCTTCAGTCCCTTGCCCTGGATGTGCGTGTACTTCGTGATGACAACACAGAAGTGGAAATCATGGAGACTGTAGATTACGGCGAGACAGACCTGCGCTCGATCATCGAAGGAAAGAAATACCGCGATGAAAAAGAATCTTTCGGAGCACATGGATTCACAGAGCAGGAATTCGTCGGGGAAGAACTGGAGAACGTAGAACCACAGGAGGAAGAGGATTTCGCTCCTGATATGGAATTGGAATTTGATGAATTCATGGATGATGAAGAATAGGAGGAGCCGTTTATATGCCAGCAAGCAATAATGAACAACAATATCAGCCGTTAACTTTTGATGCGATCAAAATCGGACTGGCTTCACCGGAAAAGATCATGGAATGGTCAAGAGGCGAGGTTACAAAACCGGAGACCATTAACTATAGAACGTTAAAACCAGAAAAAGACGGTCTTTTCTGCGAGCGAATTTTCGGACCAAGTAAGGACTGGGAATGTCACTGTGGAAAATACAAAAAAATCCGTTACAAAGGTGTTGTTTGTGACAGATGTGGAGTGGAAGTAACAAAAGCATCTGTACGCCGTGAGCGCATGGGCCATATCGCCCTTGCGGCTCCGGTATCCCATATCTGGTATTTCAAGGGAATCCCAAGCCGTATGGGACTGATCCTGGACATCTCCCCAAGAACACTGGAGAGAGTTCTTTACTTTGCATCTTATATCGTACTGGACAAAGGGGAGACAGACCTTCAGTACAAACAGATCCTGTCAGAGGCAGAGTATCAGGAAGAAAAAGAAAAATGGGGAAGCAAAGCATTCCGCGTAGGTATGGGAGCTGAGGCAATTCAGGAATTGCTGCAATCCATTGATCTGGAAAAAGAATATGCAGAACTGCAGGCAGGACTTGTCAATGCCACAGGTCAGAAGAGAGCAAGAATCGTAAAACGTCTGGAGGTTGTAGAAGCATTCCGTGAATCCGGAAACAAACCGGAGTGGATGATTCTTTCCGCGATCCCGGTCATTCCGCCGGATCTGCGTCCGATGGTACAGCTGGATGGTGGACGTTTTGCAACATCTGACTTAAATGATTTGTACAGAAGAATTATCAACCGTAATAACCGTCTGAGAAGACTGCTTGAACTGGGAGCGCCGGATATTATCGTACGCAACGAGAAACGTATGCTTCAGGAAGCAGTTGATGCTCTGATCGACAACGGCCGCCGCGGTCGTCCTGTTACAGGTCCTGGAAACAGAGCTCTGAAATCTCTGTCAGACATGTTAAAAGGTAAGTCCGGACGTTTCCGTCAGAACCTGCTCGGAAAACGTGTTGACTATTCCGGACGTTCCGTTATCGTCGTAGGACCGGAATTGAAGATCTATCAGTGCGGTCTGCCGAAAGAGATGGCGATTGAATTATTCAAACCGTTTGTTATGAAAGAACTGGTGGCAAACGGAACTGCTCATAATATTAAGAATGCCAAGAAAATGGTAGAGAGACTCCAGCCGGAGGTTTGGGATGTGCTCGAAGAAGTGATCAAAGAGCATCCGGTTATGTTGAACCGTGCCCCCACACTGCACAGACTTGGTATTCAGGCGTTTGAGCCAATCCTTGTAGAAGGTAAGGCAATCAAGCTGCATCCATTGGTATGTACAGCTTACAACGCCGATTTCGATGGTGACCAGATGGCTGTCCATGTACCGCTGTCAGTAGAAGCACAGGCAGAATGCCGTTTCCTGCTTCTTTCACCGAACAACCTGCTGAAACCGTCCGATGGTGGACCGGTAGCCGTTCCTTCTCAGGATATGGTACTTGGTATTTACTATCTGACACAGGAAAGACCGGGAGCAACAGGTGAGGGTATGTTCTTTAAGAACTTAAACGAAGCACTCCTGGCATATGAAAATGGATATGTGACACTGCATTCCAGAATCAAAGTCCGTGTTTCCAGAGAGATGCCGGACGGAACGGTGAAGACAGGCACGATCGATGGAACACTTGGAAGAATGTTGTTCAATGAGATTATTCCGCAGGATCTTGGATTCGTAGACCGTGAAGTAGATGGAAACGAACTGCTTCTGGAAGTAGATTTCCACGTAGGAAAGAAACAGCTCAAACAGATCCTGGAAAAAGTAATCAATACACACGGAGCAACTCAGACAGCAGAAGTTCTGGATGATGTAAAAGCGATTGGTTACAAGTTCTCTACAAGAGCAGCGATGACCGTATCGATTTCTGATATGACAGTACCGCCGCAGAAACCGGAGATGATCCAGACTGCACAGGATACTGTAGACAAGATCACAAAGAACTACAAACGTGGTCTGATCACAGAAGAAGAACGTTACAAAGAAGTTGTTGAGACATGGAAAGCAACCGATGACAAATTGACAGAAGCTCTGCTTTCCGGGCTGGATAAATACAATAACATCTTCATGATGGCAGATTCCGGAGCCCGTGGTTCTGACAAGCAGATCAAACAGCTTGCAGGTATGCGTGGTTTGATGGCGGATACAGCAGGTCGTACGATCGAGCTGCCGATCAAGTCCAACTTCCGTGAGGGTCTGGACGTACTGGAATACTTTATGTCTGCGCATGGAGCTCGTAAGGGAATGTCCGATACCGCGCTTCGTACAGCCGATTCAGGATACCTGACAAGACGTCTGGTTGATGTTTCTCAGGAGCTTATCATTCACGACAGTGACTGTGCGGCAGAAGGAAAAGAGATTCCGGGAATGTATGTAAAAGCATTCATGGACGGAAATGAAGAAATCGAAAGTCTGCAGGAGCGTATCACAGGAAGATTCTCTTGTGAAGATCTGAAAGACAAGGATGGAAATATCATCGTCAAAGCAAATCACATGATCACACCGAAGCGTGCAGAAAGAGTCATGAAAAAAGCGGTTGACGAAAACGGTGAACCACTGGATACAGTGAAGATCCGTACAATCCTTACATGTAAATGTAAGAATGGTGTTTGTGCAAAATGTTACGGTGCAAACATGGCAACAGGGGAAGCCGTTCAGGTTGGTGAAGCAGTCGGTATCATTGCTGCTCAGTCCATCGGTGAACCTGGTACACAGCTGACCATGCGTACATTCCATACGGGTGGAGTTGCCGGTGACGATATCACACAGGGTCTTCCTCGTGTCGAAGAGCTTTTTGAGGCAAGAAAGCCGAAAGGACTTGCGATTATCACAGAGTTTGCCGGTACGGCAACAATCAGCGATACAAAGAAAAAGCGTGAGATCATTGTAACAAATGATCAGACAGGAGAATCCAAAGCATACCTGATCCCATACGGTTCCCGTATCAAGATTCAGGATGGTGTATATCTGGAGGCCGGAGATGAGCTGACAGAAGGTAGTGTAAATCCTCACGATATCCTGAAGATCAAAGGACTTCGTGCCGTACAGGATTACATGATCCAGGAAGTACAGCGAGTTTACCGTTTGCAGGGTGTAGAAATCAATGACAAGCATATCGAGGTTATTGTACGCCAGATGCTGAAGAAGATTCGTATCGAGGAAAGAGGAGATACCGAATTCCTGCCTGGAACTATGGTAGATGTTCTGGAGTTCAACGAAGTGAACGAGCAGATGGAAGCAGAAGGAAAAGAGGCTGCAACAGGTGAACAGATCATGCTTGGTATCACAAAAGCATCTCTGGCTACAGAATCCTTCCTGTCTGCAGCATCCTTCCAGGAGACAACAAAAGTCCTGACAGAAGCTGCGATCAAAGGTAAGGTGGACCACCTGATCGGTCTGAAAGAGAACGTCATCATCGGTAAACATATTCCTGCAGGTACAGGTATGAAGAAGTACCGTGATGTTCAGTTAAACACAGAACTGGAAGCAGAAGAAGAGGCTGAAGAACTGGATGAAAGCGATGCAGTGGAGACAGCAGAATCAGCAGATCTGGAAGAAGTAGTTCTGGACGAAGAATAAAATAAAATACGATTGATAACAAGGGGAGCTTGTGTGACAGGCTGAGAGGAAGTTGTGAACTTCGACCTATAACCTGATTTGGATAATGCCAACGTAGGAACTGTAATCTCGTTTATACAAGGAACTCCTCCTTGTTTTCAATCACGAAAATAAGGAGGAGTTTTTTATGTTGAACTTTATGGTAAATGCAGAAGGCGGTCTGACGACTGCAGGATATGCAATTTGTATTGTGCTGGGAATCGTTGTATTTGGTATTGCATTGTTTTTTGCCGGTAAAAATTCAGAAAAAAATAAAATGTCCGCGAAACAGCTTGCGTGCTGTGCGATGGCAATGGCACTTGCTTTTATTACTTCCTATATCAAGATTTTCTCTCTGCCATGGGGCGGCAGTGTGACACTGTGCAGCATGCTCTTTATCGTGCTGGTAGCAAACTGGTATGGAGTAAGAACAGGAATTTTGGTTGGATTTACATATGGAATGCTCCAGTTTTTACAGGAGCCATACGTACTTTCTCTGTTCCAGGTATGTTGTGATTATGTATTGGCTTTCGCAGCACTTGGTGTGGCAGGTTTCTTTGCAAAGCAAAAGAATGGACTGCTCAAAGGCTATATCGTAGCTGTTCTCGCCAGGGGGGCGTTTCATGCGCTGGGAGGATATTTGTACTGGATGGACTACATGCCGGACAATTTCCCGAAATCACTTGCAGCCGTATATCCGATCGCATATAACTACAGTTTCCTTCTGGCAGAAGGACTGATTACAATCGTGATCATCTCCATTCCGGCAGTACAGAAAGCACTTGGACGGGTAAAAAAAATAGCAGTAGAATAAAGCGAAAAACAACGACTGTAAGATTCTCGGGAATTTTACGGTCGTTGTTTTTATAAGGTAAGAGGTTTAATAAAATTAGTTAATCGGTTAATTTATATCCGTAACGTGCTTTGCGGATAAATTTTTGGATAATGGTTACCGGCAGACTGATCAAAATGAACAGTGTGGAAAAAATTCCTGCAGAACCACCGATGATCATCAAAAGTATCATTACGATATTATTGCCCATTACTGTCACTCCTTTGAATGAAATTGCCCTTGTATCGGACCAGATTCTATTTTAGTGACAAAGGCATAAAAAGAAAAGAGATTTGAGGCCTTTTTAGCGCAATCTTAGCATAAGAGATTACTGCTAATCGTTTTCTGATGAATCCTCCTGCATTCGGTATCCAACGCCTACTTCTGTAAAGATATATTTAGGCTGTGCAGGGTCTTTTTCCAGCTTTCTTCGGATATTTGCCATATTGACGCGCAGGATTTTATTGTCGTCGTCTGCGTATGGTCCCCAGACATTGGAAATGATGGCGGCGTATGTCATGACTTTTCCGGAATTCTGTGCCAGATAGGATACAATTTTGTATTCAATAGGGGTCAGATGAACCGGCTGTTTGTCTAAGGTCAGTTCCCGTTTGGAAAAATCCAATACCAGATCTTCGTAGCGATAGGGCCGGATATAAAGAGAATCTGTAGTATATAAGCGGTTGCTGTGTCTTAAGGAGGTACGGATGCGGGCAAGCAGTTCTGAGGTTCCGAATGGCTTGGTAATGTAATCATCCGCTCCCTGATCCAATGCGAGAACCTTTTCCTTTTCGGCACTTCGTGCGGAGATGACAATGATCGGGGTACTGGTCCAGGTCCGGACTTCCTGGATAATATCATTTCCATTCATATCAGGCAGACCAAGGTCTAAAATAATTACGTCTGGACATTGGGAATGGATCAGATTCAGTCCTTCTTTCCCGCAGTCCGCATACAGTACACGGTAATCCTGTTTTTTCAGGATCTTTCCTACAAAGGTCTGAATATTTTTTTCGTCTTCTATAATCAATACAGTGAATTTAGGCATAGTTTGCGTTCTCCTTTTCTTTTGGAAGGGTAAAGGAGAATTCGGCTCCTTTATCCAGATTGGCAGCGTGGATCACGCCGTCGTGAGCATGAATGATCGTCCGGCAGATAGACAGTCCGATGCCGATTCCTTTGTGTCCGTCAGCGGTATCAGAGCTGTACTGTCCGTCAAAAATAAAAGGGATCTGGTCGGGATCCAGTCCGATTCCATAGTCCCGGACTGCAAATGTGACACAGTCCGGCTGATCGGTGATCAAAAGGTCGATGGGATCAGAGCTCGAGGAATGGACATAGGCATTTTCCATCAAGTTGATCAGCACCTGTTCGATCAAAGTAGCATCCATTGGGATCATCAGAAAATCTTCCGGCATAGAAACCCGGATCTGGATTTTAGGAAGGCGTTTCTGAAGTCGGACAATTGATTCGGAGACGACTTCTTCCACAATTTCCTGCGACTTTTTGACTTTGCTGGATTCATTTTGAATCTTCGTTACAGAGAGCAGGTTTTCCACCATATTCAGCAGCCACTGTGCATCCTCGTTAATATTCGAAATCAGCTCCATACGTTCTTGCTCGGACATATTCTGGGCATCGTCCAGATAAGAGGCAGAAGAGCCGATTATGCTCGTCAGAGGGGTACGCAGATCATGTGATACGGCGCGCAGAAGATTGGCATGAATTTTCTCGCGCTCTGCTTCTGCAAGCTTTCGTTCCCGTTCGGAGGCAATGGCTTTTTGTTTTTTGAGCATACTGGCGGTCGCGCTGGTGATAAGAGAAATAGCCAGCATGCCGATAAATGTGACCGGATATCCGTCCAGTATGAAGTTTAGTTTGAAATAGGGATATGTAAAAAAATAGTTTGCTGCGATGACACAAAAAACGGAGGCGGCAGCACCATACCAGTAACTGGTCGTATTCTGAGCGATCAGGATCAGAGCCAGAATATAAATCAGGGCAGTGTTGACAGAATTTTTTTGTCCTAGGTTAAAAAAGAAAAATGCCAGTATCGTGGAGATACCAAGGCAAAGGAAAGTAAAGGTCAGATTTTTAAAAAATGTCTTCATACATATAACACCTCTCTGCAACCAGATTACCATAATAAAAGGAAAAAATCCATACTGTGTAATAAAAAACAAAAAATGAAAGAAAGAAAAAATTAACTTGCAAAAATGAGATAATACTGTAAAGAAAAAGATTGAGAAATAAATAACAAATATACAAAATAAACAAAAAATAGACATATAAAAAGGATAATGGATTTTAAATATCAATTTTAGATGGAAAAATAAACAAAACAGCTAAAAAGAAAAATAAGAGGAATGAATATAAAATGAATTTCTATGTTGAAAATTATTCATTTGTTTGGTAAACTATAGAAGCAGTGTCATCTGTATAAGATGGAGGTACAGATGCACAGAAAATCCCAAAATTGAGATTGAGGAGGAGAAAATGGAAAATTTAATGTACGTAGTTCCTGTCGTATCGGTTCTCGCGTTACTATTTGCCGGATATCTGGCTGTAAAAGTTGCGAAGCAGGAAGAAGGAACAGAGAAAATGAAAGAGATCGCATCTGCGATCAGTGAGGGTGCACGCGCATTCCTTACTGCAGAATACAAGATTCTGATCGTATTTGTGATCGTATTGTTTTTACTGATCGGATTCGGGATCGGTAACTGGGTAACAGCAATCTGTTTTGTTGTGGGAGCTTTGTTTTCTACACTGGCAGGTTACTTTGGCATGAATGTTGCAACAAAGGCGAATGTAAGAACAGCGAATGCTGCCAGAGAAAGTGGAATGAATAAGGCGCTTTCCATCGCATTTTCAGGCGGAGCCGTTATGGGAATGTGTGTAGCAGGTCTGGGAGCGCTTGGAGTCAGCGTTGTATATATTCTGACGAAAGATGTAGACGTGCTGTCCGGATTCAGTTTGGGAGCATCTTCAATTGCGCTGTTTGCGCGTGTTGGCGGTGGTATCTATACAAAAGCTGCAGACGTTGGTGCTGACTTAGTTGGTAAGGTTGAA
>OCAQ01000889.1_pt1 | contig 13061 bp, 8 predicted proteins | sample 1538291 | NCBI WGS metagenome assembly OCAQ01 (sample SAMEA2580277, study PRJEB22360) | human gut metagenome | biome: human gut; feature: human-associated habitat; material: faeces | place: Denmark | collected 2008/2010 | reverse complement strand
GCGTACAGCGGGGCCCGGAAATACAGCGGCAGTAACAGCAACAGCCGGTTCGTTGTCCGTGCCGGAAGCCCGGAGGAAACGCAGCTGCCCTGGCCGAAGGTACAGCGCAGGCTTGCCCAGATCATTCAGGAGGAACGGTTCTATACCGAAGAAGAACAGGACCGTTTTGACAACATTGACCCTATCGCCATCCGGGAAGCCCTGGAGGAAAGAGGGATTGTCAACGGTCAGGTGGCAGACCCGGAAAAACTGGACAATGACCCATTTATCCAGCGGGTGATGTCGGATGTAGAGCAGATCGCAGCTGCCGAGACAGAGCAGACTTCCGAGGTTTCCATTTCCGATGAGGAATATGATGCAGTTCGCAGCCCCATTCCACAAAGAACCTCCTATGACCCTGCCGCCCCGGTTTATGCCGTGGGTGATACCGTGTATATCGAGGATGACGCCTATCAGATCACAGAGCTGCGGGATGACACCGTGCAGCTTCTGCCCACCGGTATGGTATATCCCATCTACCGTGCAGAGCGCAAAGAACAGTTCGAGCAGCTGCTTCGGGCAGACCGCCGCAATGCTTACTATACCGAGTTTCTTCCCATTGACCCGGACAAGGCAGATCAGGACCTGCGGGATGTATTGGCCCATAGACTGATGGATGAAGCAGATAAACAGCAGGTTTCCACGCTGTTGCAATCCGGTAGGAGCAACAGTGAGATCGTCTACTGGCTGAGCAGAGCCTATTCCGGTGAGATCGAGACGCTGAATCTGGAGACCGGCGATATTGCTGATTACCGTACCACGGCACAGGGCATGGAGCTGGAAGTCCTGGACGCAGAGGAAAAGCGTCTGGCTGTGCTGTATTTCCGCTGGGATGAAGTTGCGCCTTTGCTGCGCGGGATGTATGCCCGTCAGCTGGATGGCTTTGGACAGGAACGCCCCGAACCGGCTGCCGAATCCCCGACTTTCCATTCCGAGACCTTGGCCGTCTATCCGGGCGACAAGAACAATCTGCCTTATGATGTGGTGGTGGAACGGCTGCATATTGAGGAGCCGGAGCCGCCAGCCCCTGTGACTGAGCCGGAGAAAACCTTTGAGGAAGTGCTGGACGAACACCCGGTTTCCATTCAGGTCAATGGCCAGTGGCAGACCTTCCCCAATGCCAAAGCTGCCGAAGAAGCCTCCTATGAGGAATACAAGGCTAACCTGCGTCGTAATGCACAGAACTTCCGTATTACCGATGAGCATTTGGGTGAAGGCGGTCCGAAAGCCAAGTTCCAGGCAAATATCAATGCCATTCGTTTGCTGAAAGAGCTGGAAGCTGCTGGACAGCAGGCAAGCCCCGAACAGCAGGAGGTTCTATCCCGCTATGTGGGCTGGGGTGGCCTTGCCGATGCCTTTGACCCGGAAAAACCGGCATGGGCTTTAGAGTATGCCCAGCTGAAAGAGCTGCTGACCCCGGAGGAATATGCCGCCGCCAGAAGCTCCACCCTCAACGCCCATTACACCAGCCCTACGGTCATTCAGGCCATCTATGAAGCAGTGAGCCGTATGGGGTTTGAGACTGGAAATATTCTGGAGCCGTCTATGGGTGTGGGCAATTTCTTCGGTATGCTGCCGGAGGAAATGCGAAACAGTCGTCTGTACGGCGTGGAGCTGGACCCGGTTTCCGGTCGCATCGCAAAGCAGCTCTATCCCAAGGCGGACATCACAGTAGGCGGCTTTGAGACCACCGACAAGCGTGACTTCTTTGACATTGCCATCGGCAATGTACCTTTTGGTCAGTATCAGGTCAATGACAAAGCCTACAACAAGCTGAACTTTAGTATTCACAACTACTTTTTCGCCAAAGCACTGGACCAGGTGCGTCCCGGCGGTGTGGTGGCTTTTGTAACCTCCCGCTATACTATGGACGCTAAGGATTCCACCGTGCGCCGCTATCTTGCCCAGCGTGCCGAGCTGCTGGGAGCTATCCGCCTGCCTAATGACGCGTTCAAAAAGAATGCCGGTGCCGAGGTGGTATCGGACATCATCTTCCTCCAAAAGCGGGATCGCCCGCTGGACATCGTGCCGGAATGGACTCAGACCGGACAGACGGAGGACGGGTTTGCCATCAACCGGTATTTTATCGACCACCCGGAAATGGTGCTGGGCAGACAGGAGCCGGTAAGCACCACTCATGGTATGGATTACACCGTGAACCCCATCGAGGGACTGGAGCTTTCCGACCAGCTGCATGATGCAGTGAAGTACATTCATGGCACTTATCAGGAGGCAGAGCTGCCGGAGCTTGGCGAAGGCGAAGCCATTGACACTTCCATTCCTGCCGACCCCAATGTGAAGAACTATTCCTATGCCATTGTAGACGGGCAGGTGTACTACCGGGAAAACAGCCGTATGGTGCGCCCTGACCTCAACACCACCGCAGAAGCCCGCGTGAAAGGTCTTGTGGGACTGCGTGATTGTGTGCAGGAACTGATCGACCTTCAGATGGATGCAGCGGTTCCGGACAGCACCATTCGGGAGAAGCAGGCGGAACTGAACAGCCTCTATGACAGCTTTTCTGCCAAATACGGTCTCATCAATGACCGTGCAAACCGTCTGGCCTATGCAGACGATTCTTCCTATTACCTGCTCTGTGCGCTAGAAGTCATCGACGAGGACGGAAAGCTGGAGCGCAAGGCGGATATGTTCACCAAACGGACCATCAAACCCCATCAGGCGGTGGCTGTGGTGGATACGGCAAGTGAAGCACTGGCGGTGTCTATCTCGGAAAAAGCCTGCGTGGATATGAGCTATATGAGCCAGCTTACCGGAAAAACAAAAGAAGAACTGGCCGGAGAACTGCAAGGCGTGATCTTCTGTGTACCGGGACAGTTGGAGAAAGATGGCACACCCCATTATGTGACTGCTGATGAATACCTTTCCGGCAATGTACGCCGCAAACTGCGTCAGGCGCAGCGGGCAGCACAGCAGGACCCGGTTTATGCAGTCAATGTGGAAGCTCTTACCGCCGCCCAGCCCAAAGACCTGGATGCGTCGGAGATCGAGGTGCGTCTGGGCGCTACTTGGATCGACAAGGAATATATTCAGCAGTTTATGTATGAGACCTTCAACACTCCGTTTTATCTCCAGCGCAGTATCGAGGTCAACTATTCGTCCTTTACCGCTGAATGGCAGATCAAGGGAAAATCTTCCGTATCTTACAACGATGTGGCAGCCTACACCACCTACGGAACCAGCCGTGCCAATGCCTACAAGATTCTGGAGGATTCCTTAAACCTGCGAGATGTCCGTATCTATGACACCATAGAGGACGCAGACGGAAAAGAGCGCCGCGTGCTGAACGCCAAAGAGACCACCCTGGCTGCCCAAAAGCAGCAGGCTATCAGGGAAGCCTTTAAGGACTGGATCTGGAAAGACCCGGAGCGCCGCCAGACTTTGGTGCGCCAGTACAACGAAGAAATGAACTCTACCCGTCCCCGCGAGTATGATGGCAGCCATATCACTTTTGGCGGCATGAACCCGGAAATTACCCTGCGGGAGCATCAGCTGAATGCCATTGCCCATGTGCTGTATGGCGGTAATACCCTGTTGGCACACGAAGTGGGCGCAGGCAAAACATTTGAGATGGTGGCCTCTGCGATGGAGGCTAAACGCCTGGGCTTATGCCAGAAATCGCTCTTTGTGGTTCCAAATCACTTGACCGAGCAGTGGGCGTCGGAGTTTCTGCGCCTCTATCCTTCTGCCAACATCTTAGTCACAACCAAAAAGGACTTTGAGACCCATAACCGCAAGAAGTTCTGCGCCCGTATTGCCACCGGTGACTATGACGCCATCATCATGGGACACAGCCAGTTTGAGCGTATCCCCATCAGCCGGGAGCGTCAGGAACGGCTTCTCTATGAGCAGATCAACGAGATTACCGATGGCATCGCAGAGGTGCAGGCCAGCGGCGGCGAGCGGTTCACAGTCAAACAGCTGGAGCGTACCCGTAAGTCTCTGGAAGCCAGACTGGAAAAGCTGCAAGCCGAGGGGCGAAAAGACGATGTGGTAACTTTTGAGCAACTGGGTGTGGACCGGCTGTTCGTGGATGAGGCTCACAACTACAAGAACCTGTTTTTATACACCAAAATGCGGAATGTGGCAGGCTTATCCACATCGGATGCGCAGAAATCCTCCGATATGTTTGCCAAGTGCCGCTATATGGATGAAATCACCGGAAACCGTGGTGTAATTTTCGCCACCGGTACCCCAGTCAGCAACTCCATGACTGAGCTTTACACCATGCAGCGTTATCTTCAGTATGAACGCCTGCAAGAGCTGAACATGACCCACTTCGACTGCTGGGCTTCCCGATTTGGGGAGACCGTCACAGCATTGGAACTGGCACCGGAAGGCACCGGCTACCGGGCAAGAACGAGATTCAGCAAGTTCTTTAACCTGCCTGAACTGATGAACCTGTTCAAAGAAGTGGCCGACATTAAGACTGCCGACCAGTTAAATCTCCCCACCCCGGAGGTGGAATACCACAACATCGTGGCACAGCCTACTGAACATCAGCAGGAAATGGTCAAGGCTCTTTCAGAGCGCGCATCGCTGGTACACAGTGGAACCGTTGACCCGTCTCAGGACAATATGCTCAAGATTACCTCGGATGGCCGCAAGCTGGGGCTGGACCAGAGGATCGTCAACCAGATGCTGCCGGATGAACCCGGCACAAAGGTCAATCAGTGCGTAGAGAACATCATGCAGATCTGGCGGGATGGCGAAGCCGACAAGCTGACCCAGCTGGTGTTCTGCGACATTTCTACCCCGCAGGCAAAAGCGCCTGCAAGCAAGGCGGCGAAAACGCTGGATAATCCACTGCTTCATGCACTGGAAAGCGCTGTGCCTCTGCCGGAGCAGGAACCGGCCTTTACGGTATATGACGATATTCGTCAAAAGCTCATTGCCCAGGGGATGCCTGCCGACCAGATCGCTTTTATCCATGAAGCCAATACCGAAGTGCGGAAAAAGGAGCTGTTCTCCAAAGTCCGTACCGGTCAGGTGCGTGTACTTATGGGAAGCACTGCCAAGATGGGCGCAGGCACCAATGTGCAGGACCGTCTGGTGGCACTTCATGACCTGGACTGCCCGTGGAGACCGGGAGACCTCGCCCAGCGCAAGGGTCGTATCGAGCGCCAGGGCAACCAGAATCCCCTTGTTCATGTGTACCGTTATGTGACTGAGGGAACCTTTGACGCATATCTCTGGCAGACGGTGGAGAATAAGCAGAAATTCATTTCCCAGATCATGACTTCTAAATCGCCGGTGCGCTCCTGCGATGATGTGGACGAAACGGCGCTTTCCTTTGCTGAAATCAAGGCTTTGTGTGCCGGAGACCCCCGTATCAAAGAGCGTATGGATCTAGATGTGGAAGTATCCCGCCTGAAGCTGATGAAAGCCGACCACCAGAGCAAGCAGTATTGTCTGGAGGACCAGCTGCTCAAATACTTCCCGGAGGAGATTGAAAAGCACAAGGGTTTTATCAAGGGCTTTGAATCTGACCTGGAGGTTTTGGCAGCTCACCCGCACCCGGAGGATGGCTTTGCTGGTATGGAGATCCGTGGAGACCTGCTGACCGATAAGGAGAACGCCGGTGCAGCCCTTTTGGATGCCTGCAAGGAGGTCAAAACCTCTGATCCGGTGCAGATCGGCAGCTACCGGGGCTATGCCATGTCCGTGGAATTTTCCGCTTGGAAACAGGAATATACGCTCCTGCTGAAAGGACAGATGACCCACAGGGCAACCCTTGGTGCAGACCCTCGCGGAAATCTTACCCGTATCGACAATGCCCTCGCCCAGATGCCCCAGCGTCTGGAGGCGGCAAAGGCACAGCTGGATAACCTCTGTCAGCAGCAGGCTGCCGCAAAGGAGGAAGTCGGAAAGCCATTCCTTTATGAAGAAGAACTGAGAAGCAAAAACGCCCGTCTGGTGGAGCTGGATACCCTGCTCAACATCGACGGAAAGGGACAGGCACACACTGAGTCCGCTGTTGCCAAAAGCACACGGCCTTCGGTGCTGGATCATCTGAAACGCCCGGTGCCGCCCCGTAGTACAGACAAGAAACCAAAACAGCATGAGGAGGTGCGATAACATGAATACCAACGATCTGAATACGGCTCTTTATGAAAAGATGGCCGCTGAGCAGGACAAATACAGGGACTGGCTGAAAAGCCAGCCCCCGGAAGAAATCCTGCACCACACCTATGAGTATACGGTCCGTGAGGACATTGTGATGGCGATGGAGGAACTGGAGCTGACCGATGCTCAGGCCCAGGCGCTTTTGGAATCTCCCTCGCCGCTGGCGGATGTGTACCGCTATTTTGACAAGCTGGAGACCGGCTATATGGATGTGATCCGAGACAGTATTGAAAGCCGAGCCAATGAGGTATGCAAAGAACCAGAAGAACTTAATCCCATGGTAGTTTATCTTCATTCTGCTTCATACGCGACTAAGCATGGAGAAACAGACGCATACTGGCTTTCTGACCAGGCGAATTTTTCCTGCAAAGTTTCCATTGAGCAGGCAATCAGTGCCCATTATAGGGATAACAGGCTAGATACTGCTTCTGCGGTGCAAGAGATTTTGGAGGAATTTGGAGCAGAGCGGATGAACTTTATTCTCGCCAATACGATTCAGCATAAGGATGCAGATGGGCGGATTTCTCGTGACAACAAAGCATGGGCAAAGACCATTCCAATGCCGGAGGATAGTGCCACTTCCCAGCAATGTGCTGATCTGATAGTGGATCGGGTCAATCCGGGACTGGTGGATCTGTTTACAAGACAGGCTCGAAAGGCTGTTCAGGAGAAAGAAAAAGGCTCTGTCCTGCAAAAGCTCAAGCAGGAACTGCCTGCCCATAAGCCTGCTGCCCCAAAGAAACGGGAGCCGGAACGATAACTATGGCAAAGCGTAAGCGGGATGTTCCGGTTTTGTTTTGGGTGTCCGCTGAGGAACTGGAGCTGATTCATCAAAAGATGCAGCAATACGGAACAGAAAATCTGAGTGCTTATCTGCGGAAAATGGCACTGGATGGATATGTGGTCAAGTTGGAACTGCCGGAGCTGAAGGAGCTGGTCTCCCTGATGCGCCGAAGCAGCAATAACTTGAATCAGCTGACCCGTAAAGTGCATGAGACCGGGCGGGTTTATGATGCTGACTTGGAGGATATATCCCGGCGGCAGGAACAGTTATGGGCGGGTGTGAAGGAAATCCTTACCCAGCTTTCCAAACTTTCATAATAGGGATAGATACTCCATTTGCGGAGGGAGGAACGGCGTTTCTTCGCCGCATCTCCCTCCGCTTTTTCTTTTTGCCGGTATCCTTGTCTTTTGCCTGTCCGTACCGGATAATATGAGTAGAATAAGAAGTGGAGCAAAGGAGTGAAAACAGATGCTGACCTTTGAAAAAGTGCTGGAGATTTTTGCGGATTATCTGGCCGCAGACGAGACCACCGAAGTTTATATCAACCGTCATGGATGTGTAAGGGTTGAATTTGACCAGGACTTTCACTATTGCACCGGCGAGGTGTGCCATACTCCCAAGGAACTGTTCGACCTCTTAGCTGATGATTACCGGACTTATCTGGAGATTGAACTGACCAAAGGTAAACGGGAAGTGACGGAAGATGATGAGAGAGAAGCAGATGCCCTGTGCAAACGGCATCTGGAGCGTTGGAAGGAGGAACTGGAATGAAGATTTTGAAATGCCTGCTGATGATCGTAACTGCACCGGTCATTTTGGTGCTGACGCTTTTTGTCTGGCTCTGCATGGGGCTGATCTACATATCCGGTCTGGTGCTTGGTCTGCTCAGCATGGTAATTGCTCTGCTTGGTGTGGCTGTGCTTATTACCTATTCCCCGCAGAATGGTGTGATTTTGCTGGTTATGGCATTTTTAATTAGCCCGATGGGGCTGCCGCTGGCTGCAATCTGGCTGCTGGGAAAGGTGCAGAGTTTGAAATTTGCGATTCAGGATTGGGTATATAGTTGATTTTGAAGAAATGCTCCTTACTTTTGTGCTGCATTCGTGCATGATAGTAGCACGAATTAAGGAGTGGATATGACAAAAAGAGACGCAGGATGATGGAGTGTATCCTCAAAATCCTGCGTCTTTATTTATTCAGAATGAACTGTGATATACTTTTGGTTTTTGCTTTTGGGTTTATCCGGGAGTGTCATTTTAAGGCTTCCAGCATCAAGCAACGGACGCAGATACCTATTGGTAAAATTCTTTGTGTTTTTATAACCACAATATTCTGCGATTTCTGCTTTAGAATGAGGAGTCATGCAAAACGCAAGAATTTTATCATGGGTTGCATCATGGGTCTTATCATGGGCTGCGTTGTGGGGACCAACCTTTTCAACAGCGATTGGCGTCAGTGGAATGATGACACTGAAATAAAATTTAATCGTGATTTTTGCAGAAAAAATGCAAAATAAATCTATAAAACTTGACCTGAACATTTTTAACTGATATAATAATTACTGAAAATGAGAATACTGTGCATAGGAGGTATTCATTTATGCTGATTCAGTTTACAGTTGAAAATCATAGGTCCATAAAAAACAGTGCCGTGATTAGTTTTGCGGCTTCCAAAGATAAGTCATTTGAAGAATATTTGCTTCATCCAGATGAAAAAAGGACATTGTTGCCTGCACTTGCGATTTATGGCGCTAATGCTGCTGGAAAGAGTAATGTGCTGCACGCAATGATGACCATGAAAGAAATGGTAGCAGGCAATGCGGCAAAGGCATCTAAGGGGCAAAAGCTGCCATGGGAGCCATTTGGCAGTATGAAAGAAGCAACAACCTTTGAAATCGTGTTTATTTTTCAAGGAGTTCGTTACACATACGGTTTCTCTTTTGATGCCAAAAAGATTTACAAAGAATATCTTTTCCATTGGCCGAATGGCCGAGAGGCTCTGATTTTTTCCAGAGAAAATGGCGTATATGAGTTCCGGGAAAATATAAATGAACAGATAACCTTGAGTAACCGGACACCAGATAACAAGCTCTATCTGGTATCATCTAATGATTGGAATCTTCCGCAGACAGAAAATGCTTATCGGTGGTTTCTCGAAAAGCTTACCTTCTTGCTGGATGAAGAACCGGCTGCCTCAGAAACGGTTGCCCAGATTGCCAGCGGTGATGATAGGAAAGCGCGTATCTTAAAGGAATTGCTGCTTGCTGATCTCGGAATTACCGATGTTGTAATCAAGAATAGTCAAGGAAAGATACCGGTCATTACGACAACCCATCGAATTATGAACGAAGATGGAACAATAGAATATTTCCAGCTTTTAATGGAGCAGGAGTCTGTTGGTACACAACACTTTTTTGCCCGAATAGGGGGATGGTTGCAGGCACTTGAGAATGGTGCGCTTTTGGTTGTAGATGAAATTGAAGATAGCCTTCATCCCCTTTTGACCAGGAGACTCATTGAAATGGTACAGGATAAGACCATCAATACAAAAGGCGCACAGTTGATTTTTACAACACATGACGCAATGCTGCTCGACTTGAATTTTTTCCGCAGGGATCAGATCTGGTTTGCCGAAAAGGATGACAGGACTTGTGCAACAGAGCTTTACTCCCTTGCTTCTTTCTCACCAAGAAAAGGGGAAAATGTGCGTAAGGGTTATCTCCAGGGAAGATTTGGTGCGATTCCTTTTATCGGAGGTGACGCCGAATGAGTAAGATGAGGAAGGAATACGATCCTAATAAAGCTGTCCGGCGTAAGCGTAAACCGATCATCTATATCATCTGTGAAGGAAAAGAAACAGAAACGCTTTATTTCAAACATTTCCGTTCACGGAATTGCCTGGTGGATATTATACCGATTTCATCAAAGCACAAGGCAGCTGAACATTTGGTAAAACACGCAAAATCTTTGATTTCTCAAGCAAATTATTATCCAAAGGACGGAGATCAGCTTTGGTGCGTATTTGACTGTGATGATAATAAAGATTCTGAGCTTCAGGCAGCAATTTCGTATGCGGAGAAACATGGGTATAAAATCGCATATTCCAATCCGGCATTCGAATATTGGTATTTGCTTCATTTTGAAAAGCGGAGTGGATATTTGAAGGATTCTGCTGCGGTAATCGACATATTGAAGAACAAAGGGTATCTGGAGAATTACGGAAAAAGCGAGGATGTTTTTGAAGAATTGCAGGGACATCAGGCAGAGGCCATTCAACGCGCAAAAGAACGAGTTGAGCGGTTAAACAGAGACCATATTGCCGTAATTTGCCGGGATAGTAACCCGGTAACAACGGTCTATGAATTGGTTGAGTTTTTGAACAGCAAAAGAACATAAAACAGATAAATGATATAAGACGGTCTGCTACGGCAGGCCGTTTTCTTTTCGGAAAGAAGGTCTGACCTATGGCAACCAGATATGGAAAAATTCGTTGGACTATCTTTCAGCTCAATTGGCTACTGAGTTTAGAAAAGGTTTTAACAAATCAAATCTTCGTAAGATGAGACAATTCTACCGTACATTTCCAATTCGAGACACACTGTGTCTTGAATTGAGTTGGTCACATTATCGCCTTTTGATGCGTGTACCAGATGAATAGGAACGAACCGTTTAGATGGAGGAATGTGTAAAGTCTGCGTGGAGCGGGTAGTGTCAAGGAATTTTCGCAAAATGGTTTGCAGGCCCTGGCATGAGAGAAGTCAGCCAGCAATGGAGGCGTCCTCAAGGGCAGCCTCCAGGTGCTTCATGTTCATGTACTTCTTGTTGCCCCACTGGGTGCCGGCCACATGGCGCAGCCGGGCGCAGACCAGCATGAGGGCGGAGTTGCCGTCTGGGAAACTGCCCACTACACGAGTGCGGCGGCGGATCTCCCGGTTGAGCCGTTCAATGACGTTATTGGTACGGATGCGAGTCCAGTGTTCGCTGGGAAAATCGCAGTAAGTCAGCGTTTCCTCAATGCCATCCTCCACCTTCTTGGCGGCCTCTTTCAACTTCATAGAGCGCAGTTGCTCCACCACGGCTTTGGCTTTCTCCCGGGCAGCTTTCTTGCTCTCCTGAGCATGGATCGCTTTGAGCATCTTTGCCACCAGCTTCACCTTGGAGCGAGGCGTTACGGAGAACACATTGCGGTAGAAGTGCACAGTACACCGCTGGTACTTGGCCTCTGGGAATACTTCTCCCACAGCTTCCAGCATACCAAGGCATTTGTCTCCAACCACCAGTTTAACCCCGTCCAGGCCGCGGCCGCGCAGCCACTGGAAGAAGCTGACCCAGCTGGACTTGTCCTCTTTCATCCCCTCGGCGGCACCAAGAACCTCACGGTATCCGTCCTCATTCACTGCAATCGCCACCAGAATGGCCACATTTTCAAACTCTCCGCCCCAATTTCGGCGCAGGTAGATCCCATCCACATAGACATACGGATAGCGCCCGCCTTGCAGAGGGCGGTTCCGCCAGTCTTCAATGTGGACATACGCTTTCTTGTTCAGCTCACTGATGGTGGCCGGAGACACCTTGCTGCCCCACAGAGCCTCAGTAATATCCTCCACACGTCGGACGGATACGCCTGCCAGGTACATCTCAATGAGAGCTTCTTCTACACTGCTCTCCCGGCGGCGATACCGCTCAATGATGGCGGTCTCAAAGGAGATCCCCTTGAGCTTGGGTACCTTCAGGGTAACGTCCCCGGATGTAGTGGTGAGATTCCGGTTGTAGTGGCCGCTCCGGTACCCCTGGCGCTGCTCATTACGCTCGTACCGGGCAGCCTGGGTCAGCTTCTCTGCCTCGGCCTCCAGCAGCTTGTTGAGTGTCTCCTCTACGCTGCCACGCACAAGTTCCTTGAGCTGCCCCTTGATTACTTCCTCATTCAGCTGTACAATCTTTTCAGGCATGGTTTGCTCGCTCCTTTCAGAATGGTGTGTCGCGACTTCATTCTACCAGAGGGCTGCAAACCATGTCTTCTTTTGTTTGCTTTTCAATTTGCGAAAATTATTGTACCTTATCGTGGAGCGTCCGGCAGTTAGAACGGCAGATCAACACAATGTACCATCAGAGAATGAATAATAGTAACAGGGTGTCGGAATTTTTTTCGACACCCTGTTACTCTATCTCGTAATCGTCGCTGTCATTCGCTTCGCCTGTTGTACAGGTAAAGCATAGGTTGTTACCAGTAATGGCACTTCCCGCCGCCCAAATCGGCGCGCCACAGATCATACATTTTGCACCGTTTTTCTTGGCAGTAAGTGTTTCGTTCAGCGTTTTTACCAGTTCCTTTTTTCGATAGCCTTTATTATTCTTCATGACCATACTGGCAAACGCTTCAACAGAAATTGGTTGCATTATGGGGTCATACCTCCTTGAATTATTTAGAGAATTATGTTTGTGTTTTCAGGGTTAGGCGGTCATATTGGATGATGGTCAAACCGATTTTCAATTTGAGGCAGATAACGGCTTTTCATTAAAGTATCATAGGTGGTGCTTTCGATTATGATTTCATCAAATACAGAACCACGATTTTGTTTTGCTATCCGCAAATCTTTTAGTTTTCCAAGACCAATCAGATGATGAAAGTCCAATTTGGAAAAGCCAATCACTAACTTTACGGTTTTTCCCTTTCGGCCAATAATAACTCGATACTGTATCTCCAACAATTTTTCAAATGCCTATGCACGCTTTTGTAATTTATCCATAAAACCTCTCTATTCATAAAGAAAGCCGCCCTGCAAGGCGGCTTTGAGCATTTTCTTTCGGCTTTGTAGCCTACTCCGGTTTGAGGTTACTGCACAACCCTTACTGAAAGCTCTGCATAACAAGGCATCCCGGTACGCTATTATACTTCAACGCTTTGGCAGACACACGCCGTCGCCCACCTTGTACTATTATTATATGCAGTTTCAGAAAATATGTCAATCTCCATGAAAAATCAAAAATATCTTCTCGGAGTATGAGAAAGGAGGTTCCTTCTATGGCAACAACAAGAATTATGCCGCTTCATGTCGGCAAGGGCCGCACAGAAAGTCGGGCGATCAGTGACATCA
>OCAQ01000883.1_pt1 | contig 13103 bp, 10 predicted proteins | sample 1538291 | NCBI WGS metagenome assembly OCAQ01 (sample SAMEA2580277, study PRJEB22360) | human gut metagenome | biome: human gut; feature: human-associated habitat; material: faeces | place: Denmark | collected 2008/2010 | reverse complement strand
CGCTTCTACCTCGCAGGTATGGCGGTCAACGCGGTTTTGCTGCTCCGGCGGGGCGTTTAAGTCTACGTCGTGCAGCTTCGCATGGGCGATTTCGTGAATGGCGGTCTTTACCGCCTGTAATTCACTCACGCCCTCTTTGATTGCAATACGCTTGTCGGTCAAACTGAAATACCCATTTGCGCCGTTTGTGATCTGCTCAAATGCAATCGGGACGGGGGACGCTTTTTCAAGGGCGGCGAAAAAATCCTCGTACTGCTCCACATCGGCAAGCAGCGGTTTAACGGAAAGGTCGGGAAACTCCTTGCCCTCGGTCTGCGAAATATCAAAGACGGTTATAACCTTAAAGGCGGGGACGGTGATTTCCTTTTCTTCCTTTACCACTTTTCCCTCGCGGTCAAGCATGGGCTTTCTCGTTTCGGGGTCGATTTTATCAACCAGCTTTTTCACCTTGTAGGGCGCGGGGGCAAAGATTTTAATGCCTTTCTCGCCTTTCTTTACATGGCGGTCAAACTCCTTTTCCCATTGACGGAAGCCCATTACCAAATTGCCGCCCTGCATAGCAATTAGGATAGTGTTATTCAAACTATAATCATGGAACTTTGACATAGCGGTTAGAAACTCTTTGTAGCGGTCGCTGTCAAAAATCGCCTGTACGCCCTGTTCCAAACGCGCGGTGATCTCCTTTACCTTTTCGGCGGGCTTTTCGGAAGTAAGGATAATGGGGACGACGGGGCGGGGCTGCTGCGGCTCTGCGGCCTGTGCGTCTGCTTGCTGCGTTTCGGCTGCGTCCATATAGGCTTTGTCCTGTTCGCCGCGCTCCGGCTGCGGGTAACTCATAATGCGGTATTCTTCCGGCACTTCGCGCCCCTCAAACTGCCGTTCCCACTCGTCGCCGCTTTCCACGATATAGCCGTACTCGGTAAACGCGCCTTTTTCCTGCGCGGCAGCGTTCCTGCCAAAAGTAGAAAGGTCAATGCCGCCTTTCCATTCTTCGGGCATTTGTACCATGCCGGATTGATTTAAGTAATAGTCGCCCAAATCGTGGTAGTTATGTACTTCGGGGATATGGACGTAAAAATCCACGTTGTAGGTGAAGTCAATTACCTGTCCAATATTTGCAAGCCCGTTTTTCTGCTGCAAAGCTGCGTTCAGCTTGCCAACCTCGGCGGGGTCAAGCTGTTCGAGCCGCGCCGCAAGAAAATTGAGTTCGTCCACGTCGGCGGCGCATACCATTTCATAAGGCAAGGCAATATGTTTCTCCGGGTCGTCGGAATAGCCGCGAATGGAAAAATCCTGCGGGTTGTCGGCGGTAATGCCGACGTTCCGCATAGCTTCGTGCAACTGCTCCTTTGTGGCGGGCATATCCAACCAATAGCCGCCGGGGTCGCCCGCGTCAAAGCGGCTGCGGTTGCCTATCATAATAGAAAACTGTTCGCTCATGTGTTCACGCTCCTTTTCCTGCCCGGTATTTTCGGGGATAGCTGCCGCCTGTTGCTGCTGCGGGGGTTCTTCGCCCTCTATGGTGTAGTCCGGCATGAGCATACCGTTTACTTTGAAATAGTCGGCGTACTCCTGCGGGATAGGCGGGGAGATTTCCGTAAACAAGCGGTCATACGCTTTGATACGCCCATTCAGATACTTTTCCATAGCTGCCTTGTCGGTGAAAACCTTTCTATCTTGTCCGGCAATCTTCGCTTGGGTTCTGCTTGGGCTGTTGGTGCGCACGCTCCATGTAAGCGTCCATGAATACGGGATAGATTTCTGCGCTTCTTTGTCGTAGCGGGTATTCTCGTAAATGTAGTAATTCATCTGATATACCCGGTTGCCTCCCCGCCTCATCTGATATACCCGGTTGCTGCGAATATGGCGGTTATGCTCGGTGGTCTGCCACTCGTTAGCGGTGTGCTGGACGTGCGGCGTTCTCACATATTCAAGTGTTTTATCCAGCAAAAGCGTTCTTCCCGCCTGTTCTTCCCATGCGGCGGCGCGTTCTTTAAGGTCGTCAAAAATCGCCTGTTCTGCCGCCGCGCTTTCGCTGCGCATGGAAAGTAGCTGCGCAATCGGCAAGGAAGCATAAGGGGCAATCTCCCTGTCCTTTGCTTCAAAATATATCCGGCGTTCTATCCGCATGGTTTCGGCGGCTTCTAATTTGTCATGGTCGTATGAGGAATACGGCATATTCTTTCATCACGTCCTTTCTCGGTCATATAAGGGTTTGGGACTATCCCAACAAGCAAAATGCCCGCGCTCTCTATGGGAAGCGCGGGCATTTCTCGCAAACGGGTACTCGTTTGCTGTGCTTGCTATGTAGTTGTTTTTATCCGTAAACGCCTGTTTCTCTCGCTTTGGGCTTTCTGTCTGCGGCGTATCTTTGCCGCGCAATCGGGGCAGTATTTCGCCCGGTTGCTGCCCGCCGCAAACGTGCTGCCGCATACCGCGCAACGCTTCAAATCGGTTTCCCCGCTGCGGGTGATCTGTTCGCAAAGCTGCCTGTCGGCGGGTAATACCGCTTCGCGGAAATAGCGGCATAGCAGCGAATAGCTGATACTCTGCACACAAACGCAAGTTTCCCCGTCGTCCAGCAGCAGACAATTCCCGCAATCGTTGTTTGCACAAGCGGCGCGGGTCATTTTCTTTACGGCGCGGTATTGCTTTTCATCAAGCCTTATCATTTTCGGTTCTGCTCGACGCGGAAGTTTACATACTTGCCGCCTGTGTCGGCAAGCAGCACAACTCCGTCAAAGGTCTTTCCCGTCTTGGTCGAGTACATACCTTTGATTTTTACCTTTCCGTCTTTCAAAAGGGCGGCGGCAATCGCCTTTGTGAAAGCCTTTTTGCGCTGCTCAAAAAAGCGGTCATTCTTCCACATCACAAAGCTGCAAGCCCTGTCGGAGCAGTAAAAGTTTTTCTTGCCCTCGTAAACCGCCGCGCCGCAACGGGGGCAAGTGCCGATTGCTTCCCGCTGCGGGGTAAACAGCTTCGCTTTATCCTCGGAAATCGCGGAATAGGTCTTGACAAGCCCCGCTGTCATTTCCTCAATCCCGCGCATGAAGTCGGCGGGGCTGTCGCTGCCCTTTGCAATCCCGGTAAGGCGCGTTTCCCATTCTGCCGTAAGCTGCGGGGACGTAAGGCTGTCGGGCAGAATAGCGACAAGGTTATACCCGTCCTTTGTGGGGATTAGCTTTTTGCCCTTGCGCTCGGCAAAGCCCGCGCTAATGAGTTTTTCAATGATACCCGCCCGCGTCGCGGTGGTGCCTAACCCTTTGCGCTCCGCGTCCTCCGGCGTGTCCTCCTTTCCCGCACTCTCCATAGCCGAAAGTAACGTATCTTCGGTAAATGCCTTTGGGGGCTGCGTGTAACGTTCGGAGATCTCCGCTGCCGGATTGTCAAAGGTCTGCCCCTCGGCAAGCGGGGGTAAAACCGCTTCCGGCTCTGCGTCCTCGTCCTGTTCCCCGGACGCGGCGCGGGATAGTCTTTCAATCTCGCGCCAACCCTCGCAAAGCGTCGTCCTGCCCTTTGCGGTAAAGGTATAGCCGCCGCAAGTGAAAACCGCCGTAACCGCTTCATACTCATAGGGCGCGGCAACGGCGCAAAGCAGTTTTGCGCACACAAGGGTCATTAGCTTTTTCTCACTTTCGGCAAGGGAAGAAAAGCCCGTTTTCACAAACTCCGCTGTCGGCAAAATGGCGTGATGGTCGGTTACTTTGCTGTTGTCGCAAATCCTCGCAAGGTCGGCTTGCAGCTTCACGCCCTGCATAAAGGGGAGAGCAGCGCAAAGGCCGGTGATAAGTTCCTTTGTGCTGCCCTCCATATCGGAAGTGATATATTTGCTGTCGGTGCGGGGATAGGTCAAAAGCCGTTTTTCATAAAGGGCTTGCGCATAGTCAAGGGTCTGTTTCGCCGTAAACCCATACAAACGGTTTGCTTCCCGCTGCAAGGCGGTGAGGTCAAACAGTTTCGGCGGGGCTGCGGTCTTTTTCTCTTTTTTAAGGGAAGTACAAACGGCCTGCGATTTCTCGCAAGCCGCTTTCATCTGCCGCGCCGCCGCTTCGTCGTCCTGCCTTTCGGAAAGGGCGGCAACGCCGCCAACGTCCAGCCGGACGACATGATATTTCTCTTTCTTAAAGCTGCTGATTGCATAGTCGCGGTTTACCAGCATAGCAAGGGTGGGCGTTTGCACTCTGCCGACATTCAATGTTTTATGGTAGAGGATAGAGAAAAGGCGGGTCGCGTTAATGCCAATGAGCCAATCGGCCTTTGCTCTGCAAAGCGCGGATTGATAGAGGTTGTCATAGCCGCGCCCGTCTTTGAGATTTGAAAAGCCCTCGCGGATTGCACTTGCTTCCATGCTGCTAATCCAAAGGCGGGAAAAGGGCTTTTTGCAATTCGCCTGTTCATAGACAAAGCGGAAAATGAGTTCCCCCTCGCGCCCGCTGTCGCAAGCATTGATAATCTCGGTAACGTCGCTGCGGTGCATAAGGTCTTTGAGAATGGAAAACTGCTGCTCCTTGCCGCTGGCAACAATAAACTGCCACTCCTGCGGGACAATGGGAAGATCGTCGTACTTCCATTTACGGAATTGTTCATTGTAGGTCGCCGCGTCTGCAAGGCTAATCAAATGCCCGATACACCACGACACAAGGTAGCCGCCGCCCTCAAAATATCCGCTGCGCTTTTCATTCGCGCCCATAACGGCGGCAATCGCCGCCCCGACGCTCGGTTTTTCTGCAATTACAAGTTTCATAGATTATCGTCCTCCTGCTCGGTCTGTTCGGTTTCGACTACTTCCGTTTCCTCGTCGTCCTCGTCAAAATCAAGGTCGTCAAGGCTGCTGCTGCCTTTCGCCGCGTCCTTTTTGGGCTTCAAAATCTTAAAGTAGTAGAACGCGCCGCCGCCCGCTGCGGCAACAAGCAGCACGACAAGCAGAATACCCATGCCGCCGCCTTATAATCTATGTCCGGCTCGGCTTCCACACCCGCGCACTCGCTCATGTTGACGCTGCAAACCGGGCAAGCGGTGTTGACGCTTCCGGCAACGCATTTATCGGTGCAGCTACAAACGGGGGCTTCGGTCTGCCCGTCCTCCATAAGGGCGGTTAAATCCGCTTCGTCCACTTGGTTAAGGAAATGGACGGTATTTTCCCCGTCCTCGGCGCGGTCAATGATGATGTAAAAATAGTTGCCACTTTTGGTAACGACGGTGATAAACTGCTTGTCGCCGGACGCTTCACCCGTTATATCGTCCACAAGGGACATATTCCCGTCCGGGGTAAGGGGCTGCGGCTCATAGCCGCCCGTCGTTTCTTCCGGCTCGGTTTCCGGCGCGGGGGTTTCCTCGGTTACGGGGGTAGGCGTGTCGTCGCTTTCATCGCCACCGCCCGCATAAGCGGTAACAGAAAAGCCGCACATGATAACCAGTGCGGCAAGCAATACGGTAAACTTTCGGATTATCTTTTTATTCTTCATTGTCGTTGTCCTCCTGTTCGGCGGGGTAAGTGGCTTCCGGCTGCGGCAAGGTGATTTCGCCGCTGGCGTAAGCGGAGAGGAACGCGGCAAGCTGCGTCCCGTCAAGGTGTACCGCCTTTACCATTTGCACGATCTGCGCGTTTTCTTCCTCGACTTTCTGCGCTTCAAGGTCTTTCAGCTTCTTTTGCTGTTCAAGGATTTTTGCCCTCGTTTTCTCAATATCCCTTTCGATACGGTCAAGTTTCGTGTTCGCCATAGTCATTTACTCCTTTCCAAACTGTTCTTTCCATGAATAGCTGCGCCCCAATCCCTTAACGGTTTTAAGATAGGGCATAGCGTTTTCTTCCAAAGTCGCCGCCCGGTTAAATAGATCGGGATAGTGTTCTTTGAGATATAAAATCTCTTGTTTCTTCATGCTCGGACAAAAGAAACAGGACGATTTACCCGGCTGCGGCAATCCTGCCGCTTTGATTTCCCGGATACAATCGTCCCTGTTCCAGCCCCATTCTTCAATGAGGGGGTAGCGGTTATGATATTTTTTGTCGGCTTCGTTGTACTTGCGGGAATGTTCATACCGTTTCACTTCTCCCGCGTCATAGCCGATATAGCGGTTGACTTTCTCGCCGCGCTGCCATACTTCGCGGCAAGGCGCATAGTGGTTGCAAAACTTTTCCTGCGGTGCGATTTTGTGTTTCTGCGAACAACGCTTATGCCCGTAGGCAATCGACGGGAGCGTATGAGAGCGCAAGCACTCGGTTTCAAGAGATAGGCGGTTGCCGTAGCGGTCAACATACTGCACAACGGTAATCTGCGGCATACCGTGTTCCGCAAGCCATTGATTGATTATCTCGATAAATTGATAGGTATGCGGGTGTTCCGCGCCCGTATCGGCAAAGGTGATAAGGTCAATCGGGATTTTGTGCTTGTATAGGCCAATAAGTAAGGCGGCACTATTCGTGCCGCCGCCAAAAGATACAATATTCATTTTTCAACTCCTTTTAATTGTAATTTAACCGCCCGTAGGCGTAAAAGTGGGATTGCCAATAGCTGGTGTCCAGCTTTGAATACTGGATAGGGTCGCCACAATGCAGCATGACGGGGCTTCCGTCCCCGTCCTCGCCCACATAAATCCCCACATGGGAAACGCCGGGGGTGTCGTATGTACCCGTAAAGAACACCAAATCCCCCGGCTGCGGGTTAGAAACAGGGGTTGAGATGTTGTAAAGCCCTTGCGCCCCAAGTCTGCCCGTATTGTATAGGCCGCTGTTCGTCAACACATAACTCACAAAGCCGCTGCAATCAAAAGAGGTTTCCGGGGTGCTGCCGCCCCACACATAGGGAAAACCGACGTATTTATCTGCTTCCTCCATGAGCCGCGCAAACTTTTCATCGGAACCCAGCAGCGCGGCGGGTACTTCATAATCGGCGGGCGGGTTTTCATAGTATTTAGACACATAGCCGGATTGCGGGAAAAGGTCGGGTCTGTTTCCCAGCGACGACATATACATAGCGTACATGGATAGCTGTTCTTCGCCCATGATGTAAACGGGGACATGGGAGAGGTTGAAGTTTTCCAAATCCACATGAAGAATGTAATAGTTATAGGGGACTTCAACCGTATAGGGGTTGCCCTCGCTGTCCGTCCTTGTTTCGGTGCGGTAGCGTACCTGTACTTCTTCCTCGACCGTCAAGATATACTGTTTCTCAAAGAGCATTTCAAGGGTGCTTTGCACTTCATCGAGTGTAAACACGCCCTCATGCCACGCGGAAAGGATAGAAATTAGCACATAGGGGTCATGCTCGATCTCGTCCGCGTTTACCCGGTATTCGTCATAGCCGGGGTATTCGCTTTCGATATTGTCCAGCATATCTTGTAACTCGGCTTCCATAGCGGCATACGCGCTTTCCGCGCCCGTTATATCCGCGTCCTCGGAGAGATAGGACGACGCAATCAAGCCGCTGCCGCTGTTGCCGCCAAAGAGGGAGCAAGAGGACAGCCCGCCGAAAAGCAGCAGCACGATAAAGGCAATCCCGCCCACAATCAAGCAGCCTTTCCAATGCCGGACAACAAAGAACGTCGCCCGTTTGGTTTCCTGCGCGGTTTTCTTCGCCGCCTTTGCGGTGGCTTCAGCGGTTTTTTTCGCTTTGCCGCCCGCTTTCAGCGTTTTTGCATACTGCTTTTTAATGCGCTGCTTCTGCCAAAAACGGGAAATGGGGTTGGAGTGCGCAAGCGCGGGGTTATCGTGCAACGCCTTTTGATAGAGAAAATCTGCGTTTGCCTTTACCGCTTGTTTTTCCGCTGCCGCCGCTGCCCGGTAGGGTTTCAGCTTATGGCGGCGTATGCCGCCCTTAACTGCCCGCGCCGCCATGCCGCCCGCTTTCTCTCCGGCAAGTTCTACCCGGTGCCCGCTTTCCACACCGACGTTTTCTTTCTCTACCTCGTAGATTTTCCCATGTACGGTACTGTTTAACTCCTGTGCCGGACGGGATAAGGGGTTATGCCGCAACTTGCCGTTTGGGGGCTTATCCGTCTTTTCAAAGGAAAGGCGCGTCTTTGCCTTGCCTTTCGCTTCGTCAAAAACGCGCTCTTTCTTGATTTTGGTCTGCTTGGGGATAGCCGCCCGCGCTGCGTCTAAACAGTCTGCCGCCTTATCCGATTTCTTGATCGCTTTTTGAAGTTCCGGCGTTGCCCGTTCCGCTTCGGAAAACTGCAAGCGGGAAGAATGGGTTTTAGGCTGCGTCGCGTCAAGGGCTTTTTTCTCCGCGCCTTTTGCTGCGTGTCGCTCAATCTCTGCGCCGATATGCTGCACAACCTTTTCCGCTGCCACCCCTGCGGGGGCTGAATAGTTTTCTTCCTGCGGCCTTTCGCTGATACTGGACGTTTCGCCCGTCGTGAGGTTTTCCGCAACCGCACCGTCGCGGGTCATTTTTTGCGTTACCTTGTCGGGGGCTTTCAGTTCCTTGCTCAATCTTCATCACCTCCAATCCGCTGTTTTGCAAGTTCGCAATAGTCGGGGTTTAACTCAATGCTGCTACCATGCCCGTCGTGCCGCTGCCGAAAAAGGGGTCAAGGACAATCCCGCCGATGGGACAGCCCGCCAAAATGCACGTTTCCGCAAGTTTCGGCGGGAACGCTGCGAAATGCCCGCCATGATAGCCGACATTGTTAATCTGCCAAACGTTGCGGCGGCTGCGGACGGGAGAAATCAACTCGTCGGCGTATGCGCCCTTTTCGCGGGGGCGGTTGATTTTCTGCGGTTGGTTTTGCCCCGGAACAGTAACGTTATACTTATTTCACCCCTTTTTCCTTTTCCTAACTCCGCTTTTCAGCCGCCCCGCCGTTGTGGGGGCTATCGGCTCGGCTACTGCTTGCCAATCGTAATAATACTTCTTTGACTTGGTAAGCAGAAACACATATTCATAGCAGCGGGTCGGCCTGTCCCGCGTGCTTTCCGGCATGGGGTTTGTTTTGTGCCAAATGATAGAACTGCGCAAATACCAACCGTCGCCCCGCAAGGCGAGGGCTACAAGCCACGGAATACCAATTAAATCTTTGGGCTTGCAGCCGGGGGCGCGGTGGTTAAACGCCACTTGCTGCCCGTTCCTGCCTTTGGGGTATTTGGGGTCTTGGTGGTCGGCTTTGCTGCCTGTGCCGCAATAAGTGTCCGCGATATTCAGCCAACAAGTACCCTCCGGCGTAAGCACCCGCTTTACCTCATGGAATACCGCCGTAATACGGGAAACATATTCCTCCGGCGTTGCTTCCCGTCCGATCTGCCCGTCTGCGCCGTAGTCCCGCAAGGCATAGTAGGGTGGGGACGTTACGCAACAATCAACTGCATTTTCCGGCAAGGTTTGAAGCACCTGCAAGCTGTCGCCGCAATAGATTTTGTCCATTTCTATCCTCATGCCGACACCTCGCCGGGTTTGGTCGTCATTACACGATAGAGTTCCGTATCTTGCGGGAAACGGTCAATAAAGGGCAAAATCACGTTGCCATAGAAGATAAGCCCCTCGCCCGCGTCGGAATGGGTTACATAGGTCATTTGCTGCTGCGAAATGTTAAGCTGCTTTGCAAGGATTTCCCTGTCGCCCTGGGCTTGGTTGAGCATATACACAAAATCGCTGTTTTCAAAAATGTTCTCCACCTCGCGGGACGATAACAAATCTTTCACGTTTTGGGTGATACCTGTCGGAATACCGCCCCATTTTCTAAAACGCTTCCAAATCTCAACGCTGTACGCTGCGGTCTGTTCCTCTTTGAGCAGCAAATGAAACTCGTCGATATAGTACCGCGTCGCCTTGCCTTCGCTGCGGTTTATGGTAACTCTGTTCCAAACTTGATCTTGGACAATGAGCATACCGAGTTTTCGTAGCTGGGTGCCGAGTTCTTTAATATCAAAGCAGACAAGGCGGTTGTGAATGTCAACGTTTGTTTGGTGGTTAAACACGTTCAAACTGCCATTTACATAGAGTTCCAATGCCGACGCGATACGCTGCGCTTCCTTTTCCGGCTGCTTCTTGATTTCATTGTAGAGGTCGCCCAAAATCGGCATATTCTCCGGCTTCGGGTCTGCAAGGTAGCTGCGGTACACGCTGATAACGGCGCGGTCAATCAAAGTCTTTTCAACCGCTTCCAGCCCGTTTTTGCCGCCCATAATCAACTCGCAAAAGGAAAGGATAAAATCGCTCTTTAAGGCTATGGGCGTGTCGCCCTCGCTGTAATTGAGGTTTATATCCATCGGGTTAATGTACTGCGTGCTGTTCTGCGAAACCTTGATAACCTGCCCTTTCAGCCGTTCCACAAGGGGGTAATATTCCGCTTCCGGGTCGCAAATGATAATATCGTCTGCGGTAATGAGAAAAGCGTTGGTGATCTCGCGCTTTGCCGAAAAACTCTTGCCGCTGCCGGGTGTGCCGAGTATCAAGCCGTTAGGGTTCTTCAGCCTTTTCCTGTCGCACAAAATCATGTTATTCGATAATGCGTTTAAGCCGTAATACAACGCTTCGCCGCTTTGGAACAGCTCTTGTACCGTAAAGGGGACGAAAATGGCGGTGCTGGAAGTCGTCAAGCCCCGCTGGATTTGGATTAGGTTTTCGCCCAATGGGATAGAGGACATAAGCCCCTGTTCCTGCCGGTAGTCAAGGCGGGTGAGCATACAGTTGTATTTCTGTGCGATACTTGCGGCCTGAAATACGTCGTTGTCCAATTTCTGCTTTGTGTCTGCCACATTCAAAACTAACAGCGTAAGCAAAAACATTCGCTCGTTCCGGCTCTGCAAATCCCGCAAAAGGTTTTTCGCTTCGCCGCCGTAGGTGGCAAGGTCGGACGGAATTATATCCATATCGTAGCCGCTGCGGATTGCCTTTTTCTGTTCCTCGATTTTCATACGGTCAAGGTCGGTGATTTTCCGCTTGATCGTCTTGATCGCTTCGTTGTGGTCGATACTCTGAATGTGCAGATTGACGACAATCCCGTTTTCCGCTTCCATGAAGTCGGCAAGCATACGGTCTGAAAGTTCCGGCGCGGCAATCTGCAAAAAGGAAACCGCGCCAAACTTCCCGCCCATTTGAAACATTCGCCCGTCGCCAAAACGGAAAGAGGACGGGGCAATAAAGTCTTTGACGGAAAGGCCGCTTACGGGTAGCCATTCCCACGCAAAGTTGAAGCGTTCCCCGTCCGGGTGGAAAAGCCCATGCAGCACTTCAAGCCGCTGCTTCCCGTCCAATACCCGCGCCGCCGCGCCGATCACCTTAAAATGGTTGAGGGTGTCCGTTTCGATACGGGCAAGCCGCGCCCGCGCCGATTTAATATCTTTTGCTTCAATGGTAAAGGTGAGAAACTTTGTCTTGATAAGCCCGTTGTTGCCGCGTTCAAGCTGTGTTTGCAGCATTTCGGTGTATTCGGCTCTGATACTGTCAAAGTCGTCATTCTGTGGGGCAATCGTGATACTGCTCTTGAAATCCTCCTTGTTCGCATGGCGGCTGATTAAGGAAAGCTGCACACTGATAGAAGCGTCAAAAGAGTTATACATATCGCAAAGGGCTTCAAAAATGGCGGTCTTGTCGTCCGGCTGCGCAAGCTGATAGTTAATATCTTCAAACTCAATGCACTTGGAATACCGCCCGTTTGCAAGGCGGCAAATCCCGTCCTTATACATTCGTTCAAACGGTATGCTGTCCTGCGCCGTATGGGGCTTCCCGTCGCCCTTTGACTGCCGGATAAGCGCGTCGATCTGTTTCTTTTCCTGCCGCGTAAGTTTACGCTTTTTGTTTTGGGTCTTTCCCTTTTCCTTTGACAATCGCCCGTACCTCCTTATCTAATCGCTCCTGCCGCGCAAGGGCGGTATAAAAATTGTTGGTCTGATAAGGTCGCTCTTTGGGGCGAAGAAACTTCACTTCCACAAATTGCCGTATAATCACTTCCAGCGGTTGCCCGTTCTTCTCGTACATAGCGAGTAGGAACATGGGCAGCATGGCAAGCACCATGCACAAAGCCGCCGTTGTCGTTCCCGCGCTGTCCTTTGTCAAAAAGAATAGCGGTAGCCCGATAGCCACCGCCGCGCCGAAACAGAGTAATTGTCTTTTGGTAAGGTTGAACATTACCTTGCTCTTGATTTTGGTTAAATCCTTTGGGACGGTTACATACGCCATTTCAAACCTCCTTTCCGGCAAACCGTATGTCGCTTTTGATTTCATTTCCCCATACGTCCCAACCAGGGGTATGCTGCCTTGCAAACAGTTCAATACGCGGTAGGTCGCCCATAAGGGCAAGTATCTTTTCCCGCGTTATATCCGGCTTTTTGCTGTGCTGCTCAACAGGGGAAATAATAAATTGATGTACCTTGTTTGATTGTCGCTTCGGGTGTCCTTTGGTAGCAAGCAAGCAGATTTCCGCATTTCCTCGCGTCCAAAAGCCCAAGCCATAAAACCAAGTGGGCGATTTCCGATTTTGCTTTAACCATACAAAGGCAACGGATTTATAGGTAAATCCCCAAGCCTTGATTAACTGCAACGCTTCTTTAAGCTGCGGGAACGTCGCCCATAGGAATAAAATACAGTCCTTATCCGCAATTTCTTTGACGGGTAAAGCGCAAAGTTCCTCAATACTCATAGTGGGATAGTGCTTTTCCGCTGCGCCCTGTACCTTGCTTCTCGCGTATCTCCAAGGGGGATCGGCGTAAATGATTTTGTATTTCTTCATCTGCACCCCCTTAATGCGCGCTGAATACGGATTTTGCAAGGCTTCCCGTTTTGAAAAGCGTAAAACACAAGAGGACGGTATAGCCCATGCAAGACCAGATCGCGCCGGATATGTCATCGGTTGCTGCGATTGTCTGTATCAAAACCGCATAAATACCGACGCACACAAGAATTAGAAAAGCCTGAAAACCGAGGGCAAGCAAGGATTTTAAGTAGTTCTGTCCCATGCCGCCCCATTCACGATTTACCATTGTCGCAACGGGGATAGGGGCGATACTCGTTACAAGGTATATTTCAATCATGCGCCCGTACACCACCAGCATGATACAAATAGACAACGCTTTCATGGTAAGCCCCACAAAGAGTGATTGAAACCATAGCCCCAAAAGCCCGCCGACGCTCATAGCGTCCAGCTTTGCTTCTATATCGGTGATA
>OCAQ01000880.1_pt1 | contig 13190 bp, 10 predicted proteins | sample 1538291 | NCBI WGS metagenome assembly OCAQ01 (sample SAMEA2580277, study PRJEB22360) | human gut metagenome | biome: human gut; feature: human-associated habitat; material: faeces | place: Denmark | collected 2008/2010 | reverse complement strand
CCCAGCGGCAGCCGGGGCGGCGTGGGGCCCGGGCCAGACCGGGCCGGTGGTGTACTTCTCCCCTGCCTCCACGTCGTCGAGGATGGCGTTGACGGCCTCCTCCGAGTAAGCCTCGGGCTTGTCGATCTCCAGATTCGTCAGGTTGGTGAGGAAGCTGGTGATGACGCCGTAATAGCGGTAGTAGCGGTCCTGCATCCATGCGTCGGGCAGGATGCCCAGCGACTGGGTGACGGCAGGCTGCAAAAACACCCCGAAGATGAGGGCGCAGGTGGCCGCTGTGCTGGCCGCGACGCCCGCCAGACGCTGCACCCAGGGCAGCTTCTGACGCCCCCGGTAGAGGAAGAAGGAGCCGACGGTCAGAGCCAGCACCACGACGCCGGAGATGACCATGCTCTTTTGGACGTGGATGCCCGCCGCGGAGGCCACGCCGGCCGCCTCGGACACCTGCATCAAATCCCACGGGAGGAAGGGCTCGCCCCGGAGCTGCAGGATGTAAAAGTCCACCGTGGCGGGCAGACAGCCCAGCAGGGCCGACAGGAGGGTGGCCAGCGGGGCGAAGCGGGTGAGCCAGTCCACCGCCATCCAGACGAGGAAGAGCAGCCCCCACGCCAGCAGGTAGGCTTCTGGGTGGGGGAAGATGTACTGCACAAGGGTATCTCCGCTCAGGGTGCCGCGGGCGATGTACTCGGTGAGCAGCAGGAACAGAAGGGTGGCCGCAGGCGGAAACAGCAGCCGCGCCCCGTGCAGCCGGAGGGACGCAGCACTCGGATGGTGTGTCATAAAGAAGTTCCTTTCACTTCTGCTTTTTTATCATTTGAGGCGGCAGATTCCGCCCCAGTCCTCTATTATAATCCTTCCGCCTCCAAAATCCAGCCCTGACGGGCAAAAAACGGGTGAAAATCTTTCATCCGTTCAGCCACTGACGCAATTTATCCAGCAGTCCCCCGCGAGAGGGCGGCGGGGCGGGGATGTCCGTCCGCACGAGGATGGCGTCCAGACCGATCCGCTGGATGTCGGCCCAGGGGATGGTCAGGGTCTCGTCCCGGCCCAGCAGCCCGAAGAGCCGGGGCCGCCCCAGCAGAAGCAAACTCCCGATGCGGGCCGTGTCGGCGTCCAGCTCCAGATCGTCCACCCGGCCAAGACAGGCCCCGTCCTTCAGCTGGACGACTTCCTTGCTGCACAGCTCCCGAAAGGTCATCTCCCCCGCCCCCTTACAGTCCCATCCTATGCCGGTGCGGGCCGGACCATGCAAAAGGGCTGGAAAATACTGCCCCGGATGTGCTATACTGGGCGCAGGGAGAACCCAACTTTTTTTAAGAGGTATCATCGATGTATAAAAATATCGTGTTCGACTTCGGCGGCGTCATGGTGGATTTCGACCCCCACAAGTACCTCATCGACCTGTTCGGGAACCGGGGGCTGGAAGAGGAGGTCTACGACCTGACCTTCGGCAGCAGAGAATGGCAGCTGCTGGACGCGGGGCGCCTCCCCCGCCCGGACGAAGAGGCAGGTCGATGCGGGGGCCGGGCCCGCGCCCCCCGCCGGGAGGCCAACGAGCGGATGCTCCAGCGGGCCAGAGCCGTGGGCCGGGGCTTCGAGGCGGAGGGCGTGCTGGACGACTGGATGAGCATGCTCCGCCCCCGCCGCCGGATGCGGACGCTGGTGGAGCAGCTCAAGCAGCGCGGCTACTGCGTCTACTACCTGAGCAACATCCCCGAGGACGTGCTGGACCTGCTGACGCACCGGGACTTCGAAGGCCTCTTCGACGGCGGCGTGGCCTCCTGCGAAGTGAAGGTCAACAAGCCCGACCCCCGCATCTATCAGGCCCTGCTGGACAAGTACCGTCTCCGGGCCGATGAGTCCATCTTCATCGACGACCGGGCCGAAAACCTCCTGCCCGCCAGCGCTCTGGGCTTCGGCATCTACGAGATGCACGGCGTCGGCACCCTGCTGCGCAGCCTGCCCACCTTCGGCGTCAGCCTTCATTAAAATACAGACAGCAAAAGACCCCTGCCCGGCAAGGCCGTCGGGCAGAGGTCTTTTTGTTGCGCAAAGCTTACTTCTTCTCGTAGCTCTGGCAGTAGTGCGGGATGTCCACCTGCTGAGAAGAGCAGGCGCAGCGCTCCGTCACCGTGATCTCGGGCAGGTCACACTTGCTGCTCCCCACGTTGTGGCGGCACTCGCAGACATCACAGCGGACACCTGTGTTTTCCATTCATTCATCACCTCTTTGTCCCTAGGTTGCCCCAAAGACGCGGGATGATGCAGGATGGGCCGGTGTTATTTTTTACCAGTTGGCCAGATCAGCGCCCAGCTTGCGGCAGGCAGCCTGAGCGTCGTCGTCGGGCGTCTCGTTGCAGATGAGGCCCTCGTCGCTGAACAGCTGTGCGCCGTCCTCTTTGACACGCTCGCACCAGTCGCGCATCCACTGGCCGTCGCCCCAGCCGTAGGAGCCGAACAGGGCCACCTTCTTGCCGTTCAGAGAGCCTTCGAGGCCCGCGAACATCGGCTCGAACTCGCTCTCCTCCAGCTGCTCGGCGCCCATGGCGGGGCAGCCGAAGGCCACCACGTCATACTCGCCCAGCTTTGCTGCGTCCATCTCGGCGCAGGGGACGATGGTGGCGGCAGCGCCCGCGCCCTCCGCGATGCAGTTTGCCATGGTCTCGGTGTTGCCGGTGGCGCTCCAGAATACGATTGCTACTTTGCTCATAATATTCAGCCTCACTTTTGATTTATTGGGTTAGCCGCTTCTAACATTTTGCTCCATAAAAATGCGTCGGAAGCAGGCTCAGACGCATCTCTTCGGTTAGATTTCTCTAACCGTTCATAGGATACCACAGCGCCGCCCCTTTGTCAAGCGGTCACAGAGGCTAACTTTTCCAGAAGCTTTACCCCGCCCTCACCAGCCGGAACGCCACCGTCAGCACCCCCAGGATGACCGGCTGATGGAGCAGATAGAGCACCAGCGAGTGACGGCCCATCCAGCCCAGCGGCGGGCAGACCGACCGGCGCAGCGGCGCGAGGCGTTCGCGGCCCAGGAGGTGGTGGAGGAAGTACCCCGCCCAGAACAGAAACAGCCAGGGCAGCAGCGGGAAATAGTCGGTGGAGAAAAAGCTCTTGGGCATGAAGCCCAGATAGGCCGTGGTGTAGCTGGCGTAGAGGGCCTGCGGCAGGGCCAGACGGCGGCCCGGCAGGTTCCAGAAGCCGTTCATCGTGGGGTAGGTCCCCCAGAACAGGAGGGCGCTGAGGGCCACGCCCACGGCGGGCGGGACGCGGCGGAGCAGCGGGTCCAGCGCGGCGGTGAGAAGCATGGCCGAGCCCAGCAGGGTCAGCACCCCGAACCAGACCACCTCCTCGGGCAGGAAGAGGAGGGTGACGGCTGTGACCAGCGCCCCTGCCCCGAAGACGACGGCCCCCCGCCGGAACGGATGATGCCCCAGCGGCAGGCAGAAGCCCGAAAGCAGGATGAAGACCCAGCAGATGCTCTGCTGCCACACAAAGCCCGGGCGTCCGGTGTACCACTTCTGGGCCACGCCGAAGAGGAACACCACGTCCCACATCCCGTGGTAGAGCATCATGCTGATGAGGTCGAGTCCCCGCAGCTCGTCCAGAAGACGATAGCGGGCGGCAGTTTGCGGTTCCATAGAAGTCCTCCTTCCCTCTCACAAGACCGGGAATATCATAGCACAAAAAGACCTCCCTGCAAAGACAGGGAGGCCGCCGTGCTCCAACGCTTACTTCTCGTCGCGGGGCAGCAGGCAGTTGAGCAGGATGGCCACGAAGGCAGCCGGCACGATGCCGCTCTCGCCGCAGATGAGCTGGACGAACTGGGGGGTGTTGACAAGGATGCTGGCGTTTGCGCCCATGCCGTAGCCCACGCCCAGCGCCACAGAGACGATGGTCAGGGTGCGGGGCGTCATCTTCTCCTTGGTGATGAGTTGGATGCCCGACACCACGATGGAGGAGAACATCATGACGGCAGCGCCGCCCAGAACGGCCTGGGGCATGATGGAGATGAGTGCGCCCAGCTTGGGGATGAGGCCGCAGAGCATCAGGAAGACGGCGCCGGTGGCCAGTGCGCCCCGGTTGACCACCTTGGTCATGGCCACGAGGCCCACGTTCTGGCTGAAGGAGGTGTTGGGCAGGACGCCGAAGCAGGCGGCGACGGTGGAGCCGAGGCCGTCGCAGAGGATGCCGCCGCTCAGCTCCTTATCGGTGGCCTCGCGGCCCATGCCGCCCTCCATGACGCCGGAGATGTCGCCCACCGTCTCCACGGCGGTGACGATGAACATGATCATGACGGGCAGGATGGCGCGGAGGTCGAAGACGATCCGGACCGGCACCAGCTGCGGGATGGCGAACCAGCTGGCCTCCGCGACCTTGTTCCAGTTCAGCACCCATGCCTTGGTGAACTCCACGCCGTCGGCGGTGACGCCGGTGGTGGGCAGGACGAAGCCCATGACGATGGCTGCCAGATAGCCCGCGATGATGCCCACGAGGATGGAGGAGGAGCTGAGGAAGCCCTTGGTCCAGTGCTTGAAGAGGAGGATGACCACCAGCACGAAGACGGCCAGCAGCAGGTTCTCCACCGAGCCGAAGTCCTTGGCCGCGTTGCCGCCGCCGAAGGAGTTGACGCCCACGGAGATGAGGGACAGGCCGATGGACAGCACGACCGTGCCGGTGACCACCGGCGGGAACAGCTTGCGCAGGGGCTTCAGAAAGACGCCCAGCACGCTCTCGAAGAGGCCGCCCAGAATGGATGCGCCCATCATGGCGCCGTAGGCCGTGACGCCGCCGCCCATGGTGGCAGCCACGCTGTTGAACACGCCCAGAAAGCCCGAGCTGGTGCCCATGATGATGGGCACCTTGCCGCCCACGGGGCCGAGGCCGTACAGCTGCACCAGCGTGACGATGCCCGCCACGAACATGGCGTTCTGCAGCAGGCTCACCTGCAGGTCTGCGAACTCACCGCCCGCGAGGCCGCAGGCGCTGGTGATGATGAGCAGCGGGGTGAGGTTGCCCACGAACATGGCGAACACATGCTGCAAGCCCAGCGGGACAGCGTGGCGCAGCGGCATTTTCGCCTCAAACTCGTATGCCGAATTTTCCAGTTCAGCGCTTTTTATCATATTCCTGGCTCCTTTACTTCACTTCAGGTTTTTGTAACAAGCATAGAAAATTATAGCAGACCGGAACCGGGAACGGTAGGGCTTTTTCGGGTTTTTGTTCATATTTTCGTCATAAGTCGTACTTCTGCGCCCTCCGCGAGCCAAAGCCTCTCCCCTTGGGAGAGGTGGCACGGCGTCAGCCGTGACGGAGAGGGCAAGCCCGTCTCCCGGGAGCCGCCATGCAGCGATAAGCTGTCTCTTTGGCAGAGCGATGCTATCGCTGCGCCTGCAATTCTTCGTCAGCGGCCTTGCCCTCTCAGTCACCTTCGGTGACAGCTCTCCCAGAGGGAGAGCCTTTGGCAGGCCGGGCCACTTTCTACTGGACGCCTGAGGCCCGACAGGGCGCAAAAGGGCGGGCCTCGCTACAGAGGGCAGCAGCTTCTGGACAACGCTCCTTGTCAAGCTGTCGCTGGCCTAGACAGCGGAGCACTACCGTTTCCGAGACATCATGCTTCGCTCGTCCAGACGAAAGCTGACCGACATGCCAATGGCTCCCCCTTTGGGGGAGCTGGCGGGCGTAAGCCCGACTGAGAGGGCAAGGCCGCTGCCAAACAGCTCTGCACTGCGATAGTATCGCTCCGACAAAGAGCCTGCCTATCGCTGCGCGGCGGCTCTCGGGAGACAGGCTTGCCCTCTCCGTCACCTTCGGTGACACCTCTCCCAAAGGGAGAGGCCTTGGCAGTCTCCGCAAAGTGAACGGTTTCGCCAGAGGCTCCCCTACTAGGGGAGCTGTCTGCGAAGCAGACTGAGAGGTTGTACTAAGACGGAGCTTTCCTCTGTAAGAAAGTCCGGCTCGCCGCATCGCTTCCTCTATCTTTTTGCCGAAGTTTATGGTATACTTATTTTGCGGCCTTGCCCACGCATTGACACCTGATCAACAGGACGGTGCGGGGAAAAAACCTGCTGCTGTTGCAGAAGAACTTGTTTTTTCAAACTCTATGCCGACAAGCTGGAAAAACGGCGCTTTCCCCAGAATGTCCAGCCGCAAAAAAATTGCGGACTACTTTGGCATTACCGTTGAAGAGCTTATGGGCACAAAAAAAGAGCCCGCCGGGATGGGCGAGCTCGACAAACAGATGCAGGAAATTGTGGAGTTGCTTTTTGTTGTATCTATAATTTTATGTTACAACAGCTATAAGCTGAAATCCAGAGGAAAGAGGAAAATCGAATGAAAATTACAGAAAAATGCAACGTTCTTGTGGCAAGCGCAATTGTGGCTGCACTGATTTCGGGTACAGCGTTGCCTGCGCTGGCCGCCAGCCCCGCCGGGGACGTTCCCTTTGCGGTGCTCGCGCAGCAGAATAGTGCTGTGACCCCGGAGCAGGTAGAAGCGCTGATCAGCCAGATCGGTACTGTCACGCGCAGCAGACGCGCGGCAATCGTGGCCGCTTTGGATGCCTATAACCAGTTGGATGATGCAGGAAAAGCTGCTGTCACCAATTTTGGTGTGCTGGCAGAAGCACAGCAGATTCTTGGTATTCAGGATGCACTTGCAAAGTGCAATGTCAACTACGATGCAGTAGAAGACTGCTGGGCGATTACAACCCCGCATGATGACAGCATCGATAAGCGCAAGACGTGTGGCATTGGCCCCAACCTTTATATCTGGGACAAGGGGAACACGATCGTTTTCTGGGAAGATTTTACTTACATGGGCTCTTCCGAGCTGGATATCAATGACATCATTCTGCGCGGTGGAGATTATAAGTACACTTACATTTGCGATTATGATAACTCCGGTTATGGATACGACAAAGAGCTTGGCAAATGGTTTGCATGGGCCACCTTTGAAATGGAAGACAGTGAAGTCGAATGGTTGCGAAACCTTTTGAGTGCCGATACCGTTATCATGCGTTTCGAGGGAACGGATTATAGCAAGTTTGATTACACATGGACTGCCGACGACCGACAGGCCGTCACCGATATTATTGACCTCTATAATCTTCTGAAAGCAGTTGCACCGGAAGTGCGTGAAAAAGCACTGCGTAACTAATACGTTCGGCCTGGGGAATAGAAGCTTGGAAGATTTTTATGCGATTAAAGAAAAAGCATATTGCATTGAGCGTGGCTATTTGCGTAGGTGCTACCGGTTGTAAATCGGAAGAAGTCAAGAACACGGTGGCGTTTTCATCAGAAAGCAGGATACCGCCGGAAGAAAAAGTCTCTTCATGCCAGTGAACAGGAGCGTTCCCGATGTGGCGTAAAAGGGCGGGCCTTGCTACAGAGGGCAGGCTTCCCTTAGTACAACCTCTCAGTCTCACTCCGTTCGACAGCTCCCCTAGTAGGGGAGCCTCTGGCGAAACCGTTCACTTTGCGGGGACTGCCAAAGCCTCCCCTACTAGGGGAGGTGGCATCGCGTCAGCGATGACGGAGAGGTTGGACTAAGACAGAGCCTTTCCTCTGTAGGAAAGTCCGGCTCGCAGCATCGCTTCCTGTATCTTTTTGTCGAAGTTTATGGTATAATGAGTCTGCGGTCTATCCCCGCTATCCTTATGGGAAAGGGGGTGACATTATGACCTATCTTTTGACATTCCTGGTATCGGTCGCGGCAAATCTGGCGTCTGACATCATGTCCCGCTTTATTTGCAAGTGGCTTGACCGGTACGACGATGACCGTAAGCCCAACTAAATGAAAAGCCCCCTTGGAGGTAGCGACTCCGAGGGGGTTTTTCCTTTTTGGGGTGACGATCTTGACCCTTGACATTCCTGACTTTAGTATACCCGATTCCCCGCAAAAGTCAAGCGCTACACAGAAAGTTTACAAGCCTGCCCTCTGTAGCAGCGCCCGCCCTTTTGCGCCATATCGGGCCTCAGGCGTCCAGTAGGAAGTGGCCCGGCCTGCCAAGGGCTCTCCCTTTGGGGGAGCTGGCGGGCGCAAGCCCGACTGAGAGGGCAAGGATGCTGCCAAACAGCTCTGCACTGCGATAGTATCGCTCCGACAAAGAGCCTGCCCATCGCTGCATGGCGGCTCTCGGGAGACAGGCTTGCCCTCTCCGTCACGCCTGTGGCGTGCCACCTCTCCCAAAGGGAGAGGCTTTGGCATTCCGCATCGCTTCCTGTATCTTTTTGCCGAAGTTTATGATATACTTGCTTTGCGGCCTTGCCCGCCCATTTTATTCGGGAGGGAGGTGAAAGCAATGAGCTCTATTCTATCTTTTGTTCTGTCTGTCGGAGCAAATGTAACGTCGTATTACATTTGCAAGTGGCTTGACAGATGGTTCACGGGCCGTAAGCACTAAATAAAGAAGACCCCCTTTTGGAGCTGGCACTCCAGGAGGGGGTTTTCTTTCGCTTTGGTGAGAGCAATGAACTACATTGCTTCTATCTTTTGTACTTTTATTATATGCCATTCCCCGCAAAAGTCAAGCGCTGTGCAGAAAGTTTACAAGCGCCCTCTCAGGCGCTTCGCGCCAGCTCTCCCAGAGGGAGAGCCTTTGGCAGGCCGGGTAACTTTCCACTGGACGCCTGAGGCCCGATATGGCGCAAAAGGGCGGGCCTTGCTGCAAAGGGCAGCAGCTTCTGGACAACGCACCTTGTCAAGCTGTCGCTGGCCTAGACAGCGGAGCACTGCCGTTTCCGAGACATCGTGCTTTGCTCGTCCAGACGAAAGCTGACCGACACGCCAGAGGCTCCCCCTTCGGGGGAGCTGGCGAGCGGAGCGAGACTGAGAGGGCTACCCCCCCGGCACAAGCAGTCTGCGCGCCTCGTCGAGGCGGGCGGTGGTGTCGGGGAGGTCGTTGGCGGCCAGCATCTGGCCAGGCGAGACGTGGTAGCGCCGGGCGATGGCGAACAGCTCCTCCCCCGGCTGGGCGTAGCAGATGCGGAGCGACACCTCCGGGTCGGCGGGGGCGAGGGGGTCGCCCAGTTCCACCGCCCCCACAAGAGAGGCCGTCTGCCGCGCCAGCACCGCGCCCTCGGCCCGGACGGTGAGGGACACATCCAGCGCGCCGCCCGCGCCGGCGCATTGCAGGTCCTGAACGCTCAGCCAGCACTCGGGGTAGGCGTCGGCATCCTCGGGCAGGTCGGCGGGGAGAGGCAGGGCGTAGTCCAGCGCCTTTTCGTAGCACTCCATCTCCCCGAGGGTGTTTTCCGCAAAGGCCGACACCACGGCCCGGGCCGCGAGGAACGCTCTCCCCTCCTGCCGCGTCAGGCTCACCGGCCCGAAGGACGCGAAGCAGGCTAAGATATGCGCTCCTGCGTCGGGCAGAGGGCCGGAGCCCCGCAGCACCGTCGTCTCGTCCAGCGCGCAGAGCAGCGACTCGGTGGCGAGAGTCTGGGGCGTGAGGGTCGTCTCGAAGCGGGTGGAGAAGGCATCGGCCACGCATTGGAGCTGGTAGGGACGCCAGCCGCTCAGCCGCAGCATCGCCGTGGCCGTGAGGGTGGTGGAGGCCGCGCCGTCCTCGGTGGTCTCCCCTTCCGCCGCCGCAAAGCCCACCGGCTCCAGCACGCAGAGGCAGCGGCAGTCCTCGCTGAGGCCGTCGGCATCCAGGATCTGGTTGAAGGGCAGGTCGGCGGTCTGGCTGCGGAGGGCGGCGTCCCCTTCGGCCCGCCATCCGCAGAGGACGTGCAAGACCCCCTTCGCCACGGCCTTGCCCTGCATCCGCTTCAGCTCCCTCACCTCGGCGGTGCCGGTGATGTCGAGGATGGCGGCGGGGGGCTTCGGGAAGGTCAGCGCCCCCTCGATGGTCACGAGCTTTTCGAGGGTGGCGGCCCGCCGCACCCCTGCCAGCGTGACCGGCTTCTGCTCGATGCCGCCCTCGCTGAGGGCCGTGATGACCTCGGTGGACAGCTGGGCGTGGACGCTCACCACCAGCCCGTAGGCCCCCCGCACCTCGATACGGCGGGGGTTGACGGCCCGGCAGTTGAGGTATTCGGTCTGGCCCTCGACGCAGGCTGTCCACGCTGTGGCCGCGAAGGAGGGCAGCTCGAGGGCTTTCGTGAAGGGCAGCTTCTGCTCGGTCTGGCACAGCCCCGCCCCCTCTTCGCCCTGATAATACACGGTACAGCGCAAATATCCTTCCAGCGTCAGCCGCCCGGGGGCCAGCTGCTTTTGCAGCACCACCGGCTTTGCGAAGCACTTGACGATGCGCTGCACCGGCGGCAGATAGTCCGAGATCAGTAGTTCGGTCTCGAGGGGCAGCTCCGCCTTGGCGGTGCAGTCCGCACCCGCCGCAGGCAGAACGTCCCGGAACACTTTCAGCTCCATGGTGATGCTCCTTTCCTGTCCTTGCTCTGATGAGAGTGTATGCGGGGTGGGAAGGAGGTATGCAACGGTAGCCCTCTCAGGCGCTACGCGCCAGCGGGCTTGCCCTCTCCGTCACGGCTGACGCCGTGCCACCTCTCCCAAGGGGAGAGGCTTTGGCAGGCCCTGCAAAGTAAACGGTTTCGCCAGAGGCTCCCCTACTAGGGGAGCTGTCGAACGAAGTGAGACTGAGAGGTTGTACGAAGGAAAGCCTGACCGTGAGCCGCCAGCGGGCTTGCCCTCTCCGTCATTGCTTCGCAATGACACCTCTCCCAAAGGGAGAGGCTTTGGCAGGCCGGGCAACTTTCCGCTGACCGCTGAAAGCTCAATATAACGTAAAAAATAGTGCCCTGCTACAGAGATTCACAGCAGCTTGACAAAGTGCTCTTGTCTAGAAGCTGCTGCCCTCTGTAGCAGGGCACTACTGTTTCCGAAAAAATCAGACTTTGCTCGTCCAGCGTGGGCCTGACCGGCCTGCCAATGGCTCTCCCTTTGGGAGAGCTGGCGGGCGCAAGCCCGACTGAGAGGGCAAGCCACCTGAGTCAGAGTCGCTGCACAGCGATAAGCAGGCTCTTTGTTAGAGCGATACTATCGCAGTGTAAGAGCTGTTTGTCAGCGTCCTTGCCCTCTCCGTCATTGCTTCGCAATGCCACCTCTCCCAAGGGGAGAGGCTTTGGCAGGCCGGAAGGCGCAAACCCCCTTTCGGAGATTGCGACTCCGAGAGGGGCGGGGTATTTTGCGAAGTTCCGCCTTTTTAGCGATAGTTCGTTTGAAATCGAACATCGCAAGCTTTGCGAAGTTGGACTTTCGTGCGAAGTTGGAACATCGCAAATGACCCGAACATCGCAAACCTTGCGAAGTTCCAATATTATACGTATCTATATCAAATATTCCGAACATCGCAAGATGTTTCACCACAGTAGGACAGCATAATGTAATTTTTGTTTCGTCCGTCTCTTTCGCGCAGCTTCACCGTCTTGATTTTGCCTGCTTGTTTTAATTCTGCCCGCGCATTGTCAAAAGTACGTTTGCTGCAATTCATCTGCTTCAGCACTTCTGCACAAAGCTCTTCGCTGCCCATGCTGGCAGTTTTGCTCTCGCTCAGAATGTCAAGGATTGTTTGCGCGGTATCCTCCTTGGTCTGGGCGGTGCGGACGCGGCGCTCCTCCACGAAGTCGGCGTCCTTCTTGTCGGTGCGGCTGTCAAAGACGGCTACGGCTGTCTTCACGCCCTCCACCTGCGCCTGCTCGATGTGGAGCAGGGCTGTCCGGGCCGGGGCGGAGTAGCTGCTCTTCTCGTGGCTGAGGTAGAGCTTTTCGCTGTTCTTGTCGCGGCCCATCATGAGGACGCTGCGGGCGATGTCCCAGATGTCGGAGCTGTCGGCCAGACGGGCGCGGCCCGAGACGTTGGCGCGCTTGTTGGTGTGCATCGAGATGAGGGCCGCGCAGCCGTGTTTGGCGCAGAGGGCCTTGAGGGGCAGCAGGGCGCTGCGCATCTGGTTGCGGCTGGCCATCTCCACCCCCGCGGGCAGAAAGCTCTGCAGCGGGTCGATGATGACGAGGGCGGGCGCGGCTTTCCCCACGTACTTTGCAAAGCTGGTGTCCGGGATGCAGAGCGGGCTGCCGGTGCGGGCAAAGTAGGCGTCGCTGGTGACCACCATCACCCGGCTCATGTCGGCCCCTGCCGCCGTCAGGCGGGCTTTGAGCACCTTGCCGGGGTCGTCCTCGCCGGAAAAGATGAGGACGCTGCCGGTCTTCTGGGGCGGCTGGGGGAAGAAGCCGGAGGTCCGGCCCGCCGTGACATAGGCGATGAGCCGGGCCTGCCAGATGCCCTTGCCGGTGCCGCCGTCGGCACCCAGAAGCGACACCTCCCCCATGGGCAGCAGCCCCTCCACCAGCCAGCTCACGTTCTGGATGGGGACGTTCTCGAGGCAGTCGGGGGTGAAGCTGAGGGGCGCGGCGCGGCGGCGGTCCCGGAAGCGCGCCCGGGCCGCGTCGGCCTTTTCCCGGTAGGCGGCGTAGTCCTCGGCGATGCGGCTCTGGAACTCCTCCCGGCCCACCGCTTCCAGCTCGCTCTTGCCGTCGGTCAGCCAGCGCTCCATCCGAAAGGTCAGGCCCTGCCAGAAGCCCAGCTCCTTCGCCCTCGCCTCCACCAGCTCGGAGCGGCTGAGGACGTCCTCGGGGCGGTTTTGCCCGGCGAACCAGTAGGTCAGCCGGGAGAACAGCTCCTCTTCGGTGCGCACCGTGCCGAGGTAGGCCACGAAGTCGTCGTAGCTGCCCGGGGTGCGGTCGGTCATGTTTTTCTGCATAAAAGCTCCTTTCATTGGTTGTTTTGTTGCTTTCATTATAACCACGAAAGGTTGTGCAGTCAACGCAAGCTTTCCGCGTATTTTGGCGCAGAAAAAAGAGAAAAGCCCCCTCGGGGCGGCTGCTCCGAAGGGGTAAAAATTTAATTATGGCAGATGGAAAGCAGGAAGCGATACTTCGAGCCGTCCGCGCCCTCTCAGTCACCTTCGGTGACAGCTCTCCCAGAGGGAGAGCCCTTGGCAGGCCGGGCCACTTCCTACTGGACGCCTGAGGTCCGACAGGGCGCAAAAGGGCGGGCCTTGCTACAGAGGGCAGGCGCTTCTGGACAAGCGCACCTTGTCAAGCTGCCGCTGGCCTAGACAGCGGAGCACTACCGTTTCCGAGACATCGTGCTTTGCTCGTCCAGTGGAAGCCTGACCGACACGCCAGTGGCTCCCCCCTTTGGGGGGCCGGCGGGGGGCGGGCCCCCCTTCT
>OCAQ01000879.1_pt1 | contig 13195 bp, 10 predicted proteins | sample 1538291 | NCBI WGS metagenome assembly OCAQ01 (sample SAMEA2580277, study PRJEB22360) | human gut metagenome | biome: human gut; feature: human-associated habitat; material: faeces | place: Denmark | collected 2008/2010 | reverse complement strand
CCATTCTGTCAGTCCAGCCGGTGCTGCTGCCGGTGCTGGCGGTCATCTTCCTCGTCTGCCTGATCCCCACCGGCATGGTGTCGCTGGGCAGCATCACCATGGCCGCGGCCTACCCGGTCCTGACGCTGGTGTACAGCCTCATGCGCGGCCTGCCGACCCGGGACGTGGTGGTCTGCACCGTCGGCGCTGCCATCATGGGCGGCATGGTCATCTGGATGCACCGTTCCAACATCCAGCGCATCCGGGACGGCAAGGAGTACCGTTTCGGCCAGAAGCACAAGAGAAGCTAAGCATAAAAAGATGCCCCGCAGGCAGCTCTCGACGAGCGTCCTGCGGGGCATTTTGCTGTTTGGCAGAGTTATTTCGCGTCGGTCTCCAAGAGGGTATCGGTGTTGTCCTCATACGCGGGGTCTTCGATGGCAATGGTCTCTTCCCGTTCAGCAGACTTACGGCTGAGGTGTTTGCGCAGCCGGGCGGAAAATTCATCTTCCGGGATGCCGCTCTGGGAAGGGGTGAGGTCGGGTGCGGGGTGGCCGTCGGGCAGATGAGCGCCGAAGGCCGGTACGAAGAAGAACTTCCGCACGACGAAGATGAGGGCGATGGCGCTCACGCTCAGCAGGTTCTCCAGGGCGGATTCGTGCCCCACCACCATGTGGCGGGCGATGGCGTAGAGCAGCACTTCGAGGCTGGAACCGGGGCTGTGCTTGGCCAGCATCTTGATAAACTCGATGCCGATGACGATGTCCAGCGCCCGCTGTAAGAAGATGCTCACCTCGGCGTCGTTGCCGTCGAACAGCAGGCCGGGCATCCACTGCAGCAGCGGCACCATCGACAGCAGCAGGCCGATGAGGACGAGGCCGGACAACAGGATCTCGAGCAGGGTGGCTGTGCTGATGATCCTGTTGCGCAATTCGGCGCGGCTGTGGCTTTCAACACGGGAATTGGACATGGGCAGGGACCTCTCTTTCAAATTTGACCGGAAATCTTTTGCAACAGTTCGATTCTATTGTAACAAAAGCGAAAAACGAAGTCAATTTCTCCGGCTGGGAAAGTTGACCAGCATGAAAAACTGGAATCGAAGACAGACAAAAGGGGCCGTCCGCACTTGGAATAGAGTGCAGACAGCCCCTCTTTGTGCTGAAAAGGCGGCTCAGGCCTCCGCGATGGCTTCGATCTCGCAGAGCACGCCCTTGGGCAGGTCTTTCACGGCCACGCAGCTGCGGGCGGGCTTGGAGGTGAAATACCGGGCGTACACCTCGTTGAAAGCGGCAAAGTCGGCAATGTCGGCCAGGAAGCAGGTGGTCTTGACCACCTTGTCAAAGCCCACGCCGGCAGCCTCGAGGATAGCGCCCACATTGCGGCAGCTCTGGTCAGCCTGTGCGGCGATGCCCTCGGCGACTGCGCCGGTGGCGGGGTCTACCGGGATCTGGCCGGAGGTGAAGACGAGACCGCCCACGGTGTAGCCCTGAGAGTAGGGGCCGATGGCGCCGGGAGCTTTTTCGGTGCGGATGATGTTCATATCGATTACCTCACATATCATAAATAGGGGAGTCTCCCGCCAAAAGGGGAGCCGATGAAAAAAGTCTACCACCAACTGTCCCCGCCGTCAACGGCCAGCAGGGAACGGCCCCGGAATTTCCGGAAAAAAAGAGGATGTAAAATTATTTGGAAAAATCTGTGCAAATCATCTTGACAAGAAATAAACTTTTATGATAAAAATAGAGCATGAAAGTAACATTTTTGCAGAAAAACGCAGGCGCAGCGCAGGCAGGAAAGCCGGCTTTGCGCAGGCGCGTTTCTTTTTTGCAGAAAAAGCGAATTTCTGAACCCTCGGAAGGGGCAGAAAGGATAAGATATGTCGATTTTGGTACAGGATTCAAATAAAACAGCCTGCCGTGCGGCGGAGGCTGGACTGCAGCAGAAAAACTGTGCTGCGCTGGTGCGCCCGGCGGGTACGGGCAAGGGCTGCATCGTGTGGGAGCTGCTGGACGCCCACCCCGAGATGCGCGTGCTCTGGGTGGTGTCCTGCGCTGCCCGTCTGGAGCTGCGCCGCGCCCTGACAAAGCGGCTGGGCCGGACGCTGGGCGGCCGGGTGCGGCTGATGAGCTGCGAGCAGCTGGCCGTGCAGAATGCGCTGGGCTGGGTGGCGCTGGCTGAGTTCCGGCCCGGCCTGCTGGTACTGGACGGCTGGAGGGAGATGAGCGCAAAGGACTGGGCCGACTGTGTCCAGCCCTTGCTCCGCCTCTGCCCGGGGGCAAAGCTGCTGGCTCTGGGGGAGCCGGACGCCCCGGGCGACAGCTGCCGCGCCGCCGAGGAGATGCTGGCCGACGCCATCGTGGAGCCGCTGGCGCTGGGCGGGGCGATGGCCGAGGGCCTGCTGCCCATGCCGGCCTCCTATACGGCTCTGCTCTGGCCGCTGGAAGATGGGATGGCCCGCCTCCGTGCTGAGGTGAAAAACCTCCATCTGCCGGGCTGCCCTGACCCCAACGCCGAGAAATATCAGGCTCTGAGCCTCGCCGTAGAGAAGCTTCCGCCGGTGGAACAGCTGCTGGCGCAGTGGCTCCCGGATGCTGCCGGACGGTATCTTGTCCTCTGCGAGGATGATGCGGCGGCGGCGCAGACCGCAGAGCAGGCCGAGAAGCTGTTTGGTGCAGGAACGCATATTTATAAGGATGCAGAAGGCTTTGCGGCCGATGAAGCGGCCACCCTCCGGCTGCTGGTCTGTGCCAACGGCCCGGCGGTGCAGGCTCCTCTGGCCGGGATCTCGGGCGTGGTGCTGGTGCGCCGCAGCGCTGGACCGGCCGCATACCGGCAGATGCTGGCACGCGCCCTTGCGGCCTGCGGCAGTGTGCCGGTGGCAGAGCTGAGCGCGGCCTTTGAGGCGCTGACCTGTGTGCAGCAGCTGCGGAAGGAGTGCAGCGCGGCGGGGGCAGAAGCCTTCCCGCTGGAAGAGCCTCTCTCTGCCTGCCGCCGGGCTTACCGGCAGGTCCGCCCCGCGCCCGGCGCACACTGGGGGGGCTGGCTGCCGCAGCTCCGCCGCGCGCTGGACTCCGACTGGGAGCGCTATTATGCCGCCGCAAAGCAGATGACGGCAGAGGGAAAGACGCTGGACGTGCCTCGCTCCTACCGCTTTGGGGGTGTGGCCGTGGGCCGCTGGCTGGAAAACCAGCGCCTTGTCCGGGCCGGAAAGAAAAAGGGCCGCCTCACCGCCGAGCAGGCCGCCCGGCTGGACAAGATCGGCATGAACTGGAAAAAGCGGCTCGAGCTGGCGTGGGAGAACGGCTGTGCTTCGGCCCGGCGGTACCGCGGCAGCCACAGCGACCTGCTGGTGCCGGTCCATTATAAGGATAAGGACGGCTTTGCACTGGGCGAGTGGATCGTCTACAACCGCCAGCGCTATCTGAGCGGGAACCTGCCGTCAGACCGCGTCGAGCGCCTCGAGGCACTGGGCATGGTGTGGGACACCGGCAGCATCCTCTGGGAAAAGAGCTATGCCGCCGCCGTCCAGTATTATCTGGAAAATCACACGCTGGAAATTCCCGTCAAGTATGTCACGCCGGACGGCATGGCGCTGGGCGTCTGGCTGGGCAGTCAGCGTGCCGCTTATAAAGAAGGTGTGCTGACCGACGCCCAGATCGAAAAGCTGGAAGCGCTGGAGGTGGACTGGACGAACCGGAACGACCGCAAGTGGCAGACCGCCTACGAGGCCGCCGTGAAGTACCACGCCGCCCACGGGAACCTCGACGTCCCCACCGAGTACACCGACGAAAACGGCATCCTGCTGGGTAAGTGGGTGTCCCGCCAGCGGTACGCATGGCAGAACCCCGAGCGCAGCAGCGCCCGGGTGACGCCGGAGCGGAAAGCCCTGCTGGACGAGCTGGGCATGAACTGGGAAAAGACCGACTCGTGGCAGCACCGCTACGAGCTGGCCGTGGAATACAAAAAGGAGCACGGCAGTCTGGCTGTTCCGGCCCAGTACCGGACGGAGGACGGCATCTGGCTGGGCAGCTGGCTGTCCCGTCAGAAGCAGATGCTGCGGGAGGGCAAAAAGCTCTCCGCCGAGCGCCGCGCGGCCCTGAAAGAGCTGTTCAAGGGCGAAAAAGGCCGACGCCTCAGCGCCCCGGTGCCGCCCGCGTGCAGCGTGCGGGAGCAGAACTGGCTGGACAACTACCAGAGCGCCAGGCTCTACGCCGAGAAGAAGGGCAGCCTCCTCGTGCCTGCCGGATACGTGGACGAGAACGGCTTCCGTCTGGGCGTCTGGATCTCGAACCTCCGGGCTGCCCGCAAGGCCCGGCCCGGCTCGTTCCAGGTGACGCCGGAGCATATCGCCCTGCTGGATGCCATCGGGATGCAGTGGGACGCCCGGGAGGCCAAGTGGGCCGGGGCGTTCCGCCGTGCCGAAGAGTACTGCGCCGCCCACGGCGATCTGCTGGTGCCGGTGAACTATAAGACCGAAGACGGCTTCTGCCTCGGCGACTGGGTCCGCCGGATGCGCGAAAACTACGCCTGTGCCGAGAAAAAGCTGACGGCGGAGCGCATCGCAAAGCTCGAAGCGCTGGGCATGGTCTGGACCGTGCCGCAGGAGGGCTGAGATATTGCATTTTAGGGCGGAGTGTGATATACTTCACCTCGTCTGAATAGAAAACAGCAGGTGCCTGCCGCCGGGGCTTCGTCCCCGGCCGGGAGGGTAAAAGGGAAGCGGGTGCGAGTCCCGCGCGATCTCGTCACTGTGATAAGGGAGTCCGCTGCCTTGGCGCTCAGCGCCGGTCACTGGAGGCTTTGCCTCTGGGAAGGCGGCAGCGGGCGGTGAGCTTTCAGTCAGGAAACCTGCCCGCTGTTGGTACAGGAGCGTCCGGCTCCGGATCACGAGGAATTGGTCGTACCAAAAAGCCCGAATGTTCAAAGGGTCTTTTTGCTGTGCCTTCCGCGCGGTGAAAAGGCTCTTTTTTCGTTTGAGCTGGCCCCCGTTTCGTACCCTTTCTATCGGAAACGTACATTCCACACAACAGAAAGGACTCAAACAATGCGTAAGGCAACCAACAAGAACTGGCAGCGCGTCACCGCCGCTGCCGCCGCACTGGCCCTGTGTGCCGGTGTCCTCACCGGCTGCGGTGCATCTTCTTCCACTGCCGCCGGCAGCACCGCCGCAAGCTCTGCCGCCGCCAGCGGAGTGAGCAGCGAGGAGGCTGATGAAATGGCAGCAAAGAATGTGGCAGACCTCATCGACGCCATCTATGTGCAGGAGCGCAACGAGAACACCGACGCCCAGTGTGAGGCCGCAAAGGCAGCATGGGACGCTCTGACCGACGCTCAGAAGGAGATGGTCGAGGGTGAAGAGGCTGACCCCGATTACTTTGGCCGCGACACCGGCGACGCCTCCAAGGACGACGCCCGCAATGAGGACAACATCGGCGACAACGAGATCCTGGTCGTCAGCTTCGGCACCTCCTTCAACAACAGCCGCGCAGCGGACATCAAGGGCATCGAGGATGCCATTCAGGCCGCATACCCCGACTGGTCTGTCCGCCGTGCCTTCACCGCACAGATCATCATCAACCATGTTCAGGCCCGTGACGGCGAGAAGATCGACAACATGGAGCAGGCTCTGGAGCGCGCTGTTGCCAACGGCGTGAAGAATCTGGTCGTCCAGCCCACCCATCTGATGCATGGCGCGGAGTACGACGAGATGATGGAGATGGTGGACAGCTACCGCGATAAGTTCGAGTCCGTCGCCATCGCCGAGCCTCTGCTGGGCGAGGTGGGCAGCGATGCCACCGTCATCAACGCCGACAAGGAAGCTGTCGCCAAGGCCATCACCGCCGAGGCCGTCAAGACCGCCGGCTTCGACAGTCTGGACGCCGCTGCTGAGGACGGCACCGCCTTCGTCTTCATGGGCCACGGCACCTCTCACACCGCAAAGGTGAGCTACACCCAGATGCAGTCTCAGATGAACGCCCTGGGCTACAAGAATGTCTTTATCGGCACCGTCGAGGGCGAGCCGGAGGAGACTGCCTGCGAGAACGTCATCAAGGCTGTCAAGGCCGCTGGCTACACCAAGGTCGTCCTGCGTCCCCTGATGGTCGTTGCAGGCGACCACGCCAACAACGATATGGCTGGCGACGACGAGGATTCCTGGAAGAGCCAGTTCGAGGCCTCCGGCGAATTCGACTCTGTCGATTGCCAGATCGCCGGTCTGGGCGAGGTCGCTGACATCCAGCAGCTCTACGTCGCACACACCAAGGCCGCTGTCGATTCCCTGAACGGCTGAGCTAGGAAGCCGTTTTCGTAATCATTGCACACCGCCCGGGCGGTCTTTTTGCTCGCATACTGCGTTGCTTTCCCTTGCAATCCGCCCAGGATTGCTGCGGAAAATCGCCTTGCCTGCGTGCAAAAATCCTCGCCGTTTGGTGCACCCTGCTTGCGAAAGCAGCTTCTGACTCTATGATTGCCCGGAAAGGAGTGCCTTTTCGGGCAATTTCTTTTTCGGCCTGCTTTGAATTCGGGCCATTGCGTGTTATAATCTTTTCTGTAAAATAGATACTTCGAGGTATATCATCATGAAACTGAATAATAAATTTGCTCTTCTGCTGGCCGGCGCTGTGCTGGCTGGTTCTCTCACCGGCTGCGGCGCATCCAGCGCCCCGGCCAGCTCTGCCGCTTCCTCCGAGGCTGCGGCCTCCTCTGCCGTGAGCGAGGTGGCTTCGGACCCGGCGGCAGAGGCCGCTCTGCCCGACGGCGTCTACACCGCCGACTTTGACACCGACAGCTCCATGTTCCATGCCAACGAGGCCAACGACGGCAAGGGGACCCTGACCGTGAAGGACGGTCAGATGACCTTCCACGTCAGCCTCGTCTCCAAGAAGATCGTCAACCTCTACGTCGGCATGGCCGCTGACGCCGAGGCCCACGAGGGGGACTGGCTCCAGCCCACCACCGACACCGTCACCTACTCCGACGGCACCTCGGATGAGGTGTACGGCTTCGACATCCCGGTGAAGGCTCTGGACGAGGACTTCCAGCTGGCCATCCTCGGCTCCAAGGGCAAGTGGTACGACCATACCGTCCGTGTCGCCAACGCCCAGCCTGCTGCGGCGGAAGCGCCTGCCGACGGCACCTACACCTGTGACGTGACCCTCGAGGGCGGCTCCGGCCGTGCCACCGTGGACAGCCCTGCGGTCCTGACCGTGGCCGACGGCAGGATGACCGCCACCATCGTCTGGTCCAGCCCCAACTACGACTATATGCTGGTGGACGGCGAAAAGTATCTGCCCACCAACACCGAGGGCAACTCTACCTTCGAGATCCCCGTCGCGGCTCTCGACACCCCGCTGGATGTGGTGGGCGATACCGTCGCCATGAGCACCCCGCATGAGATCGAGTATGCGCTGACCTTTACGCTGAATTAAACCTCTCCGTCATCGCTCCGCGATGCCACCTCTCCTATCGAGGAGAGGCCTTGGCAAAATTGAAAAGTTACCCTCTTCGCCAGAGGCTCCCCTCGGTAGGGGAGCTGTCTGCGAAGCAGACTGAGAGGTTAAAGCCCATGAAGCGCCGCAATTTTCTGAAAGCCCTGCCTGCCGCCGCCCTCACCCTTGCGGGCTGCGGGCAGCACAAGACCGCCCCGGCCAATACAGCATCCCTCGTGTTCGACCACAGCTATCCGCTGGACTATGCCACCCAGTTTTCCGCCGACTGCTATGAGGGCGGCTATGTGATGATCGACATCCCGGACGCCGAGCGGTTCCTCGTCGTCCCCGAGGGGGCCGCCGAGGTGGACGACCTGCCCGAGGACGTCGTTCTGCTGCGCCAGCCGCTGGATCATATTTATCTCGTCTCCACCTCGGTGATGGACCTCTTCGTCCATCTGGACGCCCTGGACAGCATCGCCCTCTCCGGCACGAAGGCCGAGGGCTGGTATGTGGAAGAGGCCAGACAGGCCATGCAGGAGGGCCGCATCGCCTACGCGGGCAAGTACAGCGCCCCGGACTATGAGCGCATCCTTGCCGCCGGCTGCACCCTCGCCATCGAGAACACCATGGTGCTCCACGACCCCGAGGTCAAGGAGCAGCTGGAAAAGTTCGGCGTGCCGGTCCTCGTGGAGCGCTCGAGCTACGAGAGCGGCCCGCTGGCCCGGATGGAGTGGCTCAAGCTCTACGGCATCCTGCTGAATAAGACTGAGATGGCGGAAGAGGTCTTTCGCCAGAAGGTGGAGCAGGTGGCCCCCATCCTCGAGCAGGAGAACACCGGCAAGACCGCGGCCTTCTTCTCCATCACCACCAATAACCTCATCACCGTCCGCCGCACCAGCGACTATGTGGCCCAGATGGTGGGGATGGCCGGCGGCGTCTACATCTTCGACGACCTCGAGGGGGAGACGTCGGCCCAGTCCACCATCAAGCTGCCGCTGGAGACCTTCTACGCCCGGGCCAGGGACGCCGACGTCCTCATCTACAACAGCACCATCGAGGGCGTGGTGGAGACCCGTGACCAGCTCATCGAAAAATGCCCGATGCTGGCAGATTTCAAGGCCGTCCAGTCCGGCGACTGCTGGTGTACGGCCCAGAGCCTCTTCCAGCAGAGCATGGAGCTGGCCGACCTCATCTCGGATATGAACCTCGTCTTCACCGAGGGCTCGCCCGACCCGGCGTCCCTCCGTTTCTTACAGCGCATCGTATAAAAGGAGCTTTGTCATGACTACCACCCGCCGCCTCAGCCTCGCGTACCTCGCCCTCACGGCGGGGGCCGCAGTGCTGTTTGCACTCAATTTGTTCTGGGGCAGTGTGTCCCTGACGCCCGGCGCGGTGGCGGCGGCTCTGCTGGGCCGGGGCGAAGATGCGCTGGCCGTGGGCATTGTGCTCCAGCTCCGTCTGCCCCGGGCGGTCATGGTCGTGCTGCTGGGCGCGGCCCTCTCGGCGGCGGGCTACCTCCTGCAGACCTTCTTCGCCAACCCCATCGCCGGCCCCTTCGTCATGGGCGTGTCCAGCGGCGCAAAGCTGGCAGTGGCCCTGACGATGGTGGTGTTTTTACAGCGGGGGCTGCTCACCGGCTCGGCCACCCTCATCATCGCCGCCTTTGCAGGCTCGATGGCGGCGATGGCCTTTGTGCTGGTGGTGGCCCGGCGGGTGCCGCGGATGAGCATCCTCGTCATCTGCGGCATCATGATCGGTTACATCTGCTCGGCTGTCACCGACATCGTGGTGACTTTCGCACAGGACTCCAACATCGTCAATCTCCACAACTGGTCGATGGGCAGCTTTTCCGGCATGACCTGGGCCAACGTGGGTGCAGCGGCCTGCGTGGTGCTGCCCGCGCTGGCGGCGGCGTTCCTGCTCTCGAAGCCCATGGCGGCCTACCAGATGGGCGAGAGCTACGCAAAAAGCGTCGGCGTGCCGGTGCGGGCCTTCTCGACGGCCCTCGTGCTGCTGTCCAGCCTGCTTTCCGCCTGCGTGACGGCCTTTGCAGGCCCCATCTCCTTTGTGGGCATCGCGGTGCCGCATCTGGTCAAGAACCTGCTGGGCAGCGCAAAGCCCCTTTATGTCCTGCCGGGCTGCTGTCTGGGCGGGGCAGCGTTCTGCCTGCTCTGCGACCTCATCGCCCGCAGCCTGTTCGCGCCCACTGAGCTGTCCATCAGCTCGGTGACGGCGGTTTTCGGTGCGCCGGTGGTCATCTGGCTGCTGGTGCGCCGCCAGACACAGGAGGGCCGGGAATGAGCGATCCGAAATTCTACTGCCGCGCCGAGGATCTTGCCATCGGCTACGGCAAAACGCCCCTGATGGAGCACATCGGCCTCGGCGTCGGGAAGGGGACCATCCTCACCCTCATCGGCCCCAACGGCGCGGGCAAATCCACCCTGCTCAAGACGCTGGCAGCGCAGCTGGCCCCCCAAGGGGGCGCTGTCCTGCTGGACGGCAAAAATCTCGCGGACTACTCCGGCCCGGAGCGTGCCCGCAAAATGGCTCTGATGGTGCCTCACACCCGCCGCACCGAGCTGACCACCTGCTTCGAGATGGCGTCCGCCGGGCGCTACCCCTACACGGGGCGGCTGGGCGTCCTCTCGGCAGAAGATAAGCGCCAGGTCCATGCCGCGCTGGCCCTCGTGGGGGCCGAGGCGCTGGCGGGCCGGGACTTCAACCGCATCAGCGACGGCCAGCGCCAGCGCGTCCTGCTGGCCCGGGCCATCTGCCAGCAGCCGGAGCTGATATTATTGGACGAGCCTACGTCTTTCCTTGACATCAAGGGAAAGGCTGAATTGCTGGCCATCCTGAAAAGCCTCGCCCGGGACAAGAAGATGGCCGTCATCCTGAGCCTCCACGAGCTGGAGCTGGCGCAGAAGGTTTCCGACAAGGTCGTCTGCGTCTCGGCGGCGGGCGTCTCGGACGTCATGACGCCGGAAAAGGCCTTTGCCCGGGAAAACATCTGCAAAATTTATGCTCTGACCGATGAGCAGTACGCATTCCTCTACGGCGAAGAAAAAGCGCCGGAGGAAAAGCGCCCGCTCTTTGAGCACTACGTCCGCAGCGGCCAGAAGCTCCTGCGCTGCGGCTATACCACCGGCACCTGTGCGGCGCTGGGCGCGGCGGGCGCGGCACGGCTGCTGCTCACCGGCCGCATCCCCGAGACGGTGGCCCTCCGCACCCCGAAGGGCATCGTGGTGGAGGTAGAGCCCATCTTCTGCCGCCTGTCCGGCGAGGGGGCCGAGTGCGCCATCCGGAAGGACGGCGGCGACGATGTGGACGTGACCACCGGTCTGCCGGTCATCGCCAGTGTCGCCCTCCGGCCCGAGCTGTCCGGCGAGGTGCGCATCCACGGCGGTGAGGGCGTGGGCCGGGTGACAAAGCCCGGTCTCGACCAGCCCGTGGGCGAAGCTGCCATCAACCACGTCCCCCGGGCCATGATAAAGGAAGCGCTGGAAAAGGAGGCTGAATCTGCCGGGTACGCGGGCGGCTTTGACGTCACCATCTCCATCGAGGGCGGGGCCGAAACGGCGAAGCGCACCTTCAACCCCCACATGGGCGTGGAAGGGGGCCTCAGCGTCCTCGGCACCAGCGGCATCGTCGAGCCCATGAGCCAGCAGGCCATCCTCGACACCATCCAGCTGGAAATGGGGCAGGCGGCGCTTCGGGCGGTCAGCCCCCGGCGGCTCATCCTCGCCCCGGGGAACTACGGCCTCGACTATCTCCACGAGAAGATGCCCGCCCTAAAGAATATCCCGGTGGTCAAGACCTCGAACTTCATCGGGGATACGATGGATATGGCGGCGGCGTCAAAATTCGAGCAGGTGGTGCTGGTGGGCCACATCGGCAAGCTGGTCAAGCTGGCGGGCGGCGTCATGAACACCCACTCCCGCACAGCCGACTGCCGCACCGAGCTGCTCTGCGCCCACGCCGCCCTCTGCGGCGCGTCCCGGGACGTCTGCGCGGCCCTGATGAACGCGGCCACCACCGACGCCTGCATGGAGATCTTAGACAAAGCAGAGATGAGAGAGCCGGTGCTGTCCAGCCTGCTGGACGCCATCCAGCTCCACCTCGACCGCCGCGCCGCCGGGGCGTTCCGGGTGGGCGCGGTGCTCTTCTCGAATCAATACGGCCCGCTGGGCCAGACCAGAACTGCAAAGGAGCTGCTGGACGAATGGAAAAACGGATAGGCACTTTTTACGGCGTCAGCGTCGGCCCGGGCGACCCGGAGCTCATGACCCTGCAGGCTGTCCGCCGCCTCGAAAGCTGCCCGGTCATCGCCGCGCCCCAGACCCCGAAGGGCGGGATGCTGGCGCTGGACATCGCAAAAGGTGCGGTGGAGCTGAGCGGCAAGACCATCCTGCCGCTGCGCTTCGCCATGAGCCTTGACCCGGCGGTGCAGAAAGCCGCCCACATCGAGGCGGCCCGGGCCGTGAAAGAATATCTCGACGCCGGGCAGGATGTCGCCATGCTCAACCTCGGCGACCTGTCCGTCTACGCCACGTTCGGTTATTTACAGGAGATCCTGGAGGCCGAGGGCTGCAAGACCGTGATGCTCCCCGGCGTGACGAGCTTCTGCGCCGCTGCGGCCCGGCTGGGCCAGTCCCTGACGGGCGGCATGGAACAGCCGCTGACCATCGCCCCGGGGCGCTGCGCCGCTGAGGTGCTGGCCGCACCGGGCGCGAAAGTGCTGATGAAATCGGGCCGTCAGCTGCCCGAGACGCTGGCCGCGCTGGCCGACGCCGGGCTTCTGAGCCGGAGCGCGATGGTCTGTAACTGCGGCCTGCCGAACGAGGAGGTCTGGCCCGACCTGGCCGATTATGACCCGGCCCGGTCGGCGGGCTATTTCGCAACGATTTTGGTGAAGGAGGGGTAAGATATGGTCCATTTTGTAGGAGCCGGGCCGGGTGCGCCCGACCTCATCACCCGGCGGGGCGCGGCCCTGCTGGCCGATGCCGACTGCATCATCTACGCGGGCAGTCTCGTCAACCCGGCCCTGCTGGGGCTGGCGAAGCCCGGCTGTGCCATCTACAACAGCGCGGAGATGACGCTGGAACAGGTGCTGGACACCATCCGTGCCGCCGAAAAGGCCGGCGGCACCACGGTCCGCCTCCACACTGGCGACCCCTGCCTCTACGGGGCCATCCGGGAGCAGATGGACGCGCTGGACGCCGACGGCATCCCTTATGACGACACCCCGGGCGTGTCCAGCTTCTGCGGCGCGGCGGCGGCACTCTGTGCCGAGTACACCCTGCCCAACGTGAGCCAGACCGTCATCATCACCCGGATGGAGGGCCGCACTCCTGTCCCTGAGGCCGAACAGCTGGAAAAGCTGGCCGCTCATGGGGCTACCATGGTCATCTTCCTCTCCATCGGGCTGGTGGACAAAGTCCAGCAGGCCCTTCTCGAGAGCGGCGCCTCCCGCCTCGATACCCCTGCCGCTGTGGTCTATAAGGCCACCTGGCCCGAGCAGAAGGTGGTGCGCTGCACCGTCTCCACACTGGCCGAGGAGACCCGCAAAAACGGCATCACCAAGACCGCCCTCATCGTCGTGGGCGACTTTCTGGGCGAAAACTACGAGCGCAGCAAGCTTTACGACCCCGCCTTTACCACCGAGTTCCGGCAGGGGACGGAGGCCGGGCAGTGAGCCGGGCATATCTGGCCTTCACCGCAAAGGGCGAGGCGCTGGCCCATCGGCTGGGGGGGGCGCCGTCCCGCCGCCGGGAGCCGCACCGCGCCGC
>OCAQ01000874.1_pt1 | contig 13302 bp, 9 predicted proteins | sample 1538291 | NCBI WGS metagenome assembly OCAQ01 (sample SAMEA2580277, study PRJEB22360) | human gut metagenome | biome: human gut; feature: human-associated habitat; material: faeces | place: Denmark | collected 2008/2010 | reverse complement strand
ATGTCGCTGATGGCAAAGTGAACGGCGTAGGCTAGGCCGCAGGGCGTCGTCCCTGGTTTACTTAAATCTATTCAAAAGTTTCGTAAATATTTGCATATAGAACTTTCGTAACAAAAAATTTTAAGTATTTAGTTAAGTGACTTGACTTTCTTGAAAATCAAGTTATATAATCAAGCAGTGCTTTAACTGAAATGCTAAAGCATCTATGAAACATGACGATGTGTGTTCATGCATGTCACCAAAGGAGAAAGACATGATGAGGTCAAGAACTTGGAAACGAGTGCTTGCTGCTGTTTGCGCTGGTGTAGCGGCCGTTTCAATGGCTGCTTGCGGCGGAGGTACTAATAACACCGCGAAGGACGGAGTCATTATCAACAGTGTTATGAATTCAACTTCGCAGGCGTCGTTGAATTATAATCCGTTCTCTTCTACAGCTTTGACCGGTGTGGTCGGTGCTCTGTACGAGCCATTGTTCTATATGAACAACCTTAAGGACGACCCTACTGAGCTGGAACCGCTAATGGGTAAATCCTACACTATCAGTGACGATGCGAAAACTATTGATGTAACGATTCGTGACGGTGAAAAGTGGTCTGATGGCGAACCTTACACTACCGAAGATGTTGCATACACATTCAACCTCCTTAATTCCAACAAGGCTTTGAATACCAGTGGCTTTGCTGGCTCTGCCAAGGTCCTTAGCGATACGGAAGTTCGTATCACTTTGGACAAGCCTGAATCGGTGAATGCTCTGTCGTATCTGTCCGGCACGATGATTGTTCCGAAGCATGTGTGGGAAAAGATCGATGATCCGGTGACCTATACCAATAAAGACGCTGTTGGCTCTGGGCCTTTCACAGTTAAGGGCGGGAACTTTTCCCCAACCGCTTACACGTTTAAGAAGAATCCGTACTACTGGGATGAAGGTAAGCCTGAAATTGATGGCGTCCGTTATGTTCTGATCACCGGTGGCACCCAAGCTTCTCAAAATGCCTTGACCGCTGGCGATGTGGACTGGATGTCTGCGATCTTCCCGAATATGGATGATGTGCTGTCGGGATATCCTGATATTAAGACGGTTAACGTTCCTTCTAGTCAGATGGCATTCATGACCTGTTCGAACAAAGAACTCGGCTGCAGTGGTCCTACCACTGATCCGGCAGTGCGCAAGGCTATCTATTACGCTCTTGATCGTAATCAGATTAATAAACTCGCTCTGAATGGCCAGTACAGTGAGCTGGCTGGTTCTCTGTATCCGTATGGACAGTTCACCAAGTACGCTTCGGATGACGTCCCGGATTCACCTATTCCAGGTAAAGGACGTACGGATGAAGCCGTCAAGATACTGGAGGACGCCGGCTATACGAAGGGTGATGACGGCATCTATCAGAAGGACGGAGTTAAGCTGAGCATCAAAGTCGCTGTTATGAGTGATATCTCTGACTGGATCAACGCGATTAACGTCGCCTCGCAGCAGCTGAAAAAAATCGGTATTGATCTGCATGCGGACCAAATGTCTTCTAATGAATGGACTCAGGCGATGCAGCAGGGCCAGTTTGAAATGTCCATTTATGGTCTGTGGGTCGCAGGTGCCGAACCATGGATGTTCTACAACCAGTTCTATGCCACTGCCAATACGGCTGCAGTGGGTAAAAGCGCTTGGCCTAATTACGCTCGCTACAGCAATAAGACCGTGGATGATGCTCTTAATGTCATCAATACCACCACTGATGTGGCGACCAAGAAGTCTGAATATGAGAAGATTCAGACTCAGGTGTTTGAGGACATGCCGTATATCCCGATTCTGCGTCAATCCGGTCTGAGCGAAGTGTGGAGCGATAAGGTTACCGGTTGGCCGACAGACGATAACGTCTATGCTAATCCGCAGACTTGGGCAAATCCTGATTTGGGCATTGTCCTGAAGAACCTGAAGGTTAAGAAGTAACCTGACGGATTTTATGAATCAACGGTGCACAAGGCGTTTTAGCTGTGCGTTTTGTGCACCATTTTTCCATGTAGAAATGAGGTAACATGAGGTTCTACCTGAAAAAGATAGGATTTTACCTTGTTGCATTGTTTGCGGCTTTGACATTGAACTTTGCCATCCCGCGACTGATGCCAGGTGATCCGGTTTCAGCTGTTCTTACCAGGCTTGCATCGCGAGGTGGTACTGTTGCGCCCGAAACAAGGGAAGCGATTACTGCAATGCTGGGACAAGATGGAGGCAACATCTTCCAGCAGTATATTGGTTATCTGAAGAATATCTTCACCGGCAACTGGGGCGTATCTGTAACGTATTTCCCCAACCAAGTTACAACGTCCATTGCTTCTGCACTGCCTTGGACCATTTGTCTTGTCGGCACAACCACGATTATATCGTTCTTTGTTCAACAGGCTCTTGGTATCTGGGCTGGTTGGCGTCGTGGTGGCGCTTTTGATAACATCATTTCCCCTGTGTCCACCATTTTCCAAGCTGTTCCTTACTTCTGGCTTGCACTCATCTTCATTTGGGTGTTTGCCCGTACGCTGCATTGGTTCCCTCAGTCAGGCGGATACAATTACCGTGAGGTTGTGCCCGGCTTCACTTGGGAATTCTTCTCGAGCGCAGTGCAGTATGCAATCTTGCCGGCCTTGACGATTCTTGTCAGCTCTCTGGGCATGGGTGTTGTCGGTATGCGTAATATGATGGTCTCCACGTTGTCTGAGGACTACATTGTTACTGCTGAGGCCAAGGGTTTAAGTCCTAAACGCGTTATGATGTGCTACGCAGCTCGTAATGCAGTGTTGCCATCCATTTCTGGCTTTGGCACGTCTATCGGTGCAGTGGTGGGTGGATCGCTGCTTACTGAACAGGTGTTCTCCTATCCAGGTGTTGGTCAGATGCTTTTGCAAGCAGTGACCAGTAACGATTACGCCCTGATGCAAGGTATCTTCCTGATTATTACCGTTACTGTTCTAGTCGTGAACTTTATCATTGATTTGCTTTACGGCATTATCGATCCACGTACGCGGCAACAGGATTGAGGTTAAATATGTCTGCAACAAATTCTTCTGCTGCTGTGGCTCGTAGCCAAGCTAAACGTCGTCGCTCCGCTTTGGATTCTCTCAAGCGAGTTCTTCCTGAGCGTTCTGCAAAATTGACGGCTGGATTAACCATTGTGATCGCAATGGTTTTGTTCGCCATTATTGTTCCTATCTTCACGAAGGATCCTAATAAGATCAATGACATTGGCTTGTCTGCGCCATCTGCCCAGCATTGGTTGGGCACTACGCAGTCTGGCCAGGATGTTTTCACTCAGCTTGGCTATTCTGTCCGTGGCTCTCTGATTATTGGCTTTGCTGTTGGCTTGATTGCAACTGCGTTGTCGTTCATTTTCGGTGTTTTGGGCACATATATTGGCGGAATTTGGGATGATTTGTTCTCTCTGATTACCAATATCATGCTGGTGATTCCGGGGTTGCCTCTGACCATCGTGATTTCTGCATTGATGCCTTCCAAGGGCACGATGATGTTGGTCATTGTTATTTCAATCACCGCATGGGCTGGCGGTGCCCGTGTACTGCGGGCGCAAACATTGTCGATGCGTGGGCGTGATTATGTTCTTGCCGCAAAAATTGCAGGTGAACGTCCGTGGCGCGTGATTACCGTTGAAATTCTGCCTAATCTGTTGCCTGTGATGGGATCGCAGTTTGTGTTCTCCGTTATTATGGCAATCCTGAGTGAGTCTTCGTTGTCCTTCATTGGCCTGGGATCGACCCAATCCTTCTCGCTGGGAACCATGCTGTATTACGCGCAGAACGGTTCTGCTCTGAACACGGGCGCATGGTGGTGGTTCCTGCCACCGGGACTGATGATCGCTATCATCGGCGCCGGATTGTCCTTCATTAATTTCTCCATCGATGAAGTCATCAATCCGCGACTACGTAAGCCTACCAAGAAAAGCAAGGGAAGGAAAGGGTGAACACGATGGCGACTCAGAATTCTGATATCCTGCTTTCGGTCGATAACCTCGACGTTATCTACGATACGGATAATCCGGTGCACGCCGTGCAGAACGCTACATTCGAATTGCGTCGCGGTGAGATGCTTGGTTTGGCTGGTGAATCCGGTTGCGGCAAGAGTACATTGGCGTATAGCATCAATCAAATGCTGAAAGCTCCGGGTAAGATTAACTCTGGCTCTGTGATTTTCCATGATAAGTCAGGGAAAGATATTGATATCCGTGCTTTGTCGGGGCGTTCATTGCGTGAATACCGTTGGGAGAAAACCTCCATGGTGTTTCAGGGCGCCATGAATTCATTAAGTCCTGTAACTAAGATTGGTAAGCAACTTGCCGATATTTATAAAACTCATCGTCCTCAGATGGCGAAGAGCGAACGACAAGACCGTTGCGCACATTTGCTTGAGATGGTGCATGTTGATCCAAATCGTCTAGCTGCTTACCCGTTTGAACTTTCCGGCGGCATGCGTCAGCGTGTGATGATTGCCATGGCTTTGGCTCTTGAGCCGCAGCTGATTATTATGGATGAACCGACCACGGCGTTGGACGTTGTTGTACAGCGTGAAATCATCGAGGAAATTTCGGAATTGCGCCGTGACAAGGGCTTCTCTGTTATTTTTATCACGCATGATTTGCCGATGCTCTTGGAGATCACGGACAAAATTGCTGTGATGAAAGATGGTGTCATCGTAGAACAAGGCGTTTCTGAAGACGTGTATTTCAATCCGAAGCATCCGTATACACAACGGTTGCTGAGCTCGTTCCCATCTTTGACAGGAGATCGTGGCTCATTCGTTCGTGTTCCACGCCATGCGTGAAAGGAATAATCATGTCAGTATTGAAGCTTGAGCATGTGAAAAAAGATTTCACCCTGCGTAATGGTTTGAAAACCACGACGATTCATGCGGTGAAGGATGCATCATTCGAGTTAGCTTCGGATAAGACCATTGCTCTTGTTGGTGAGTCTGGTTCCGGGAAATCGACAATCGCCCGAATGATTACATGTTTGGAGACGCCGACTTCTGGAAGCATCACGTTGGACGGCAAGCCTGTCCCTACGCATGGTAAGGATTTGTACGAATACCGTCATAATGTGCAAATGGTATTTCAGGATCCGTTCGCTTCCTTGAATCCATATCATACGATTTTCCACCATATTCTTCGTCCTCTTATGATTAATCACATGGCAAATAGCCAAGAGGAATATGAGCAGAAGGTTATCGAACTGCTGGAACGTGTTGAATTAACGCCTGCCGTCAAGTTCATGTATCGACGCCCTCATGAGCTGTCTGGTGGACAGCGTCAGCGCGTCGCAATTGCACGTGCATTGGCTCCTAAGCCAAAGGTTCTAATTGCGGATGAGCCTGTTTCGATGTTGGATGTTTCTTTGCGGTTAGGCGTGCTTAACCTGCTGTCTAGAATTCAGCAGGAAGAACACATCGGCATGCTGTACATTACCCATGATCTGGCGACTGCTCGCCATTTTTCGGATGAGATTATGGTGATGTGTCATGGAAACATTATTGAACATGGTCCTTCTGATGATGTGATTTTGAATCCGCAGCAAGACTACACGAAAGTGTTGCTTAATGCCGCGCCTGATCCGGAGAAGCATTTCGCGAAGATTCGTGACGAGCGTAGCCGTCAGTAATACCGCATGGAATACGTCTGATCATCATCTGATTGCTTGCAACTCCCTCGGCCTATGGCCGAGGGTTCCATATAAAGGAGTACTTTATGCAAATCGCAAACCCCGTTCTCCCGGGATTCAATGCCGATCCCTCGATGATTCGGGTCGGGGATACCTACTACATCGCCAATTCCACGTTCGAATGGTTCCCAGGTGTCCGTCTGCACGAGTCCAAGGACATGGTCCATTGGAACCTGTTGCCGAGTCCACTGAGCCGCACGAGCCAGCTTGACATGCGCGGCAATCCGTCATCCGGTGGCATCTGGGCTCCGGATCTTTCCTATGCGGACGGCAAATTCTGGCTGATCTACACGGACGTGAAGGTCGTGAACGGTGCGTTCAAGGATTGCACGAACTATTTGGTCACTGCCGAAAGTATCCATGGTCCGTGGAGCGAGCCGATTCGCGTGAACGGTGTCGGCTTCGACGCAAGCCTGTTCCATGACGACGATGGCCGCAAGTATCTGGTGCAGCAGACTTGGGATTTTCGTGAGTACCATCATGGCTTCGACGGCATCACACTGACCGAATTCGATGTGAAGACGATGAAGCTCAAGCCGGAAACTGAACGTACGATTTGGCGCGGTACGGACGTCAAACTCACCGAGGGACCACATCTGTACAAGATCAATGGCTATTACTACCTGTTCGCCGCTGAAGGCGGTACCGTGTATACGCATCAGGAAGTCGTGGCCCGATCCAAGTCTTTGGACGCGTTGTCCTTCGAAGGCATGCCGTCGAATCCGTTCATCACGAATTTCGACACGCCGCGTTCCTATCTGCAAAAGCAGGGGCATGGCGCGCTGGTCGATACCCCGTCCGGCGAATGGTATTACGCCTCGCTGTGCGGCCGTCCGTGGCATCACGACAACGAATCCTTCACTGATCCGCGCGGCTGGTGCACGCTGGGGCGTGAAACCTCCATCCAGAAGGTCGAATGGACCGAGGATGGCTGGCCGTATATTGTCGGAGGCCATGGCGGACAGCGTTATGTGGATGCTCCGAAGGATGCCATCGAGACCGAGGCGCCTGCGGATCACAGCCAGCATGACGATTTCATGTCCGATACGTTGGATTTGAATTGGAATACGCTGCGTGTGCCGTTCGATGGCGAGATGGGCAAGGTCGGTGGCGGCGTGTTGGAACTGCGTGGCCAGGGCTCGCTGTGCAACCTTTTCGATCTGTCGTTGGTGGCACGTCGTTGGCAGGCGTTCAACTTCGATGCGACCGTAAAGGTTGAGTTCGATCCGAAGAACTACCGCCAGATGGCCGGCCTGACGAACTACTACGATGATTTATGCTGGTCGTGGGTGTTCGTGACTTGGGACGAGCGGCGGCAATGCCGCGTGATTGAGGTCGCTCAGAACGATTTCAACAACTACACGTCGTTCCTGCGGGATACCGCTCCAGCAGTGCCGGATGACGTGAAGTCCGTGTGGCTGCGCACGAAGGTGCGCAAGCAGTGGTATTCGTATGAATATTCGTTTGATGGGACTTCATGGGTCGATCTGGGCGTGAAACTGGACGCGAAGATCCTGTCGGACGACTATATCCTGCGTCGATACGGCGGATTCTTCACCGGAGCATTCGTCGGTTTGGCTGCAGTCGATCTTTCTGGATACGACAGGGTTGCGAAATTCAGCGAATTCGATTATCGGGAATTGCCCGATAACGAGTAGGTGTTTTGGTGGCGACGGGAGCTGTGTTTTCGTCGCCACTGACGTATGCAAGCCGTCATGAATCGTATATGGAGGCTTTATGTGGACTTGTCAAAGATGGAAGAAGGAAGAGCAACGATGCTTGCGATGCCGAAGATTTTCGATGACGGATGTGTGCTGCAATCCGGGCAGGACGTACCGGCATGGGGTTGGTGCGAACCATGGCGGAGCGTTACTGTCATGGTTCAGGAACATGTGTGAATAAGGAGATTCAGCAATGAAGTTTGAATACCATGTCAAACCAACCGGCAGCGATGCTGCGTGCGGCGACGCGGAGCATCCGTTTGCCACGATTTCCAAGGCCGCGCAGATGGCCTCTCCGGGTGATACGGTAATCGTGCATGAAGGCGTATACCGCGAACAAGTCGATCCGAGACGCGGCGGTCTGAGTGAACATGAGCGCATCACCTACTGCGGAGCCGAAGGCGAAGCACGGCCGGTTATCAAAGGCTCGGAATGCGTGCAGGGCTGGACGGAATTGGCCGATCATCCGCATGTGTGGACGGTGGTGCTTGATAATACGATGTTCGGGGATTTCAATCCATTCGCGACCCCGATTTTCGGTGACTGGCTGGAAATGCCTAAGTTCGGCAAGGATCCGGACAAACATCTTGGCGATGTGTATCTCAACGGTGTTTCCTTCTTCGAATCGACGACGTTGGAAGGCGTATACGATCCGCAGCCGCGTGATACGGATGAGGATTTCGCGTTGAAGATTCCCTGCCCTGTGCCGGATGTGGACCGTACACGTTATGTATGGCATGCCGAAGTGGACGAGAATGCCGGCACCACAACGATCTGGGCGAATTTCCAAGGTGCCGATCCGAATGAGGAACTGGTGGAGGTCAGTGTTCGTCGCACATGCTTCTTCCCTTCCCGCAACCATGTCAACTACATCACCGTGCGTGGCTTTGAAATGGCGCAGGCCACTGGAGATTGGGCGCCGCCTACCTCGCAGCAGTGGGGCATGATCGGCCCGAACTGGTCGTATGGCTGGATCATCGAAGACAACGTGTTGCATGACGCCAAATTCTCCGCGGTGTCATTGGGCAAGGAAATCTCATCCGGCGACAACGAGTGGGCGAAAACCGAGCGTAAGACCGGTTACCAGTACCAGTTGGAGGCCGTGTTCAAGGCCCGTCGCATCGGCTGGGAAAAGGGGCTGATCGGCGGTCATATCGTACGCAACAACGACATCTACGAGTGTGGACAGAATGCCATCGTCGGACATATGGGCAGCGCATTCTGCCGTATCGAGCATAACCATGTCCATCACATTGCGTTGAAGCGTGAATTCTTCGGATGGGAGGTCGCTGGCATCAAATTCCATGCCGCATTGGATACGGTCATTGCCAACAACAACATCCACGACTGCTCGCTGGGCATGTGGATGGATTGGCAGACGCAGGGCACGCGCATCACGCGCAATGTGTTCCACGATAACATCCGTGACCTCATGATTGAAGTGAGTCATGGGCCGTATCTGGTGGACAATAACGTTTTCGCCTCGCCGGTGATGTTCCAGAACTGGTCGCAAGGTGGTGCCTTCGTCAACAATCTGATTTGCGGCGGCATTGAACCGCATACCGTCCCCGACCGTTCCACGCCGTATCACTATCCGCACACCACCGAGGTGGCCGGGTGCGCTGTGGTATCCGGCGGCGATGAGCGTTGGCTGAACAACATGTTCGCGCCGCAACCGGTGAAACCGACCGTCGGTGAATATGGTTTGTCCGCCTACAGCGATTGCCCGATGTCGATGCATGAATACTTGGAACGCCAGCGGGCCATGTGGGCAGATCCTTCGCAGGGTGGTGGCGAGCGCAATCCTCTGCAGTCTCTATACGCGGGCGGCAACATCTATCTGTCCGGCGCACAGGGGCTGAACAAGCAGGAAGGTACAGCCGACGATTCGGAGCGCATGCAGGAGGACGCCCCGTTCTTCGGCGGCACCGCCTCCACGAGCGTTGCGTGTGATGAGCCCATGCCGGTGACATTGGTCGAAGAACCCGATGGACTGTACCTGCGGTGCACTGTGCCACAGGCCGTCGCCGATACCAGGATGCAGGTCGTCACCAGCGATATGCTCGGCGTGCCTCGCATCGTGGAGGAACGCTATGAACAGCCCGATGGCAGTGACTATGTGCTGGACACCGACTTGCTGGAACAAGCCTTGACGGCAACGGAACGCAAGGCCGGGGCGTTGAATGGTCTTGTCTCCGGAGAGAATCGCATCCGAATCTGGGAATGGAACAACTGATATGACAAATGCAACCGATACCAGCAAGACATTGGGCGAGTCCATGTTCGCACAGTGCGGATATGCCCAAGACGCCATCGATAAGCGCGTGTCACAGGTCTGGCATGAAATTTTCGAAGGTCCGAACAAATTCTATTGGGAGAACGACGAAGGTCTTGCCTATGTGATGGACACCGGCAACAACGATGTACGTACCGAGGGTATGAGCTATGCGATGATGATCGCCCTGCAATACGACCGTAAGGACGTATTCGACAAGCTGTGGGGCTGGGTAATGCGTCACATGTACATGGAGGACGGTCATCATGCGCATTATTTCGCATGGTCGGTCGCGCCGGACGGTACGCCGAACTCGAATGGTCCTGCACCTGACGGCGAGGAATATTTCGCGATGGATCTGTTCCTCGCCTCCCGTCGCTGGGGTGATGGCGAGGATATCTACGAATATTCCGCATGGGGACGCGAGATCTTGAGATATTGCGTTCATAAGGGCGAACGCTACGACGGCGAGCCCATGTGGAATCCCGACAACAAGCTCATCAAGTTCATTCCGGAAACCGAGTGGAGCGATCCGTCCTACCATCTGCCGCACTTCTATGAAGTATTCGCCGAAGAAGCCGACGAAGAAGACCGTCCATTTTGGCATGAGGCAGCCGCCGTCAGGTGCTTTTGGGGCGGGGGCCGCCCGCCGAAAGCCGTCGCTATCTGCAGGCGGCCTGCGACGAGCGGACCGGCATGAACGCTGAATACGCGGATTATGACGGAAAGCCGCATGTCGACGAGTCCAATCATTGGCATTTCTATTCCGACGCCTACCGTACCGCGGCGAATATCGGGCTGGATGCAGCCTGGAACGGTCCGCAGGAAGTGCTGTGCGACCGCGTCGCCGCGCTGCAGCGATTCTTCCTGATCCACGACCGTACTAGCGTCTACGCCATCGACGGCACCGCCGTGGACGAGGTCGTGCTTCATCCGGTCGGATTCCTGGCCGCGACCGCGCAAGGCGCACTTGCGGCGGTGCATTCGGCCCAGCCCGACGCGGAACATAATGCCCGTGAATGGGTGCGCATGCTGTGGAATACGCCGATGCGAACCGGCACGCGTCGTTACTATGACAATTTCCTCTATGCTTTCGCCATGCTGGCGTTGAGCGGAAAGTATCGGTATGAATGATGATTACCTCAACTAATCCTATGGTCTACACGGATTTTCCTGATCCAGACATCATCCGGGTCGGGGGCGTGTATTACATGGCCACTACGACTATGCATTTCACACCCGGGTGCGATATTCTGCGCAGCTATGACCTAGTGCATTGGGAATTCATTGCGCACGCATTGAATATCGTGGCGGATACCCCTGAAGAACGTTTGGAATGTGAAGGTGCCAACGCCTACGGTCGAGGCATGTGGGCGCCGTCACTGCGTTACCATCGGGGCACCTGGTATGTGTTGTTCGCCGCCAACGATACGCATGCCAGCTATCTGCTGACGGCGAACGATCCATGCGGCCCATGGCGAAAGCGTGAGCTTGACGGCTTCTATTACGACAGCGGACTGTTCTTTGACGACGATGATCGAGCCTATGTCGTACATGGGCAGTCGACATTGCGCATCACGGAGTTGAATCCTGAATTAAGCGGGCCGATGCCGGGTGGGCTCGACCGGGTCATCGTACAGGACGATCCGCAGGCTGACCTTGGTTATGAGGGCAGTCACCTGTACAAGCATGATGGACGCTATTACGTCTTCACCTGTCACTTCCCGCAAGGCAAGGGCAAAACAGAAGCCTGCTTGATGGCCGAATCCTTGGATGGCGCTTTCGAAGTGCGTGAAATTATCGACGACGACCTGTCCTTCCACGGTTACGGAGTCGCGCAAGGCGGTATGGTGGACACTCCGGACGGCGACTGGTATGCATTCATGATGCAGGACCGCGGCGGTGTGGGACGCGTGCCGATACTGATGCCGATGCGGTTCGGCGAGGATGGATTCCCCGTCGTCGGCGAGAACGGCAAAGTGCCGCAGTCGGTCAGCGTACCGGCTGCAAGCTGTGCCGAACCTGTCACGCCCATCAACGGCAGCGAATTCATAGCCCGGCATAACGCCGAAGGCGGAGTCGATGCCAACTGTCTGCAGCCATACTGGCAGTTCAATCACATCCCACATAACGAATACTGGTCACTGACGGAACGTCCGGGAGCATTCCGTCTGCATTCCGGACGCATCAGCTCGAATCTCAATCATGCATGGAACACGCTGACGCAGCGCACGATGGGGCCGGTGACGGTGGCCGAAGTCACCGTCGACGCGTCGACATTGCATGATGGCGACTTCGCCGGATTGGCGGCGTTCCAAGGATGCTATTCCTACATCGCGCTTACGCGAAGGAACGGCCGCACGATGCTGACCGTCCAATACAAGCCGGCGAATGACGATTCCATCTTCTCCGATAATGATTGGGACCGTCCAGCCGTAACGGATGAGGAAATCATGGCGGATGCGGATTGCATGCGCCTGCGCGCGGTATATGATTTCACCGATTGCAAGGATGAAGTGACGTTCTTCTACCGCGATGCGGATACGCCGGAATCCGAATGGTGTCCATTGGGGACGGCGCACCGGATGATCTTCAAAATGGATCATTTCACAGGTTGCCGTATCGGATTGTTCCTGTATTCGACAAAAGAGACCGGTGGAATCGCCGATTTTTGCGACTTTGCGTATTCGACGCCGGATACGAAGGAAAGAGAGCAATGAAGCGACAGGTCATAGTGGCGCAAGGAACTGTCGAAGGCTTGGCGGCTGAAGATCAGGGCATCACCGTGTTCCGAGGGGTTCCGTTCGCCCAGCCTCCCGTCGGCGGTCTGCGCTGGCGTGCGCCGCAGCCGGCCCTGCCATGGGATGGTGTGCTGCAAGCCTTCGATTTCGGGCCTACCGCGATGCAGCCGACGCCGGGCGCCTCCGATGATTTCTATGATCGTGAATGGGGCACCGATCCGGCCGTGCCGATGAGCGAGGATTGCCTCTACCTGAATATTTGGACTCCGGCATTACGCGGATATGGCGCGGATAGCATGGTAACTTCCGAAAAGCTGCCGGTCATGGTCTGGGTCTACGGCGGAGCCTATCAATGCGGCGGCACATGTGAAAAGGAATTCGACGGCACACGTCTCGCCGCGAACGGCGTCGTCGTGGTTAGTGTGGCCTATCGTCTGAATGCATTTGGGTTTATGACGCACCCTTTGCTGCATGAGGAGGCCGTAGAACGCGGCGACGGCGAACCATATGCGAATTTCGGATTCCTGGATCAGCGTGCCGGAATCCAATGGGTGAAGGAAAACATCGCGAAGTTCGGCGGAGATCCGGAAAACATCACGGTTTTCGGCCAATCGGCTGGTGCCGCCAGCGTCTTGGCCCAGATCTGCTCGCCGATGAATCATGGCCTGTTTCAGAAAGCCATCATGCAATCCGGCGCAGGCCTAGGGCATTTCAATGCGCGGCAGGACACGCTGGAGCATGCGCAGGCCAACGGAATCCGTCTGTTCGAAGCATTGGGTGTCTCCACGCTGGAGCAGGCCCGTGCAATCCCGGCCCGAACGGTATTGGAAGCCGCCCACGCCCCGCTTGCGGT
>OCAQ01000859.1_pt1 | contig 13515 bp, 11 predicted proteins | sample 1538291 | NCBI WGS metagenome assembly OCAQ01 (sample SAMEA2580277, study PRJEB22360) | human gut metagenome | biome: human gut; feature: human-associated habitat; material: faeces | place: Denmark | collected 2008/2010 | reverse complement strand
GCAAGCATATCAAAAAGAAGGTACACAAGCCCGATAAGGCTCCCAGGCGGTCACGGCGCTCCGGCAGAGAGGATTTCCCAGCGGAGTTTGATGAAGTTCGTAGCTACGAGATCCGCCAAAAACTCCGTCCTGTGAAAAAGCAGAAGCCTGCCAAGGAGAAGAAAGCCGCCAAGCAAAAAAAGAAGGTCTCCAAGGAGCGCAAAGTAAAACGCCCTATCCGCACCCAGGAGCCGAAGCCCGCCTGCCTTAACCCGGTAGCAGATTATCTGCCGATTTCCAAAATTGAAAACGGCATCATCTACACGAAGGACCACCGCTATGTCAAGGTCGTCGAGGTAGTACCCATCAATTTTATGCTGCGCAGCGCCCAGGAACAGCGGAACATCATCTATTCCTTTGTATCCTACTTGAAAATCAGCCCCATCAAGCTGCAAATCAAGGTACTGACACGTCGGGCAGAGATCAACCGCCATCTGGATACCGTTCGGAAGGAGATGGAACAGGAGACCAATGAACAGTGTCTGCTCATGCAGGAAGACTACCTCCAGTTCGTTCAGCAGATCGGTTCCCGTGAGGCAATTACCCGACGTTTCTTCCTGATTTTTGAATATGAGCCGTGGAGCAACACCAAGCGCTCTGATGAAGAAGGCGAGGCAATCAATGCCCTGCAAAGTGCAGTCCATACTGCTACCAACTACCTCCGTCAGTGCGGTAACGAGGTCATCGTTCCGGAAAACTGGGATGAGTTTACCGTAGATGTCCTCTATAACCTGCTCTGCAGAAATGAAAGTGCTGTAAAGCCGCTCTCCGTCCGGGCACAGGAGGTTGTGGCTGAGTACCTTGCCAAAGGGCGCGACAGTGAGATCGACCATATCCCTGCCACCGAATTCTGTGCGCCAAAAAGCATTGACTTCACGCATGGTCACCATATCTGCATTGACGGTCTGTATTATGCTTATTTGCTGGTGCCCTCTGATGGCTACAAAACGCAGGTTCCAGCCGGCTGGCTCAGTCTTATCGTCAATGCCGGTGACGGGATCGATATGGATATGTTCCTCTCCCGTCAGCCCAAAGAAACCATCATCCAGAAAGTCGGACAGCAGCTGCGTATCAACCGTTCCAAAATCAAGGACGCCAGCGACACCAACACCGACTTTGATGACATTGATGGCGCTATCCGAAGCGGGTACTTTCTCAAAGAGGGCCTTGCCAACAACGAGGACTTCTACTACTTGAATCTGCTGATTACCATTACTGCCTCCAACGAGGAAGACTTGGAATGGAAGGTCAGCGAAATGAAAAAGCTCCTGCTCTCACAAGACATGAACGCCTGCACCTGCCATTTTCGGGAGGAACAGGCGTTTTTATCTGCCCTTCCATTGGTGGCAATGGAAAAGAAACTGTATGAGCGCGGTAAACGCAACCTGCTGACAGGCGGTGCGGCAAGCTGTTATCCCTTTACCTCCTATGAGATGTGTGATGATAACGGTATCCTGCTGGGCGTCAACAAGTACAACAGCTCCCTTATTATCGTGGACATCTTCAATTCTGCGGTCTATAAGAACGCCAATATGTCGATCCTTGGCACGAGCGGAGCCGGCAAAACCTTTACCATGCAGTTGATGGCGCTGCGAATGAGGCGGAAAAATATCCCCATTTTCATTGTTGCGCCCCTAAAAGGCCATGAATTCCATCGCGCCTGCTCCAATGTGGGCGGCTCCTTTATCCAGTGTGGGCGGCTCCTTTATCCAGATTTCACCGGCCAGTCCCCACTGCATCAATGTTATGGAGATTCGGCGGGTAGACCGCTCGGTGAATGAAATTCTGGACGGTCCAGGCATCCAGTTATCTGAACTTGCAGCAAAGATCCAGCAGCTCCACATATTTTTCAGTCTGCTGATCCCCGATATGTCTCACGAAGAACGACAGCTTTTGGACGAAGCCCTTGTTCGTACCTATAACACAAAAGGCATCACTCATGATAACGCCTCTTTGGAAGACCCTGCACAGCCCGGCCAGTACCGTGAAATGCCGGTGCTTGGTGACCTGTACGAAATTTTGAAAACCTCCAAGGAAACGATGCGCATGGCCCACATTCTAAACCGTCTGGTAAACGGCAGCGCCAGCACCTTCAATAAGCAGACCAATGTTCGGCTCGACAACAAGTACACTGTTTTGGATATTTCCTCCCTCACGGGAGATCTGCTCACCGTAGGTATGTTTGTGGCGCTGGACTTTGTTTGGGACAGAGCCAAAGCCGACCGTACAGAAGAAAAAGCCATCTTCATCGATGAGTGCTGGCAGCTTCTATCCGGCGCCGGTGCTGCTGGTGTAAGATTGGCTGGCGATTTCCTTTTGGAAATTGCCAAAACCATACGCGGTTACGGCGGCGCCTCGATTTTTGCAAGCCAGGATCTTGCCGATTTCTTTGACCTTGACGGCGGCAGATTTGGTAAGGGCATCATCAACAACTCCAAGACCAAGATCATTCTGAATCTGGAGGACGACGAAGCCCAGCGGGTACAGGAAGCCCTGCACCTGTCCGATGCTGAAACAATGGAGATCACTCACTTTGAAAGAGGTCACGGTCTGATTTCTACCAATAACAACAATATTATGGTGGAATTCAAAGCCAGCCCTCTGGAAAAGGATCTGATTACTACCGACCGCCGCGAGCTGCGTGAAATCGTAGAGCGAAAACGCCGTGAACAATCCACATCTGCCGAACAGCAGATATAACAATTTGAAAAGCGAGGTGATTCCCATGTGCAATTTTCCTTCCAGACGCCGCTATGCGTCTGCTTTGCGTCTGTATTACGCCTAAAAGCCAGTTTTGCCAGCCAGATCATCTTTTGGCTTACACTGACTGGCTTTCCTTCCTATTTTAATGCGTCTTGAATACGCCTATATTACGCCATTGGAGGTGATACCCATGAAGACCAGGGCTGAAATCTATGGAAATGAAGCTGCGGCTCTGCTGCGGATCGTCACGATGTATCCCGGTCTCAATATGCAGCAGCTTCTTTGCTTTCACCCTGGCAAAGAAGAAATCATCAAGACCCTGCTCTCCCATCTACAAAAGCAGGGCCGTATTTTTCAAACTGATACAGGCGGTTACTTTCCGTCTGGTTGGGCAGCAAAATCAGACAACTCCCTGATACGGGCTGCCTGGGTACTCTTGGATTTTATCGGGCAGGTGGAATACCATGCTCCCGGTGATTTTCCGGTCAAGCTTATCTTCTTTGCAAACGGTGAACTATACGAAATCGTCTACGCAGCTTCCGGCCAGGAGGCCCTGATCAACCATGCGCTTCGGGATGACCGCAGCGGTGGACGCCGCATCATTTTGGTCGATAATCCGGAAGACATTCGCCGCATTGACTGCCCTGGCATTTCCGGTTTCTGCACCGTGGATGCAGCGGGCCAGGTGCATTACTTTAAGAAAACAGGAGGAACTTGATTGGAACGAAAAATCATCTCACACCGAATCGGAAGCATTCTTGATGATATATCCCGTTTGAGCAATGCTCTTTACGCGATGGATACCACGGATATTCAGCGCTATCCGGACAACTATGAAGTCTTATCCACTGATGCCGCCCTGCGGGCAGAGAAAATTGCCTGCAGGCTGCGGCATTTGATATATTCCAGCACCACCATCCGCAAAGGCGATTACCTGACATCCGCCGGTATTGTACACGGAATTGAGGTTGTCTATGAGGACGGTGTACTGGAGGTCACCCTGCCTGGTCTGCTCCCAAAACGCAAGCAGAGGCAAAACACTGAGTTTCTGCTCGACCCGTTCTACTTCTCATTGGAGCAATACGCCAAAGAGCATCCCATGCCCCGCTTCAGCGATTGTGTGGTGTGCTTTACGCAGGTTTATGACCAGTGCCTTCCCACCCGGCGTATCCGTGACTACGACAATCTGGAAGAAAAGCAGCTTCTGGATGTCCTCTCCACCTTCGTCATGGCTGACGATACCGGCCTGCTCTGCGATGCCTACAACACCGCTGCGCTGGGCGAAAAGGACTGTACCAGAATCAGTGTCATGGAAAAAAAGCGGTTTCCCGCCTGGCTTGCTGAGCATGAAAACACCCTAAAATCCATCTCGGATTTTTGAGCATTTTCAGCCATTGCTTGTCCGACCTGCCGCAACACAGTATTTCGCCCCGGATTTCGGGGCTTTTTTCTGTCGTTACACCACGGATTTTTACCGAAGTTCCTTGCAGTCTCGGTAAAAGCCACACACCACAAGGAGGTGATCACTTGGGAAATTCCCACAGCCAGACACGATGGCGTACAGGCTTCTCTCTCTGACTGCCATCTCCGGCGAGTTCCCCACAGACCAGCTTAACAGACTTCCCGGCAGTCCATATTATCTGGAGTCTGTTGTCACTGCACTGAAAAAAGACGGGCTGCTGCGTACCTATTACCGGGATAAACTGCGCGAAAAATCCGTCGGCGGGCCTACCGTCTGGGGCCGCGAGCCAAAGCCACTCTGCTGGAAAGCCGGCCGGACAGGTTTGCCAGCTACCTGACAGGAGATACCGACACCAACCGTTTGAAATGCGAAATTGACCGAAGACTCCGGCTACACCGCCTGGCAGAAACCTATGTGACCATGGATAATGCGGGTGTATGTGTGTATCGGGATGAAAAACCGGCAATTTTTGCGCCGGATGGTTACGCTGGCGGCAGGATTGTCTATCCTGCTTTTTTCAGTTCCAGAGAAGTGAAAGAAATGGGGATCGACACCACGAAGATCCGCAGTTCCCGCTCCACTGGAATACTCCTTGCGCCCTCCGGCATCTTCGTGACCTACAACAGCAGCAGCGCCCTGATGAAGTGGCGCTACAAATCGGAAATGCGGGTCAAGGCATTGATTTGGAGCGTAATCTGCCAACAGCGCCTGGCCCCACAGTTTCGCCATGAGGATGTTCATGGACTGATTCTGGGCAACAGCATGGATCTGGCTTACCAGATTTTGACCAGCACCGGAGGACGCAAACATGATTTCTTCATGCTGGATGGCAGCTATGAGCATTTTCTTTATCTTACCAACGACCATCAGGGGGAGGTGATACTTGCACTGTTGTGCGACCCTGGGAAAACTGCGGAGCTGGATCGCATTCTACTCCAAGGTCTTACTGCGAGGCAGCCCGGACTGGCTATTGAGCATGACGGCATTTCACCGGATGGCTCACCAGTCCTATTTGGCTATTTCTGCGATCTGCCCCGTATCGCACGCTTTAACACCTCTCTCGAACTATCCGAGCGCCCGGGCACACTGATCTGCTTTGACTTCCAGGCAGAGGTACTTCGCAGCTACTGCGGTTCCCGGATGCGCTTCCAGACCATTGACTTCACAAAATTCGAGGGGAGGTTGTTCCCATAAACAAGAAAAAACTGATCGTGAGCCTGATTGCAGCGCCCTTTGCCATTCTTGCAATCCTATACGCAGGCGGCTTTCTGGCACAGCTTTTGGGTAACTATGCAACCTGGAAACAGGGCGGCGGTATTCCCGGCGATGGTACTTCACCGCTGGCCGCTTCGCCCGACTTCCTTCTCTGCCTTTCCTCTGTGCTCCGACCGCCTTATGGCGTGTATGGCATTTTGATCTGCATTGGCTTGTTAGCAGTGCTGCTCATCATGGTCATGCGCATGGGATATGGTGATGCCGGCGAGTATGATGAAGACCGTAATTTCTCCTACTCCGCCAAAGGCACTTATGGCACCTCCGGCTGGATGTCCCGCAAAGAGATGTCCGGCGTACTGGATCTGGTGCCCGATCTGCGCAAACACAAGGGTGTTGTACTGGGTATGCTGGATGGCAAAGCAGTCTGCATACCGGAAGATACCAGAATCAACAGTAATCTGGCAGTCTACGGCGCCAGTGGTTCCATGAAAACCCGTTCGTTTTGTATGAACCGTATCCTTCAGGCCACTGTCCGAGGCGAAAATGGCGCTGGAGAATCGTTGATCATCTGCGATCCCAAATCGGAATTGTACGAGAAGTCAAGCGAATTTCTCCGCAGCCGGGGCTATTGTGTCAAGGTATTCAACCTCGTTTCCCCTGAAAACTCAGATTCCTGGTGTTGCCTTGCCGAAGTTGAGGGACAGGAACTAATGGCCCAGCTTTTTGTAGATGTCATCATCAAGAACACCACGAACAACGGCAAGAGCGACCATTTCTGGGATGCCTGCGAGATGAATCTGCTCAAGGCCTTGGTACTGTATGTGGATCAAGGCTATGCGGAAGAAAACCGCAACATTGGCGAAGTCTACCGGCTGCTGACTCTCAATGGGGAATCCCAACTTGACACATTGTTCGAGGCGCTTCCTTCCACGCACCCTGCCAAAGCACCCTACAGCCTGTTCAAGCAGGCCAGCGACACAGTGCGAAGCGGCGTGATTATCGGTCTGGGCAGCCGCCTGCAGGTATTCCAGTCTGAGCTGATCAAAAAAATTACCGCTAAGAATGAGATCGATCTGGAGCTTCCGGGTCAGCAGCCCTGTGCCTACTTCCTCGTTACCAGCGACCAAGACAGCACCTTTGATTTTCTGGCCTCGCTGTTTCTATCTTTCTGCTTCATCAAACTGGTGCGATATGCAGACCACAACTGCGAGGGCGGCAAACTGCCTGTGCCTGTCCATATCCTTGGGGAAGAACTGACAGCGTGCGGCACGATCCCCGACCTCTCCCGCCGGCTCAGCGTAATACGCTCCCGGAATATCTCCATGTCCTGTGTGTTCCAAAATCTCGCAGGATTGCAGAACAGATACCCGCAGAATTTGTGGCAGGAGATCATTGGAAACTGTGACGCGCAGTTGTTTTTAGGCTGTACAGACCAGCTTACTGCCGAATTTATTTCTGCCAGGACAGGGCTTGCCTCCGTAGCAGTATCCAGTAAGTCCAAACAGCTGGGCACCTGGCGTATCTCCAACTATACACCGGAGTTTCGTGAGACCTCCGGTGTTGGAAAACGCCCTGTACTTACTCCTGATGAAGTCCTGCGGCTCCCGCTGGATCAGGCACTCATCATCATCCGCGGCAAGAAGGTTCTGCAGGTAGACAAAATGGATTACTCCAAACACCCGGAAGCCAAGTACCTGCGTTCCTGCAAAGCATCTGCCCATGTACCGGAATGGCGCCGCTTGGAAGAAGAAGCCGCCAAAACACCGCAGCCCGCGCCGAAACCGGCTCCTGCAGCAAAGAAACCGGCAAAGCGCAAAGCCACCAAACCGGCATCCCCCACTGATAAATCACCCAAAGAGGCTCCGGTCCCTAAATCTGCCGGTACGCCGGAAGGCATTATCACCACAGACAAGGATTCCATCCTGTCTTGAACAAAACTATCAAATTCATAGGAGGTTTTAATCTATGGCAACCAAGAAAAAAGAACTTCTGGAACAGGAGGCTCCTGTTAGCGCGGGCTGCGAAACCGTTATGTCGGAAGGCGAAACTCTGCTGGCCGATACCGCTCAACCTGAATCCCTTCCTGCTGACGCTGGCGATGGTCTGGATTTGAACGAACTGCTGGGGCAGATGGATCAGCCCCAGGAGGACACCTCTGCCGAAGATATGGCTGAAGATCCCCTTCCTGAACTCACCGAGGAGGAAATGTTCGGGAATACGCCTTCTGAAACAGACGATCAAAGCGCTGCTCCCACTGATATGCCGGAAGACTCTGATGTGCAGCCGCCTGATGTTTACGAAGATAACGCCGACGCTGTGCAGGAACCCCCTGCATCTCCCAAGCCCAAGCGTACCAGCCGAAAGAAGAAAGAAGCAGCTGCTCCGGTGTCCTCCGAAGAAACTGTCACAGAGGAAGTTCCTGCCGAAACAACAGAGTCGGCGGATACAGCCGACACTATTCTTGATACGGAGGAACCTGCTGTGGAGCCTGATGTTCCTGTCGTGGAGGAAGCTGCCGCTCCTGCCCCCACTCCTTCTCCTCCCCGGCGTCAGCCCCGCCCCCAGCGCAGCGAGGTCCCCGTCCTTACCATCCGCAGCCGGGATGATGTCGAGACTGCCGAAGACCGTGATGATGTAATCTGGCATGAAATCCATAATGCCTACCGCACCCGCAAGATCATCACCGGCAAGCTGGGCGGCATTGAACAGCTGGACAACCGCAAGACGGTGGCAGTTGTGGATTACAAGGGGTTCCGTGTCATTATCCCTATCAAGGAAATGATGATCAATCTGGGCCGCAGCCCTTCTGGTCAGGAATACGCCGACCTTATGCTGCGCCAAAATAAGATTCTTGGCAACATGCTCGGCGCTGACATTGACTTCATCGTGCGTGGTATCGACTCCAAAACCCGCAGCGTAGTTGCCAGCCGCAAGGAGGCCATGCTACGCAAACGCCAGATTTTCTATCTGGATACGGATGCTGCCGGTATGTACCGTGTCTATGAGGGCCGCATCGTCCAGGCGCGTGTGATTGCAGTGGCTGAAAAGGTTGTGCGCGTGGAAGTTTTCGGCGTTGAAACCTCCATCCTTGCCCGTGACCTTGCCTGGGACTGGATCGGTGACGCCCATGAGCGTTTTTCCGTAGGCGATGAGGTGCTGGTCCGGATTCTCAGCGTGCGGCGCAACAGTCTGGAGGACTTGGGCATCAAGGCTGACATCAAGAGTATTTCCGAGAACACCGACAGGGACAACCTGCAGAAGTGCCGTATCCAGGGCAAGTATGCCGGTCGTGTCACAGATGTCCACAAGGGCGTTGTCTATGTGCGCCTCTCCAACGGCGTCAATGCGGTAGCCCACTCCTGCTATGACTACCGGATGCCCGGCAAAAAGGACGATGTATCTTTTGCCGTCACCCGTCTGGATATGGAGCGGGGTGTGGCCGTAGGTATTATCACCCGGATCATCCGTCAGAACCTGTAAGCAAAAGAGCCTGGGGAGCAAAATAAACTGCTTCCCAGGCTGCCTTCTATCATTGGCTCGCCACTTTCTTTATATTAGATTTTTGACAGCCGCACATTACTTATGTGTAATTTAATGTGTGGTTGTCATTTTTGATTGACAACCACATATCCTCTCCACACGACTATCCTCTTAACCCCTCTATATAGATTTTTATTTTTCATTTGCGTTGATTTTTCACAAAAACGCGGATATAATATATTATATCAAGGATTTAGGAGGTTGTTTTATGCTGATTCAATTTAGTGTAGAGAACTTTCTCTCTATCAAAGATAATGTCGTGTTATCCCTGCTTGCCAGTAAGGATAACGAACATCCGGAGCACCTGATTGTGGACGGAAACAAAAAGCATTTGAAGTCTGCCGTGATTTACGGCGCCAATGCTTCCGGAAAGTCCAATGTCTTGAATGCGTTTTGGTTCATGGTAAATTATGTGCTGACTTCGCATAACCAGCAGCTCCACAAAACCATTGAGCGTTCGCCGTTCAAGTTTGACCGGGAAACACCCTCTCGCCCCAGCAGCTTTGAGGTCATCTTCACCACAAATGGCATCCGATATGCGTATGGCTTTTCTGTAACAGACAAAGCTGTTATTGAAGAATATCTGTATTACTATCCCAATGGCAGGCAGGCACTCATTTTTGAGCGAAAAGACACAAAAGATTTTCGCTTTACCGTTGATGTCGATGAACAAAATACTCTCAAGGATCGCACTTCGGCCAACAAGCTCTATCTGTCTGTCGCATCAAACTGGAGCTATTCCAAAGTGATTCCGGTTCTGGAATGGTTTGCTTCCTGCCAGATCATCACGAAAAATTCTGTTGCAGACGCCTACGGCCTTGAAGCAGAACAACTCAAAGATGATGACTACCGGCATGTGATCGCCTCTATGCTGCGTGTTGCAGATTTTGGCATACAGTCCCTTCAGATGCGTGATACAGAACCCGCTCCTTCTCAGCGTAATGATATCTTTACCAATATTGAGGCCATTCACACGGTACAGGATACAGAGGGAAATACTTCTTCCTACGCGCTGAACATGGCAGAGGAATCTGATGGCACCAACAGTTATTTCAAACTGATCGGTGTTGTAAAAAAGGTGCTGGATGAAGGAACGCTTCTTGTCGCTGACGAGATGGACGCTCATCTGCATCCTCTTCTGACAAAGCATCTGGTCTCGCTTTTTAACAGCGTGGAGTTCAATCCAAATGGAGCCCAGTTGATTTTCACATCACACAACACCAATCTTCTTGACCTGGATGTACTGAGGAGAGATCAGATTTGGTTTACCGAAAAAGACGAGCAGACGAGCAAACAGCGGCTACCGATCTGTTCTCCCTTTACGATTTTTCCATCCGCAAGGATGCCAAGGTGGAGAAAGGCTATCTGATTGGCCGTTATGGTGCAATCCCCTTTATCAAGGGAGGGCTGTAAAATGGCACGTGGAAAAATTGAAAAGCGTGGACAGCGACGCAGAAAAATAAAGCCTGTCATTCTGATTGTAACGGAGGGTTCTCAAACTGAGCCTAAGTATTTTGAACACTACCGCAACCGTCAGACAAACATTGATATTCGTGTGGTCGGCAGCCGCACCAGCGGAGGTGAAACAGATTATCTCAGCCTGATCCGGAAAGCCGTGGAATATCAGAACAAAAATCAGATTTCCGTATCAGAGGGAGACTCTGTATGGGTAGTTGCAGATGGAGATGTGAACTACAACAACCCTGACCCCATCACTGCAAAGGACAGTCTGCTCTCCAAGGCAAGGAAAATGGCAGATGCGAAGGGGATTCAGATTGCACTCTCCAATCCCTGCTTTGAATTTTGGTATCTGTTGCATTTCCAGTACACCACCAAATTTTTCAAAGACTACCCCGCAGTGAAAAACGCATTGACCACTTATCTCCCTGATTATGAGAAAGCTGGCGATGTATATAACCAGTTAGCAGAGCATACAGCCATTGCGATTCAGAACGCCAAACGTGTAGAGCAATACCATCTTCAAAATGACAGCAGCAAACCGTTTGGAATTGCTGTCAATCCATTTACCGACATCTATCAGCTGGTGGAATCACTGCTGTAATGTTGCAAAGAAACATGGTTGGCACAAAATTGTCTCTACATTGGCACAGTCCTGCCCTTTCGCCGTAAATCCATATCTGTTATACTTGGTACAGTCAAAACTTTGCATAGGTTATATACTGTGAAACAGACAAACCTTTGCATCCCAGCCGCTCCGGTTTGGAGCGGCTGTTTTCAATTTCAGTAAAGGTGGTGGTTTCTATTCTCTTTCAAAAAGCCCGGAAGGTGCTGAACAACGAGCGGGGCGAGGCCAACTATTTCAGTACGGTGGTCTTCATCTTCATCGCCGTCCTGCTGCTGGCCTTCATTATTGACCTGTTCAGCATCATTTCCACCAAGCAGGAACTTGACCATGCCGCCGATCAGATGGTCAAACAGATCCAGCTTTCCGGCGGCGTCAACGGCGAGACCGATGAGCTGTTTGAATTTTTGAGTTCTCAGATCGAAGGAGCCGAAAATATTTCCTACTCCATTGACGCTACCTACACATCACCCAGGCCATCCGGTATGACAAATGCCATCCAGTTGGGCACCCCCTTCTTCATTACTATCGAGGGAGATGCCAAACTGGGCGGGTTCTGGAATTTTGACCTGGTAAACATCACAGTGGTTGCCCGTGGCAGCGGCGTCAGTGAGCACTACTGGAAGTGAGGTGACCTATGAAACGTATATTCCTGCAGCTGAAACAGCTGCTGCGAAACGAACGGGGCGAGATCACCTTTTTCGCCTGCTTTTTTGTGGTAGGCATCGTGATGCTGATTTCCTTCCTGCTCCTGTACGCTTCCATCCGGATCACCTGCATCAACATCCGCAACGGCGCTAAAATGGAGTTAAATAACCTTAGCGGCACGATTTATGCAGATACCTACCGTTCCCAGCGTGAAACTAACTTTGAAGAGTACCTAAATACCCTTTACTCCAGCAGTGACTATACCGACATGCTGGAGGCTACAGTGGCAGGTGGCCTGGACTCCAAGATTCCGCTTTCAACGGAGGATTACAAGGTTTCCGACATCAGCCTGGAGTTCAATGTAGAGGATGGACGGGTTGAGTACATCTTTTACTGTGACGTGGAGTTCTATGTGCGGATGTTCGGCCACAGTTATCCGGCTATCACCCAACGGGTGGAGCTGACAGGCTACCACAACACAAAATTCTAACCCTACTGTTGAAAGCCCGGCACATTCTACCGTATAGGCTTTATATAACAGCAAAAAAGGAGTGTATGTAAAATATGAAGAAGTTTTTCCAATCCAAAGGCTTTATTGTTTCCTCGCTGGCTCTCCTCTGCGTCACTATTCTGGGTCACTATTCTGGGTGTCTGCTGGTTCGTAAGCCGCGACCGTACCGGAGATTTTAGGCCGGATGAATCCCCACCCAGCAGCGTCACCGGCGATTGGTCAGATGGCGGCACACAGACAGATGGTGATAATGGAGCAGATGCTTATGCTCCCGGCCAGTCCACAGATGCCGAAGAAGAATATCCCAAAGTAACCTCCCAAACGGAGGATGAGGTTGTGATCGACTTCACCGATACTGAAAAGCTTGAAGAAACGCCTCCTCCGGTGCCGGAAGGTAAGACCGAAATCAAAGATCCTGGTCAGGAGCATACCGTCAATCCCGACCCGTCAGTTCCGGAGGTTACTGCCCCGCCCGCCGAGCAAGCGCCGCCCAGCAATGAGCCGGTTCCAGGCTCCAGCAACGGAAATGGAGCTGTATATGATCCGGTGTTTGGCTGGGTTGTTCCCGGCAATGTACAGCAGTCCACCGGTGACAGCGATGGGGATCTGAACAAACAGGTCGGCAATATGGGCTGATTTACTACAACTGAATATGGCACTACTTGGCCGTCACAGGATTGTGGCGGCCTTCCTATTTTCAAAAGGAATGGAGCGTGATGTATTTGAAACGACTTCTCGCCTTCCTATGCTGCTTTACCCTTGTTTTCTGTCTATTCCCCTCCTCTGCCTTTGCAACGGGCGGAAATGGAAACATAGATGGCGGCGGTGGCAGCATGGGTCACGGCACAAGCAGCAACTTCTGGAACTCAGGCAACGATGGCGTCCGCATTACTGTTGTTGACGCATCCAGCGGAACTGCCGTATCTTCTCCGCTGGACTTTTCAAACCGGACGCAGAAGACCAGTCTTCTCCATTTTGGGAAAGTCAACAAACTGCAATACCTGGGCGGCGCCGGCCTCTCCCTCCAGTCCGGCGTTGCCTATTCCTGCATTAGACCTACGCAATCTATGCCCACAATCGTCAGCAGCAAGGGGCAGAGCAACATCGAAGCCATCAAACGGTATTTCTGTTCTGAATATGCGTGCATGATGGTCGCTCAGGCAGCCGGAGTCGATTATGAGCGGATGATTGCCGGCGAGTACAAGCTGCTGATCGAGCCCATTGCCTATTTCACGCACAACGGCCAGTATTACTGTATGACAGCTACTGAAGCCGGCCTGTATGATCAGATGTCCGGCGGCAATCTGCGGAAAA
>OCAQ01000857.1_pt1 | contig 13549 bp, 6 predicted proteins | sample 1538291 | NCBI WGS metagenome assembly OCAQ01 (sample SAMEA2580277, study PRJEB22360) | human gut metagenome | biome: human gut; feature: human-associated habitat; material: faeces | place: Denmark | collected 2008/2010 | reverse complement strand
TATAAATGAATTAATGCAAAAACTAAAAAAAGAGGTTGTTATGATGAGTATAAAACAAAAATTGACTGGAAAACCAAGTATTGATCGTCCATGGATGCAATATTATCCACAGGAGATGATTGAAAATCTTACTGTTCCAAATTCTACACTTTATGAATATTTAATGTATAATTGTCCAGGTGATGATGTTGTTGCCATTCACTATTACGGACGTGACATCACATGGAAACAGATAAAAGAAGAAACAGACAAGGTTGCACGTGCTTTAAAGGCTGTTGGTTTTGGTGAAAACGATGAAATTCCTATGTTCCTAAGATCTGTGCCTGAATTTATCTTCCTGCTTTTAGGTGCAGAAAAAATCGGAGCTTCTCTACTTTGTCGAGATAATACAATTGAAGAAAATGTTGCAGCTGTCAAGAAAGCTGGAGCAAAAATAATTTTTGCTCATGATTTTCTTTCACAGGAAGATTTTAACAAATTCCGCGCTTGTGGTGTCCGTGAAGCAATCCTTTTAAGCCCACTGCGCAGTGCTGACAAATCAACTCTTCCTGATTACAGCTGGGATTTCTTAAATTCCCAATATACAGATTATCCTGCTTATGGTCCTTGTACTATGACATGGGATGACTTCCTTGCATTAGGCGAAAACTACACCGGTGAGGTAGAAGCACCTAAAGACATCCATCGTCCTTTATTCCGTGCATACACAAGTGGATCTACAGGTCCATCTAAACAGGTAGTCCATTCTGCGTTTTCTATGGTTGGTGCCGTACAGCAAATGAATTTCTACGGTTCTTCTGATCAATTTCGTCCAACATGGATGGTAACATTATTGCCACCATCTCTGGTTGCTGTTGTTGTTTCTATGGTATTATTGCCACTTGCATCCAACAAACTATTGATTCTTTGTCCATTTGTTGCAGCTGAGGACGTTGACCTTGAGATGATGCGCTATCGTCCAAACTGCTGGCCACTGATTCCGATGTTTATCGAGCTTGTTATGCGCAATGGAAGAGTTCCTGACGACTATGATATGTCTCATTTAATCTCTGCTGGTGCAGGATGCGAAGCATACAATAACAACCAGTTAGAACGTGCCCAGAAGTTCTTAAATGACCATAACTGTAAAACACGTTTTACCGCTGGATATGGATGCAGTGAAGCAGGATCTAACATGAGTCTTCCTATGTCCGCTCATCCAATTGGAAATGGAAACGTTGGAATTCCTATGCCACTGACTACAATCTCTATCTTCCAGCCAAATACAGAGGAAGAATGTACATATAATCAGTTAGGTGAGATTTGCCAGTCTGGTCCTGGAACAATGCTTGGATATGACAATAAGAAAGCAACTGATAACGCAATCAAACTCCATTCTGACGGCAAAAAATGGCTGCATACAGGTGATATTGGTTATATGACAGAAGATGGAACCATCTTTGAATTGACACGAGGAAGCGCTCCTCGTTATGGTGGAGGAGATCTTGCGACACTTCCAATGGAAAATCTGCTTGCTGATGCGAAAATTGAAGGAATTGATGACGAATTCTTTGTAATCATTCCTGATGAGGAACATCATCGTTGCTTCCTACCATATCTATTTGTAGTTTTAGAAGATGGTTATTCAGTTGACGATATCCGCGAAAAGGTTACCGAATGTCTGGAGCCATATATGTATCCTGTTGATATCATCGAACTTGAAGAACGTCCATTCTTCCATTTCAAAACAAATCGTATTGGTTTAACAAATGATATCTTAAATGGCAAATTCGAATAAATAAAAAAGTCGAAACACTTTGATTTTATATCATAAGTGTTTCGGCTTTTTCATTTATTATATTTATTTTACTGTAATTTTCACTCGTGCTTTCTTTTTACCTCCAATCACTGTAATCACACAAGTTCCCCTTTTTTTTGCTGTAATCTTTCCTTGGTTACTTACTGTTGCAATCTTGCTCCTGGATGTTTTATAAATAATTTTTTCATTAGCTTTTGCCGGGATTTTCTTAACTTTCAGTTGATAGTTTTTTCCTATTCCACGCAAAACTACAGTTTTTACATTAGGTTTTAATTTCTTAATCGCAACTTTTTTTTGTACTGTAACTTTGACTTTCGCACTAGCTCCACTCTTCATTATTACTGTGATATAACAAGTACCTTTAGATTTCGCAGTTATTTTTCCATTTCTATCCACTGTTACAACCTTCTTATTCGATGAAATCCATTTGGATATAGAATCTGAACTAATCTTTTTAATAACTGTTAATTTATATGTATTCTTAGCAATAAGCGTAAGAGTCTTTTTAGATAATGAAACATCTGCTTTTTCTACCGTCACTACACAACTTAATTTCATATTGCTCTTTGTTGTTACTGTAATGACCACTTTCCCTGGTTTTTCTCCGTAAATCTCATTTCCCTTAACACGGACAATTCCATTCTTTGCTGCTTTTAAAGATTTTATATAATCATTAGGATAATTAGAATTTAAATCTATTTCTTTCCCTTCTGTAACATGGACAGTTAATTTCGTCTCTTCAAGAGATACATCTGGCGTAAGCCTTGCTATCATCTTTGCACGATTATCATTATAGAAATTTCCTTGGAATTTACATTTTGCTGTATATTCTTCTATTCCTTCTTCAATACAGTTGCTTTTCTTGATCACTTTGGATGTTATTTTGCATTCAACCTTCTCTATATTTCCACACGATGAACAAACAAAAGAAGCCTCACAGCTTTTCTTATCATCACTCCATATAAATTCCGGCTTCTTATAGTTATGTTCCAACGCATCAGAAACCACCTGATTGCAGAATGTACAACGATATTTTTTTACTTGAGAATCATAGATATAATGATGATCTACTTTATCATCTGTCACTTTGCAAGTTCTTTCTTTAATTCTTCCACAAACTTTGCAACGTTCTTCACTAAATCCTTTCCGTAAGCAAGTCGGATCTACTTTCACTGTCTCATACTCATGATCATCACCAATCAAATGCGCCATATCAATCATTTCTTTTGCATTCGCACATTTTTTAAATTGTGCATTATTACATATGATTGTTTCTCCCAAGGCTCCATAATAAGGAACATAATTTAATGCTTCTCTCTCATAAGAATACATACCACTCAAATTAGTTGCAAGAGATACATACATCTTCCCATCATCCTTAATCGAAAGACCTGCAATTGGATGTTCTACAAAATTATAATTTGTATTATCTCCGGCTTTATCTGTCAAAAAAAAGCCTTCTCTGATTGGTGATATTGCATTATCTTTTTTAATATATAATTTATTATATTCCTTAATCTTTACTACACTTGCATCTTTCAGAGAATAAGCATAAATCTTATTTCCAAGATTAAAATACAAACTTCCATTATATAAGCTGGCACTATGCTGCAATGCTGGATAAACCTTATTATAAACGATGTCTCTTTGATATTCTTCTTTGATTTCCTCATTCGTTTCCATCAAAGTACCATCTGTGTTATAAACCTGTCCTGATTCATAATCAATTAAAGTTTGCATTTTTCCATTCTCTCTCTGGCGCATTACAAGTTGGTCTTTTTTATCAATATACTTATAATTTCCAATAACTCCAGACACTTGGCTTTCCGGAACCACCTGAGGTTTTACATAATACCAAGCTTGATCATCATGAGATATCTCTGAAGAAACATTCGTATACCATTCATTACTATAATTAGTATCTACACATTTTTCCTTGTATGCACCATCAATCTTATTTGAAGATAGGTTCAACCAAGTTTCCATATTATCTTCTGTATACAAGAAAAATCTATGGCTGCAATTTCCATCTGTTTGAGTTCTTAATCTAGCAACCTCATCAATCTTGCTATCATCAAAACTTGGGTCTAAATAATACCAATTACCATTTATTTTAACTACATTCATATAATGAGGATTTCCATTCGTGTACTTAGAATAATCTATAATGTAATCATCACCAACTTCTTCCTTTGTCTTCCATGTTCCATCTGCATGTTTATAAATCTCCGGATGCATATTTTGAACTAGATAAGCATATGCTGCAGCATACCCTAAACAAATCGCTTTCTTATTATTTAATGCACCAAAAACTGTGCTAGATAAAAATCCACTACCACCATTTCCGTTTTCTTCTAAATAATCTGTATCAAACGAAGTACGATTTGCCAACGCATCATGTATAACAAGTAGTTTCTCAATTTCTGACATATCATCATCTGTCTTGGAAAGAATTTCATCTTTAATTTTCAAAAGATTCTCCCCATAATTCTTTACATACATTTCAAGGCTATATTTTATGCCTAATATTGTCTGATCTAACTGATTCAAATTCAAATTATTTTCATCAAGCTCAGCCAATTCTATGATTGCCCCCAATGGAGTCTCTTCCGTATCTTTATCTGCAAAATACGGAACTGCAACACCAAAATAATCTGGATTCGCCTCATAATACTTCTGCAATTTGACATAGTCACTGATTACCTGTTGTTTTAGTTTCTCTTGTGAATCATCCGCATCTGTCTTTTCCTCTATCTCATTAATTTCACTGATCACAGATTTTAAACTTTCATCTGTCTGTACTTTGATTGTCTGTACAGAACCACTCTCATCTGTTTGATAAGTACATTCCATTAAGCCTATTGTTCCGTAATCTTTTTGAAGTTCCGTTACTATTTGCTTTGTTTCAGTTTTATTAAGCTGATATTGTGAAACATCTATCGACGTCTTTCCATCTTTTCCAAACAACTGTTGCTCGATTACTTCTTTCGCTTCAACACTTGCCTGTACATTCACATGAGTATTTGGAAAATTTAAAGATAAAAAGACAAACAATACCATCATAATCCCCTTTTTTATGATTTTACTTAGTTTCATCTATAAACCTCCACAAACAAACTCCGATCACAACAAATAAGTGTAATCGGAGCATGTTCATCTCATGTTATTTTTTGATTTTAACTGATTTTTGTTTGCTCCATGCACTATAATATGTTACATTAGAGACTTTCTTGTAAGATCTGATTCTTACTTTATACGTCTTACCTTTTTTCAATTTGCTAATTGTCTTTGTCTTAGCTTTTGATGAAGCTTTAACTGTCTTAGCTTTTGATTTACCAGTTACATATTTAATCTGATATCCTGTAGACTTAGAATTCTTCGTCCATTTAATGTAAGCCTTCTTACCTTTTTTATTTGTAAGACTTGAGACTTTCATTGTACTTAAGCGATATCCTGTCTTAGCAGCTGAGTATGCACTTGATACTGTCTGGTTTCCATTGTAGTATGTTACAACTTTGTATACGTATTTCTGTCCGTTCTTTGTTGCTTTCTTATCGTTGTATTTTACTGTACTTGCAGATTTTACAGTTGCGATCTTAGTAAATTTCTTACCATCTGTGCTGCGGTATACATAGTATCCACTTGCTTTGCTGACTTTGTTCCAAGATACTGTTACATTGCTTGTTGCGTTTGCAACGCTTGTTACTTTTGTAGCCTGTGGAGCAATTGTCAGTGTAACTGTATTACTTGTAACTCCTGCATTATCACTTCCTGCATCAGCTGTTACTGTTACATAGTATACACCAGGATCCACTGGTTCGCTGATCTCATTCTTGCAATCTTTGTCAGAATAATAGCTGTAATTTAAGTTTACAACTTCTCCCTCTGTGATTGTTGGTTCATCGATTGAGATTGCCTTTCCTGTGTAAACTGCTTTCTTAGCTTTTAATGTGATCACTGGTTTCTTGTGTCCACATACTGTACATACGCCATTGTCATCATATTTATGACCAGTTTTCTGTACTGTTTCAATCTTAGATGTTGTATAAGTTTGATCATTAAAGCTGATTGTTGCTGTATATTTGATTGATCCATCTTCTGTACATGTCACTTCTTTTGTTGTTTCAGCTTTCACTGTACCAGGAACATTTTCAGTTTTTCCACAAATACTACATGTGAATGCAGCTACACAAACTTTGTTTCCTTCGTCATCTGTACTCCATGTATATACGGGATCTTTATACTGGTGTCCTGATGATTTTACGACTTCCTTATATGTCTCAGGATTTGTATATGTCTTACCACCAAATTCACAAGATGCTGTGTAAACAATCTCTCCATCTTCTTCACATGTTACTGCTTTTGTTGTTTCAGGAGTGATTGTACAATCTACAGTTTCAACATGTGAGTTATCATTTTCACATGTAAATGTTGCTGTACATGTCTTATGATCATCGGACCACTTAAATGTAGGTTCTCCATATTTATGTCCTAAAGGATCAACTACATCTGTTTCTTTTGTATCTGTGTAGTCTTTTCCATTCATTGAGACTGTTGCTGTATATGTTGTAGAACCTTTTGTTGTACATGTTGCAGCTACTATCTTAGAAGTTACTGTACAATCTTCTGTATGTTCTGTTCCACAAACTGTACATTTAAATGTTGCCTTACATGTCTTGTTATCGTCAGACCATTTGAATGTAGGTTCTCCGTATGTATGTTTCCCTGCTTCTACTGTAACTTTCTTTGATGCTTTATATTCTTTACCATCAATTGTTGCAGTCGCTACATATGTAACTTCTCCACCTTTTTCACAGTCAAAACCTTCTGGTTTTTCTACTTTAATGTCTGTAGTCTTAGCTGTCTTTGTAAGTTCCTGTGTATCTTTGTTCTGGTCATCTAATAAAGCGTCTAATTCTTTACCTTCACATTCTGTACAAGAAACTGTTACTTCTGCTTCTGTATTATCATCATTCCATGTTGCTGTTGCATTTCCATATGCATGTTCTGCTGTTTCACCATCTGGAAGAGATGACTGTGCATCTAAACATTTTGTACATAAATAGTAGGTACCAGACTTTCTATTACCAGCATCATCTTTTGTATAATAAAGATCATTTGCTTTGATATAATGATGTCCTGTTGCTTTCTGATCTGTATCTTCTTTCGTGTCAGCTTTGACAATACCACAGTCTGCATCTGTACAACGTTCTTCTGTGAATCCATTTGCATCACAAGTTGGATCGACTGTTACTTTATCAAAATGATGTGCTGATTCATCTGTTGAAGAAACTTTTGACATATCCAGTGTATCTACAAAATTTGCACTCCACATAAATTCCTGGTTGTCGTTATCTCCGCCTCTTGAGATTGTCTGATTGCCCATCTTATAGTTCATGTATTCACTATTGTAGTTTGTTTCTTCATATTTATAATCAGATGCATAACAATAGTTTGTTGCAATAGATACATACATCTTTCCATCATCTTTGATCGCTAATGCAGCAATTGGATGATTCTTTACTGTATGAACCGTCTTGTCTTTGTCAGTTGTTACTGTAAATGACATTCCTGTGAATTCATTATCTTCATCCTGCTGTGCGGAAACTGTATTGTATTCTTTAACTTCTGTAATCTTATCTGACCCTAAATCATATTTGAAAATCTTATTATTAACATTAAAGTATAATGCACTGTTATAATAACCTACAGAATGTGTAATTCCAGCATATTTTTTTGAATTCACATCATTATCTACTGCAAATTCTTTTTTAACAAGTTCTGCAGCTTCTGTATTATCACTCTTTGTGTCTCCTGTAGATAAGTTAAGAAGAACTTCTTCTCCATCACTTGAAGTTAATCCAGATTTGCGAGGAACTCGAACAATCTGTTCTTCTCCCTTTTTATATCCACCTGACTGGCTGTAGCTAGATGTATTCTTTATATAATAATAATATGTATCATCATAAGAAACCGGTCCCTGCGCATTGTTTACCCATGAATCTTCATATGTAGTATCTGTCGCAACATTTTCATATAATGTATCAATGTAATCAAAGTTTCCATCAAACTGTTTTCTTAAAGTTGTATCACTTACTAAGAAATAAGAATGAGTCATATTACCATCAGTCTCAACTCTATTACGCTGCATACATTCTACATAAATGTCATTGTAGCAAGAATCTACATAGTACCATTTTCCATCAACTTTTGCTGCACTAAAGAAATGAGGGTTATTGAAATTAGATGTTTCTCCTAACATTTCTACTTCAGAATTCCACTGAATTCTAACAAAATCCACCATATAATCAGGTGTTCCACCTTCTTCATAGATTTCGTTTCCCTGATCGTCTTTAACCGGATTTCCATCTTCATCTTTCTTCAGTACTTTTGTTATATACTGTTTGTTTCCTTCACTATCTAAGATAGCGTTACCATCAGCATCTGTCTTCAGTTCTAATTTACCGTTAACTTCATCTTTTGTCTTCCATGTTCCATCAGAGTTTTTGTAAACTTCTGGGAATGCGCACTGCACAAGATAGTTATAAGCTGCTGTATATGACATACATACAGATTTTCTATTTGTAAGAGTTCCAAATGCTGTTGATTTATATAATTCTGCAAATGGATCAGCTGCTGCTTTCTGAACTTTTGCTTCAACTGCCTGTTTGCTTGTATCTTCTGAACTAGAATCCTTTTTCTGATTCTTCATGATATCAGCCATATCAAAATTACTGTAATTACCTAACCAGTCATTCAGTACTAGTAATTTCTCAGCTGTTGTCATGCCATCCTTAATATGGGACAGTGCCTGTTTTCTAGCGGCTAACAGCTCATCTCCATGAACCTGAACCAATCCTGGCAATGCCTGTTTAAATCCATCAACTAACTGTTGAACTTGGTCGATCGTTACTCCACCTTCAACTCCGATTGCTGCTCTTGGAATATCAGCAACAGAAAGTAAGGCACTGATTGGTCCTTCTTTTGCATCTTTTGATGTGAAGTATGGTACTGCAATACCAAAGTACTCTGGCTGAGATTCATAGTATGACTGAAGTTCAGCATAACTTTTCTCTACTTCTTCCATTGTAGCTTCTGAAGCCTTATCCTCATCACTAGCAGCATCGTTGATTGCTTCTAATTCATCAACTGCCATTAAATAAGTTACATCCGTCTCAACATTTACAGTTTCGACTTTTCCTTCAGAATTTGTATCATAAGTAACATCTGTTAATTTAGACAGACTATTATCTTTTAATACTTTGTTTGTAGCTTTCTTTACTTCTGCTTTAGATGCATCATAATCAGATACATCAATCTTTGTTTGATCACGATCTTTGACGATTCCTTCTTCAATCGTATCCTGTAAACTCTGTGTTGAAGCTGCAGATTTTGATTTGCTCCCTGCCTTCTTCGTTTCTGTTGTTACTTTCTTTGCTGCTGTCGTAGCTGCTGCTTTTGTTGCGCTTTCTACAGCTTTCTTTGCTGTTTCTTGCGCCTGTGTTGCTTCTTTAGTTGCATCGGAAGTTATTGTCTCTTCATTTAATGCTGTGGAAGCGTCTGTAGCAGTAGCAGCTGCTACTGTTGGCATAGGCATCATGCTGACATTAACTGTCAAAACTGTTAACCATGCCAGAATCTTCTTCATCTTCCTCATAGTTCCTCCTTCTCATGAACTCATGTGTTAATTATTTTGTTCTATGGTTATATAACTCATCGAGCCCTATAACCCCCCTATAATACAAATGTCAAAAATATATGCGATATCTTCCTGACCTAAGGAAAATATCGCAAACAAATTGCGATCATTTGTATTCATCATCACATGTACATTATACATTTATTGGTACTTTTCGTCAATCACTTCTTCTGTTTTAAATACACTTTCCTTTTTAATAGGTAAATTCTTTTCATTCACATAAACTTATTAAGTTTTTATAAAATACCACGTTCTCATTTGACTTCACACATATTCCGTGTTAAAATCACTAACGTTAAAAACTTTGGGTTTTGAGTTTTTGACAAAATATGTTCGAAGGGAGTTATACAGAATTTAAGCGCCATGCACCTTCCTGATACGGAAACAGACCGATGAGGGTCTGATAGGAAGGTTAACGAGGAGGAAAGTAATCGAAAGATTCGGCGGATGCTTTCCCGCAGCTCCAGACTACGTGATATACTGAGTAAACCCATGAGTGATCATGAAACAGAGGCAGTATAATCTGGACAAAACCGCATATGATTTAGGAAAAGAAAACAAAAGATTTATTTGGAAGTTTTTTACATATCTATACTTCCTTTTATTTTCTTTGCGCAATTTTAAGGAGATTTATATTATGTGTGGAATTATTGGATTTACTGGAAATTTACAGGCACCTGGAATTTTAGTTGATGGATTACAGCAGTTAGAATACAGAGGATATGACAGTGCCGGAATCGCAGTAAATAATGGATCAGAAACTAAGATCGTAAAAACAACTGGAAAAGTTGCAACACTTCGTGAGAAAGTTGAAGCTACTGCTGACCTTGCTGGAACATGCGGTATCGGACATACTCGCTGGGCAACTCATGGTGGTGTTACAGAAGTTAACGCACATCCTCATGTATCTGGAAATGTAACTCTGATCCATAACGGAATCATTGAAAACTACAAAGAATTAGCTGCTTCCTTAAAAACAAAAGGATTTACTGCTATTTCTGAAACAGATACCGAAGTTGCAGCAATGCTGATCGACTCTTTATATGATGGAGATCCATTTGCAGCATTAAAAGAAGCTGATAAAGCTTTAGAAGGAGCTTATGGTTTCTGTGTTATGTTCAAAGATCATCCAGGAGAGATCTATTGCATGAGAAATGCAAGTCCATTAGTAGCATCTCATATAGAAGATGGTTCTTTCATCGCTTCTGATATGGTTGCATTATTAAAATATACAAAAGATTATTTCGTAGTACCTGAAGAACATATCGTTGTCATGAAAGCTAACAGTATTACATTATACACAATGGATGGTGAGGTTGAAGAACCTAAGATGCTTCATGTTGACTGGGATACAACAGCTGCCCAGAAAGGCGGATATGATTTCTTTATGCAGAAAGAGATCTATGATCAGCCAGAGGCTCTTCATAATACAATCATGCCTCGTATCCATAATGGTCACGCTGACTTTAGTGCAGATAACATCTCTGATGATATCTTTAAAGGTGTAAACCGTGTGATCGTAACAGCTTGTGGTACTGCATGGCATGCAGGATTAGTTGGAAGACATCTGATCGAAGCTATGATCCGTATTCCTGTAACTGTTGAATTAGCTTCTGAATTCCGTTACATGAATCCGATCTTAGATGAACATACTTTAGTTGTTGTCATCACACAGTCTGGTGAAACAGCTGATTCCCTTGCTGCACTTCGTCTTGCAAATGAACGTGGAGCAAAAACGATCTCTATCGTTAACGTAAAAGGATCAAGTATCGCTCGTGAAAGTGATTATGTATTATATACACATGCAGGTCCAGAGATCGCTGTTGCAAGTACAAAAGCGTTCTCTGTACAGTGTGCAGGTATGTATCTGATCGCATTAAAACTTGCAGAAGTTAACAACTTAATGACAGATGAACAGATGAAAGATTTCTGTGATAAATTTGAACAGGCGATCGGAACTGTTGAAGAAGTCTTAAAGATGGATGATTATATCAAAGGAATCTCAGAAAAGATCAAAGATACATTCTCTGCTTTCTATCTTGGAAGAGGATTAGATTACGGTATTGCTTGTGAAGCCTGCTTAAAATTAAAAGAAATCTCTTATGTAAATGCAGAAGCATACTGTGCCGGAGAATTGAAACATGGAACAATTTCTCTGATTACAGAAGGTGTACCTATTATTGCGATCGCTACACAGGAAAATGTCTTACCAAAATTAATGGCAAACGTTGAAGAAGTAAAAGCTCGTGGTGCTCATGTGATCGTAGTAACAGATAAAGATATGAGTAATTACGAAGGAATCTATGATGATTTGATTCAGGTTCCTGCAACAGACGACCTGTTTGCAACATTTGCTTCTACCGTTGCATTACAGTTACTTGCTTATCATGTCACAGTATTTAGAGGATATGATGTAGCCCAGCCAAGAAACCTGGCTAAATCTGTAACTGTAGAGTAGGCAGACATTAAAAAAAGATGCGAAGGAATTAATCCATTCCCTCGCATCTTTTATTTTCTTTCCAGTCAAAATAAATATCGATTAAATTTCTAAATATTTTGATCACCAATGTCACCATAAAAACATCTATAATTTCTACTAAAAAAACTAACATCATATAATGATTAAACTTTCCAGTCAAAACAGATACATAAATCCAAAACGAAATCACTGCCATTACAAACATAACAATACACTGTAAAATTTTTATACTATTTTTTCTTTCTTTTATCTTTTTAACTTTATATTTTCTTTCTATAAACATTATTACAATCCATAAAATAATCCAAATAATGCTCCATACCCCAAATTGTTTAAAAAAGTTATTCGGAAAAAATATTCCTATTTCAGCGCCTTTCATATACTTCAAAGACATTTTTATAAAATACCAGATTCCAGCCACTGGCATCAACAACATTACTATTAACACTATTAATTTCTTTTTATCTTTCAAAATGTTTCTCCTTAAATTAATCTTCCAATAACTATTATTTTGATATCATCACAAATCTAGTGCCAACTTTCTTTTCAGATTCTGACCTCTCATTTCCAAATCCTATTCCTGTACCCCATTTGCTGCCATCCATTCTGGTAACAATAATTTTTCCGCTTCCTATATGAACAGTTGCCACATCTCCCATTACTTTTTTAGGTTTAAACCAACATTCTTTATTAGAATCTCCAAAATACCAACCAGCCTTCTTTCCGTTACCCAATTGTCCATAGGTATTATCTCCCCACAAATATAGATTATTTTTTTCCGTAATCACAGCCATATTATCCACCTGCTGCAATATATTTTACATTTTCAAATATTTTCTTAGGTTTACAGGAAATTAAATCCGTATTTTTATCATATCCTAACATTCCGCCTGCATTACTTCCCCATGTCCATACAGAATGATCTTTTTTCATAGCAATGACCGCTCCTCCTTCATTGATGGAAGCATAAATAATATTATTCATAATAAAAACAGGTTGACGAAAAACTGCTGTACTTACATTATTTCTTTTATCTTCGGGCATTTTAATCTGAAATTCTTCATCACTATTCCACCCCATTCCATATAATCTGTTTTTATAATCAAGATACAACAGACTTCCTCTTCCTCCAAAACTAATATGTTTTACATTATGCGCAATCGTATCTTTCATTACATGCCCATATTTTTTCAGTGGATACCCATATTCATCGATTAGTGTTCCGTACAATTTCCCATTCTTTTTAATTTGATACTCGTACGGCATTCCTTTAATTCCAGAAGAACAAAGAATCTTTTTGTTATAATGATCTTCTAGTTTATAAGATAGATATTTCAGTTTTTTATATCTTACAGACTTTTTATAATCTTTTTGTATCATTGCACCAGATTTAAACAACCCAATAATTCCAAGAGCTACTATGATACTAATCACTATTACAATGAACACAATCCTATTTCTCTTGCTTTGTCTCATTTACTTTCCCCTCTTTCATATGTTTTCTCTTAATATAATACCACCCTTTCATACAAATAAAAATCCACCTTGCGTATCTAGTCGTTTTTTATGCTCA
>OCAQ01000849.1_pt1 | contig 13634 bp, 16 predicted proteins | sample 1538291 | NCBI WGS metagenome assembly OCAQ01 (sample SAMEA2580277, study PRJEB22360) | human gut metagenome | biome: human gut; feature: human-associated habitat; material: faeces | place: Denmark | collected 2008/2010 | reverse complement strand
TGTTTTTCTGCTGTCTGCATCCCTCCCTGGAGGTACTGCCGCCTCTGCAATAGGTTCATACTATTCCAGTCTGCTGGGATTTTTCTATCCAAAAATTCCCTTATTACACCTTCTTTTGCAAAAGACTCCCTGTGTTTTTCCTGCTGTTCTTCTGCCAGTTTTTCAATCTCTTTCGGTAAAAATAATTCTTCCCCCATTGCCCAATACACGTAGACTTCTGCCCATATCTGATCCACTTCCAAAGGGAGATGCTGCCATACCGATTTCTTTGCTTTATGTTCTCCTACATCCACCGGCCAGAACCTTCTGTTCCCCGTGGAATCCTTTAAAAACTCGCTGTCGTTGCTTGTACCGAAGAATACGCACCGTCTTGGGTATTTATTCGTTGTACGTCCATAAGCCGCCCTATAGATATCATGCGTCTTGCTCAGAAACTGTTTGACCGCACTGGTCTCCTGCTTCGTCATCGCCGTCAGTTCCCCGACTTCATTGATCCAAGTTCCCTGTATCAGCTCCGCGGACTCTTTTCCTTCGAAACTTGTGAGGGAATCAGAAAACCACTCTCTTCCAAGAATTGCAAGAAATGTACTCTTTCCAATCCCCTGCGGTCCTGCAAAGATCGGCATGTAATCATATTTCACACCGCCTAAGATTCCCCTTGCCACTGCAGCACACAATGATTTCCGTATTACTGCACGCGTATAGAGGTTATCATCAGCCCCAAGATAATCCGAAAGAAGCGTATCCACCCTCTTTACACCGTCCCATTTGAGACTTGTCAGGTATTCCTTCACCTCATTGACCTTGTTCTGACTGCTGACGATCAGAAGACCATTGTCCAGCTTTTCCTTGCCTGTAATCCCGTAAAACGTCTCCATATAACGATAATATCCGGCATAGTCCACATCTTCCCATCTCCGCTTTCCCTCTCTCTGGTTCCACGGGAGGCTCCCACGCACCATGCCACAGCTTGCAAACTCATCCGTCACAATCTTTCCTTTTAAAAAAGGATCATTCTCCAAAATCATTGTCACGTTATTGATTGTTTTTTCAATCCGGTTATTTCCGTCTCTTGTAAGTCTTAAGACCCAGTCCACGTTTTCGTCCTCCGCCGGATTCATGCCGGAGACTTCTTTTGCCTGTTCAAACTTTTCTTTTACAACAAGACCGGACACTGTCTTGTCTTCCCTTGCAAGTTTTGACATCGCTTGAAAAGAAGGAAGCTTATTCACCGGAGTTGCCTCTTTTGCTTCTTTATCCCTGTCAGAGAACATGTGTAGCCTAATCAAATCAAACGCATTCACAAGCTGTCCGGAACATGGATCCGTTGCATGATGGGAATATAAGAACAGATCGCCATCGTACAGGATCGCCCCGCCTGTTGTGGATCCACCAGTGTATGTATATCTCCCAGGAATATCCGTTGTCTCATACATGCCAGGGATAAATTTCTCCATTGCCTGCGTGACCGTATAAGTGCGGCAGAACGCCCCAATGATTCCTTTTTTCTCTAGCGGGTTCTCCTGCCTTGCAAGTCTTCTGCGCTCGATCGCATCACTTCCCGGTACCTGCGGCCACTCGCTCACGCACTTCCAGTCCTGATACATCCCGAGCAATCCGTCCAGACTGCAGAACGGATGGTCATAACTCTTACAGATATACTCCCCATCACTGCAACAACTTGGCCAGTACATCAGCCGGCTTGCGTCAAATGTCGTTGGATCACAGAACTCGATCCCGATCAGCGCTGCTGCTTTTCTTGCTGCCGGCTCATATTCATCAGAGGTAGCTGTCCTGTCTAATGGGATCAGCACCCTCAGTCTTGGCGCATATCCTGTATGTTTCCTTGTACTGTAGACTGCAGCCGCACATCCAAGCCCTGATACTCTTTTCAATATTTCATCAGTCTGTCCTGCGGGGATATTATCCATATCCAAAGTCAAAATATCCCTTCCTTGTACATAAGAGCTCTTTCTCCTGTCATTGATAAAGGTGCCGCCTACGAATCCTCCTACGTCCTTCAATTCCGCCTGCTGGCTTTTCCCCAGCGCCAGATATTCCTCCATTGTTTCAGAACTTCTCACCGGATTTTCCAGACGGTCCACAAAATCAGACCACATGATTTCATTCTTCGGCCAGTACGTTGCCTTTCTGGTTCCGGCCGTGCTGATCCATAATTTTCTATTGTAATCCATCTGTTTCCTCCTAGTCTTTCATATAATAACTGCTTTCAAATCCGGCTCCCTTTAAGAGCAACCCCGGTGCCCAGCTGATTGGTTCCGCCATCAAGTCACAGATTTGTTCCGCCGTTACTTCCATCGGCGCATCAATGATAACCTCGTCATGTACGTGGAATACGACCTGCAAGCCTAATTGCTCAATCCTTCTGAGGGTTTCAGCTAAACAGTCCCTTGCGATTGCCTGCACGATATTTTCCGTCATTTTTCCTCCATAAGTAGATGCCACTTCCCATTTTTTTGTCTGCTGTCCGACTGTATAATAATGGATTGCCATCTTTCCGAACTGATTTTCCTTTAAGAACGGTTTCGGATAAAAAAGTTTTCGCCCACTTGGCAATTGTACTGTCAGGAAGCTCTGTCCATACATCAGCTCTCCCTCATACCGGAAAATCAAACCGTTGATGCCCTGTGGCTGAGCCGTCTGCATCGTTGTAAGCGCTGCCTGTTCCACCGCATACCACAAATCTCGGATTCTCGGATTCGCATTTCTCCATCTCTGCACAATATCCGGAAGCTCCTCTTCTGCCAGTCCCATGTTCAATGCTCCCATCGCGATCAGCGCAGCTGTTCCTCCCTGGTATCCAAGCGCAAGTGTCGCAACCTTCCCTTTTTGTCTCAGACTGTACTCAGGGTTTCCTTTTACAATCTTTTCAATCGGTACATGGAACATCTGAGATGCTGTTGCTTCATAAATCTTTCCGTGAGTAGCAAATACTTCGTTTACCCACTGTTCCCCTGCAAGCCATGCGATCACGCGTGCCTCAATCGCAGAGAAATCGGCAACTACAAATTTATGTCCCTTCGATGGGATAAAGGCTGTTCTGATCAGTTGGGAAAGCGTGTCCGGAACATTTCCATACAAGAACCTTATCCCGTCATAATTCTTTTCCTTTACAAGTTGCCTTGCATAGTCCAATGTCTTCAAATAATTTCTTGGAAGATTCGTTAACTGCACAAGCCGTCCCGCCCATCTTCCGGTTCGATTCGCCCCATAATACTGTGTCAGACCGCGTACGCGCTCATCTGCACCCTTGGCCGTTTCCATCGCCACATATTTCTTGATAGATGTTTTCCCAAGCTGCTGACGAATCTCAAGAACTCGCCTTATTTCTTTTGGGAGATCGTTTCTTTCCAAAAGCATGGAGACATCTTCTTTCCGCAGTCCCGGAAGTTCCACATCCATCTCTAAGCTGTCTGAAAGTTCTTTTTCCACCCATACTTTCAACTGTGCTGTACTGTTTGGATTCTGCAGTCCTGTAATATTGATCGCCTCTTCTGTCAGCTCCGCACTGCTCACTCCGTCTATCGTCAGGGCTCCTTCAATCAGTTTCGAATCCACGCGCACACCAAAGGCGTTCATCCGGATATCCTGCTGCCATAACTCCTGTTCTTCTTCCGGAACCGGAAAATAATTCAGGCGTTTTAATATTGCACGCTCTGTTACCACGTCCTGTTTGCAGTATTCCTTGAACAATTCCCATTTCTCCGGTGCATGTCTCGGGAGATTCCATGTCCGATTTCCATTGCTCTTTGTCGGTTTACATGGAACGCAGAAGTACCGGATCAATGCTTTTCCGGTTGTCAGTTTCTGCTTGTCCTGCGGAAGTCCGATTGCCTTTCCGGTCGCATCCAGTCCGGCTGTGTAACCACAATACAGTCCATGTATCATAGTACATCTCCACTGTTCTAATGGTGTCTCGTAACCGGCACGATTCAGGCAATACCATTCAAACGCTGCATTGTATGCATGTTTTACAACAGCCACATCTTTCAGCATCAGCTGTACATTTTCCGGGATCTGCTCTCCCTGTGCCAAATCCACAAGCTCAACTTCTCCATCATCCATCTGATAAGCAAACAATAACACTTCAAAATCTTCTGACTGTGCATATCTGTACAATCCGGCTTTTCCGATATCCACGCTGCTCTTTGTTTCAATGTCTATACTCAAATGCCTTAACATCTGCGTCCCTCCTGTTACGAAAAGGGGCATACGCCCCTAAATATCCTACATTGGTAATCCGGTAATCGGATTTATTGTAGGTTGTGTCTGCTGATATTGCTGCGTTTCTTGCGCTGCAGTCTGCTGAGGTGCAGGTGCTCCAAAAGCTTGTGAAGCTGTCGGTGCACTTCCTCCTAATGCTTCTCCATCTGCAAGCTTCTGCACCGGACCTAGTCCGCATCCGATTCCTTTCTTGCATCCGAATGCATATGGGAAGAAATTCACATTCACTCTTGCATAGATACCACTGTAAATCTCTGACTGATTGATAATCGGATTCAGATTCGCGTCTACAACTTCCGGTGGATAATCAGCTTTTGCACTTGCAGTGAATACCCAGTGTCCTTTGCATTCCGGACCAAATGCCATCCCGTCTGATGGTCTCACTCCATCTCCGTCGTATACCGGAGTCGGAACGATTGGAGGACACACTCCGTTCCATTTATCTGAAACCCCTCTCTGCTTAGCAGCTTCAATTGCTGCATTGATCCGGTTCATCGTATCCATATCTGTCTTTGATACCAAGATGGTTACCTGAAATTTTTCTTCCTGTCCCGGCTGATACGCGTATGGTTTGAATACATGTACATATGATAATCTTACTTTTCCTGTTGTTACGTTTGTTAAATTTTCCATGATTATTGCTCCTCCTGAAATGCCTTTTCGGCTGTGATTTTATTTGTAATTGCTTCTCGTTTATCGGACTCCTTCACAAGGGTCGGCTTGCCCGGATTCTTTACGACCATACTGCCGACCATCTCCGCAAAATCTTTCTTCCCGATTGTCTTTTCTACCTGTGCAAGTGTTAATGCTTTCTTTTCGTACAGAATTTCTTCTGCAATTCCTTTTTCCTTCAACACTTCAAATGCTGCATCCATATCAGTCCAGTCGCGTGAACCTCTTCCTTCTACTGCCTTCCATCCAGGAACCTCATGTCCGGCAAGGCATTCTTTCAATGCATGTTCTTTTAGGTCTGAAAGCCATTTGGCCACATCTTCCCCGGTGGAAAGATATTTTCCCATTTCCTCATTACTGATCAGCGGCGGAAGTTTTCCTTTATCCGGGCTAAAAGCCAGCTTTACGTTTTCTTCTGCTCTTGCCCTGCACTGTGCTTTTCCCCTGCAGAACCGACACTGTTTTTCTCCAGGGCAGAACTCTCCCTCTCCATTAATTGCCAGTTTCGCACGATCCTTTACATATTCTGCAAATTCAAGTAATTCCCCTAATGAACATTCCCATTCTGAAATACTGTCTAGCCTAGGCTGAATGATCACAAGATGGATGCTCCGAATGTCGTATAAGAAACTGTACGCCTGATATGCGCCGAGCGCATACAGCATCATCTGTGGATTTTCTTCTACGCTGACCGGCACCCCTTTTCCATACTTGAGGTCAATTACGTGCAACGTATTTCCACTTAACAGGATGCAGTCTGCAGTCCCAAATCCATCCGGAACATACTGACTAAAATCCACCCGCTTTTCAATTGCCGAATAAGGCTCTGCCGGAAATGAAAGCGCAAGCGTTTTAATGTAATCCTTATAGATTTCTGTATAACCGTCCATTTCATCCTGCCACAGTTCTTCGGTTTTCAGTTTTTTAACCTCGGCGTTATATTTCCGTTTTCCAAACTCTTTTGTCTGAAAATAATGTCTCAGCTTCATCTCAGCCAGCTCATGCGCCAAAGTTCCTTCTTTGGCCGCATCTGATGTGGTATCCGGAAACTGTTCTTCCAGTCTTGCACTCGGAGTGCACAGGAGCCATCGATGTGCTCCCGATGCACTTAAGATCGCATGTGTTCTCTCCTGATGGCTCATTAGATCTGCGCCCCCATTCCGCAAAGTTCCCATAATGTTCCGGTGAAAGCTCCATCAAAGATGCTCCTCCGAAGCTTTGGATTAGCTGCATAAGCTGCGCCTGCATCCCCTTGTCCATCAGCTGCATGGCTGCCTTAGACAGATCATCTCTTGTATACGTCGGTTCAGATGTCGGTACTGCTGCGGGTGCCTGCACTGACGGTGCTGATGCTTGTACTGGTACTGAAGGAGTTGGTACGGCCCCCGTTGTGTTCTGCTGTGGAATGGATGCATTCCCCCAAGGAGCTTCTTCCGTACTCTGCTGTTCGTGCACGGCTTGTCCGACAGCCGCCTCCTCCCTTTTTATTATTGATTTGTACAGATTTTCCTCCCATTGCAACTGCCAGCTGCATAAGTGCCTCTGATAATTCTTTTAATCCTGGTACATTGATTGTTACTTCTAAACTCATTACTGTTTCCTCTCTTTCATATATGTATGGTTAATTGTTACTATTTTTCTCTGCTAAAAATTTGCCAAAAAGTACCTCTCCAGCGTTTCCCTCAAATTCCCCACTTGATAACTTACTTAAAAATGCTAAAGAATCAATAAATGAATCTGCCTCCGCCTTACTCGTTGTTCTAGAAATTGATGCGTGAAAATTTCTCAAAATCTCGAGTGTTTCACACCAAATAGTCTCCAAGTCACCGGATATCTTTAACTCCATTGCTTCATTTTTTTTGTATTCTGCTTTAATCAATTGACTTTCCCTCCAAAATCCTCTACAATTTAATTGGTTTATTATCCGAGTACCCGAGCTTGCCGGCTCATGTGGGTGCTCTTTCTTATAGTAAAATTGATGCTGTAATTTCTCCAGCTAAAAACCCTAGCATTGTGAGTATTACCATCACACCGCCTGTCATAATTCTGCGGAACAACAACTCGTCACGAAACTCTTTTACTGCCAACTGATTCTTCAATCTTCTCTGTCTTAACACATCCGAGCGTTCGAACTGCATCACCTTGATTTCTTCCATAGCTACACACCTCCTATCAAAATTATCTGCCCTACAATCCCGACGACAATTATCGCCAGTACCAAAAGAGCCATTACGCAAGCTGTTCTCTTTTCCTTACGCAGATATTTCTTATGTCTGTTTCGGATTCTTCTTTTCTCCCAATCAGGGAGTGCTTTTCTTCTGTTCCAGTTCAATTCCATCTTCCTCCAAAATCTTAATCAGTTCTTTCTTGAGTTCCCTCAACACACTTTCCTCGGCACTATACGGTATCGTACAGCCCTTATCTGATGCCACAAATAAACGTCTTACTGCTCTATCTACGTTCATGCTTCTTTCTCCTTTTCTTCGCCCTGTTTTTATTGCGTTTGTAACGCTGGTATTCTTTGTATGTCACAGTTCTTTCTCACCTCCCTTCAAGCCTACGAATTGCCTCTTCTCTGCTAATCTCGATATATCTTGCCACTTCGGTTATTGTAGCTTCGTATCTGTGCTTCTTCGGTCCGGTTTTAATAACTCGACCAAATTCCCAAAAACCATTTTTCATATTGTAACGAACTTTATTTTTGTCGCACCCTACTATTTTTGCGATTGCCGGTGCTTGTATGATTTCGCTCACGCTTATCACCTCCTACTCTAAGAAATACTCAATGCTTACTCCGAAGTAATCAGCTAAGGTTTTTATTTTGTCAATCTTCGGCGTGTACTCTCCATTCTTCCAACTAGACAAGGTAGCCGTTGATATCCCCGTATCCTTCGAAACTTGGTAAGCTGTTTTGTTTGTTTTATCTAATAAACCCGCAAATTTTTCGTACAATTTTACACCTCCTAAAATCAAATTATTAATTGACTTTATCTAAGGTTTCTTATATAATCAAAGTACCACCTAAGTTATTAAAGAAACCTTAGAATTAACTTAGTTATCTAAGCTATACTCGTACTATAGCATAGTTTTCTATGCTTGTCAACAATTATTAGCATGGTTTTCTAAGTTATTGATAGAAAGGAACAACTATGTATGATATTTTTGAACAATTATTAAAAGAACATGGAGTTACAGCATATCGTGTAGCAAAAGAAACTGGCGTAACAACTGCCACTCTAACGAGTTGGAAACAAGGTAAATACACACCTAAGCCTGAATTACAAAAAATTGCTGATTATTTCAATGTATCATTATCATATTTAATGACAGGGCATGAAGATGTTGAGTTATCTTCAGATTCTCCAACGCAGAAAAAGGCTCTCACTACCCGAGATACTAAGGAAATAACCGAAATGTTGAATAATATGGAAAGCTTACTTCAACAAGACGGTCTCATGTTTGACGGAGACCCAGCTACACCGGAAGCGATTGATTCCATATTGTCTGCCATGAAAATCGGAATGGAGATGGCTAAGCAGAAAAACAAAGAAAAGTACACACCTAAAAAATATAAAAAGGATTGATACTTATGGATATTAAAAAACGAGTGAATCAAATTGTCCGAAAATACGGCACAAGAAATCCACTCGAAATTGTTGAGAAAATGGATATGATTTTAGTACGATATCCATTGGAAGGTGTTCGTGGCTTCTATCACTACTTTCAGAGAAATCATATTATCTATGTTGATGATAGACTTCCTGAGCATATAATTCTATTCGTTATCGCCCATGAACTAGGGCATGTATTCCTGCATAAGAATAACAATGCAATATTCATGGATACAAGAACGCACTTTGTCAAAAACAAATATGAAAACGAAGCGAATCTTTTTGCTATGAATTTACTTATAAGCGATGAAGATATAGAAGAACATCTTGAATATACAACATCTCAGCTATCACGTCTTTTCGGATATGAAAAAAGTTTGATAGAATTGAGACTAAAAAATTTTAATTGATATAACCGCCACGGCGTTATATATAGGGATGTGTTACCCGCGATGTAAGCTAAAGGAGAAAGAGAGGAACACAAAATGGGATTACGATTCAGAAAAAGTATTAAAATTGCTCCTGGATTAAAAGTTAATCTAAACAAAAACAGTATTAGTGCCACTGTTGGAACAAAAGGCGCTCATTACACCGTAAACTCAAACGGAAAAAGAACTGCATCTGTAGGGATACCGGGAACTGGTATATATTACACAAAGTCAAGCAGTGACCAAAAAAGTCAAACAGCCACAAACAATGATGCAGGTAACTCTTACAATTATTTACAGTCTGGTGGACTGGAACCAAACAACAATAGGGATAATAAAAAATGGTATCAAAAAACAGGTTGGATTATTGCATGGTTAATCTTATTCTTCCCGGTTGGATTGTTCCTAATGTGGAAATATGCAGATTGGAAAAAGCCCGTCAAAGGAATTGTTTCTGCATTGTTCGCTTTCATAATTATCGGAGCTGCATTATCCCCTTCGCAAACACTTGAAGACGCCAAGTTATCTGCCGATACCTCAAAGGCATACGACATAAAACAAGAGGTACAAATAAAATCTACTCTTACTCCATCTGATTATGCTGTTCCGGATAACGCTTATAAAATGTCCGGCGGAAAAATGAAAATATCTGATGGAAAAATATATTTCTCGGCTGATGAAGCTGGGACATACGAAATTTGGCTAGATTATGAAGGAATCAAAAGCAATAAAATAGGAATCAAGATAGAGGATAAAAAGGCTATCGCCAAGAAAAAAGCTGAAGAAGAGGCTAAACGAAAAGCCGAGGAAGAAGCTAAAAAGAAAGCTGAAGAAGAACGAATTGCAGCTGAGAAAGCCGCTGCTGAACAGGCTGATCAAGAAAGGATGGCTGCCGAACAGGCTGCTGCTGAAGAATCTCGTATAGAAAACGAACAACAAGCTCAATCTACCGAGGGAACAGTATATTGGGTATCTGAAGGAGAAGTATACCATTCGAGCCAAAACTGTCGAACCTTGAAACATTCTAGCAATATTCAAAGCGGAACGATTTCGGAAAGCGGAAAATCAAGACCTTGTAAAGTCTGTCACTAAAATTTAAAAACCGCCCCTGCGCTACCAATACAGAGACGGCTCACATACACCCGAAGATGTACACACATTCTGAACAAATATATTGTATCATCTTCGGAAACAGTCTGCAAGTGGTTCTTTCCAAAATGGAAATAGCCATAGGCTGTTATTTTTATACCCAAAATTCAAAAGGAGATGATTTCATGCCAAGAAAAAGAAAGAAATATCCAAAATTACCAAACGGCTACGGGCAAATTCGCTATTTAGGCTCTAATCGGCGAAATCCCTACGGGGTTTATCCTCCTGCTACGGAAGAGTACCCAAACGGACAGATAAAGCCACAGAAAGCACTCTGCTACGTGCCTGACTGGCCAACAGGCTTTGCAGTCCTGACAGCCTATAGAGCTGGCACATACATACAGGGAATGGAAAAGGATTTTGCAGAGATAAACAATGCACAGAACGCTGACAAGTTTATACAAAGTCTGCTCGCAAATTATAATATAATGGAAGGAATCAAAAGCAAGTCAAACGAAAACTTGAGTTTTAAGGAAGTGTTTTATAAATTTTATAAAAGAAAATTCGGCCACGAATTTGCTGAAAAAATTCAGAAGCGTAGTAGTTTGGAATACGCGTTCCGTGCCGGCTTTAAAAACTGCCAATCATTACATGACAGAATTTTTACTGATATCGTATCTGACGATCTGCAAGAAGTGATGGACAATTGCACGCTTAAACACGCCAGCGTCGAACATATACAAAGAGTTTTTCGTAACTTGTACAAATATGCCATTGCAAACGATATTGTAAAGAAAGATTACTCGGCATTTATCGAAATAACACAAGATGATGATGACGAGCATGGCATACCGTTTTCGAAAGCAGACATCAAAAAATTATGGGACGAAAAGGAAAATGAAATTGCAGAGATGTTGATAATTATGTGTTATTCAGGTTTCAGAATAACAGAGTACAAAACACTGGAAGTAAATTTGAAAGAAAAATATTTCTTAGGTGGAATAAAGACCGATGCCGGGAAGGACCGTATAGTTCCAATTCACTCTGCCATTCTTCCGCTGGTTGTCCAAAGAATAAAAAAGAATAAAAAATTACTCCTAACATCCGATGTGCAGTTCAGGAAAAATATGTACGCTCTTTTAAGTAAACTCGGTATAGCGAAACATACACCTCACGACTGCCGGCACACCTTTTCAAAATTATGCGAAGATTTTGAGGTGAAAGAAAATGATAGAAAGAGAATGCTCGGGCATGCATTTAAAGATGTGACTAACAAAATCTACGGGCACAGGGACATTGAAGACTTACGAATTGAGATTGAAAAAATAGTCTCCCCTGATTTGTTGTAAATGTGTTGTAAACCGCTTTATTATATCGCATTACTAATCGTTACATTTTGCGGTATTTTAACACTTGGAAAATCCCGTGGTTGACAGGTTTTCTCTGAATTTGCGTCAACCACAAGGAATTTCAATAAACCTATTAATTTTAAATCTATGTAAAATAATTTTACAAAAACAGGTTGGAAAATCAAACGATTTTCCAACCTATCAAACATTTTACCATATATGCATTACATGCTGCATTCCAAGACTTACGATTGTAATTCCAAGCCAACATGACATTCCAAGAAGAATCGGGCGTCCTCCGCTTTTTATTAACTTTACAATGTCTGTGTTGAATCCAATTGCCGCCATCGCCATAATAATAAAGAATTTAGACAAATCTTTAAGCGGCACAAATACTTCTGCCGGTACTCCCACTGCTGTAGCGATTGTCGTAATCACACTCGCTCCGATAAAGAATAAAATAAAGAACGGAAATACCTGTTTCAGGGACACTTTATCTCCTTCTTTCTCCTCTGCTTTTCTCGCCCTTATAAATGCAAGTACAAGTGTAATCGGAATAATTGCTAAAGTTCTCGTCAGCTTTACAGTCACTGCCTTATCAAGTGTCTGGCTTCCCAAATTATAAAGGCTGTCCCATGTAGATGCTGCTGCTGTAACAGAAGATGTATCATTTACCGCCGTTCCCGCAAATACACCGAACGCTTCTCCGGATGTGGTAGAAAAACCAAGTGCACCTCCAAGTGCTGGGAAAATTAATGCCGCCAAGATATTAAAGAGAAAGATAACGGAAATCGCCTGCGCCACTTCTTCTTCATCTGCATCAATGACAGGTGCCGTGGCTGCAATCGCAGAACCTCCACAGATGGAAGAGCCAACTCCAACCAATGTTGAAATCTTCGCTGGTATGCGAAGTACACGGTGAAGTACATATGCAATCACCAATGATACCGTAATCGTACAGATAATAATCGGCAAAGACTGTTTTCCGGTCTCCATCACAACTTTTAGATTCATTCCAAATCCTAACAGCACAACTGCATACTGCAAAATCTTTTTCGATGTATACTTAACTCCTGGTGCAAAGGATTCTTTCTTTTTTACAAGCGGAGCAAAAGTCATCCCTCCAAGAATCGCAAATACAGGACCTCCTATAATCGGAAATTGTTTTCCAAGCAGACTTGCTGGTACTGCCAATAACAGGCACAATAAAAGTCCTTTCCAGTTTTGTCTAATTAAATTCATACTAACCTCCCTCTACATTGATGCCCGAATTGCTGCTATCGTTCCATCTGAAACTGCTGTTGCCACCTGACGCACCTGTTTTTCACAAATATCTCCTGCTGCATATACCCCATCTATCTTTGTTTCCTGATTCTCATTGACTGGAATAAATCCGTTATGCAACTGTAGTTCAGTATACAATTCTGTATTTGGTATCGTTCCTGCATAGACAAATATTCCGCATCCCGGATCAGAAATTGTCTCAATGCTCCCAGTTTTCTCATCTGAAATTTCCAGAGATTCTACTTGCTCTACCCCGTATACTGCATGCAGCCTCGATCCAAGACGCAACTCAATATTTGAAGTATTTGAAACTTTTTCCTTGAATTCCGCAATACATCCTAATGTCTCTTCAAAATGAATAATTGTGACCTGTTCTGCATACTTTGCCAGATACAATGCTTCTTTTACAGCTCCATCTGCCCCTCCAACTACATAAATATGCTTTCCTTCATAGCTTTTCCCATCTTTTGCCGCATTGAGGCCCACCCCTTTTCCTGATAATTCTAATTCTCCTCGGATTCCAAGTTTTCTAGGTGTCATTCCATTAGCTATAATTACTTTTTTTGTCCTATAAACTGCATCTCCCGTATAAATTTTTTTAATGTTATTGCTCAATTCTACTTGCTTTACCGTCTCATATATAATTTCCACCCCTGCATTTTCTGCCTGCTGTTTCATACGTTCTGCTAATGTTACTCCTGTCTCACCTTCTATAACTCCTGCATAATGTGTAACCGTTGATACTTTACCAATCAATCCACCCACTACATTTTTTTCAATCAATAATGTCTTTTTGCCTCTGCTCACCGCATAGATTCCAGCACTAATTCCTGCTGGTCCCGCTCCGATAATAATAATGTCATACATAGCTACTCCTCCTTATTCCCTGTCTTTCTCTATGTTTTACAACTACACTATATACAATTATCACCATTTTGTAAAATTATATATATTGA
>OCAQ01000796.1_pt1 | contig 14408 bp, 10 predicted proteins | sample 1538291 | NCBI WGS metagenome assembly OCAQ01 (sample SAMEA2580277, study PRJEB22360) | human gut metagenome | biome: human gut; feature: human-associated habitat; material: faeces | place: Denmark | collected 2008/2010 | reverse complement strand
CCTTATTTGGCTTGTAAGACCTGATCAATCCAGTCTTTTGTAAGCTGTTCGCGTAGCCGGCCTTTCTCAGACAACGGGACGCCAAGCATATGAATATTCTTTAAATCCAGCACAGGGTCGTCAACTTTGACGTCGGTACGGGTCGGAACGTACCTAATCTTATTTTTGATAAGGAATTCGGCCAGTTTAGGTGAAGTGGCCCAGTCTAAAAATTCTTTTGCCTCTTTCGGATGTTTAGCACCTTTTACAAGAGACACAACTTCGATGCCGAAGGTAACGCCTTCTTTCGGATAAGAAATCGTGACCGGATATCCGAGCTGGACGATATCCAGCGCATCAGGCAAGTAAACCAGGGCAGCAGCCGCGAGACCGTCACCGACACGCAAAGCAGGCCAAGCACCGCTCTTGGTGTACATCTGAACGTTCTTGTGAAGTTTTTTCTGGAAGTCGATACTGCCTTCGCGCCCGAATACTCTTTCTAAAGAGAAGAGGCGTTCTGTCGCAGTTCCGGAGGTTCGAGCATCGGCCAGGATAAGGCCTTCTTTGTATTCAGGCTTTAGAAAATCCTGCCAGGAAGTCGGAGCCTTCAGGTTGTTCTTTTTAAGAAAGTTGTTATTCGTGATGAAGGCAAGCGGCATGATGCCGATTCCCGTCCAATAATTTTGTGGATCCTTAAATTCTGCCGGAATGAAATCAGAGCCTTTAGGTTTATAGGGTGCTGTCAGCCCTTCGTTCTTAGCAACTTCAAGATAATCTGCCGGACCTCCCAGAAGAACATCGACTTGGGGATTACTTTTCTCTGCCTGGAGGCGGGAGAGAACTTCGCCGGAAGAAAGTCTGAGGAAGTTGACTTTGATACCCGTTTCCTTGGTGAACTGTTCAAGGACCTGAGAGGCGTATTTCTCAGGCATGGAGGCGTAAACGTTCAGTTCTGCAGCAAGAACATTAAAAGAAAGGCCAAGAACGGCTAAGGATGCAGCAAATTTAGCGACAAGTTTCATCAGCATAGAACCCAAAGATATTTCAATTATTCTGCCATAACATATTTATTTCTCCGATTTATAACGGAGGAATTTTTCGATTCTCGGAAAAATTTAAAAATCGCCCATTTCGAGCGCATAATCTTTAAAGATGCCAAGAGAAGGAGGGGTTCTCGTGCCGTGGGTTGTTACGCTTACGATCTTAGTCGCCAGCGCGTTTCTGATGGATATGTCGTTCACGATGATTACGCCGTTTTTGCCGGTGTATTTATCATCGGAACTCGGAGCGAAGGCTTCGGAAGTCGACATGTGGTCAGGTGCGGTTTTTGCAGTGACTTTCTTTGTGAGCGGACTGCTCGGGCCCGTCTGGGGCGTCCTGGCGGATCGTAAAAGTCGCAAACTCATGGCTTTAAGAGCCTCAATCGGTCTGACGATTAGTTACGCATTGTGCGGCATTGTCCAAACTCCGATGCAATTGTTTGCCGCTCGGTTTTTCCAAGGTTTGTGTGCCGGTCTATATCCTGCTTTGTTGGCTTTGTTAGCCGCCTCAATTCCCGCCCGTAAAACAGGCCTCTCTATGGGATTGATGCAGGGAGGCATGACAGTCGGTGCAGTAGTCGGTCCTTTTGTAGGCGGCGTATTGGCAGATTACTTCGGAATGCGCGAATCTTTCTTCGTTGCTTCTGTTGCTCTAGGTCTTATTTCCCTACTGATCGGTTTTTGCATTAAAGAAAAACCAAGGACAGTTAAAGTCACTTCACGTAATTGGTTTGATTGGAGTGTTCTTCGACAGCCAGCGATTTTCAAAATGCTGATTGCCTGCGCAGTGATTCACGCGTCTTTATTCTCAGCTCAGCCAATCCTGCCGCTTTACATTGCTCAGCTTCAAGGAAGCATGGACAACATCATGATGCTTTCCGGGACGATATTTTCTGTCTGCGCGATTTCGATCATGATTGCTTCTCCGATTCTCGGAGCGGCTGGACAGAGGTTTGGCTTCTTAAAGGTACTTTCGTGCTCTTTGTTCTTCGCCGGTCTTTTAATCTCCGCTCAAGTCTTGGGACGAACTCCGTTTGAATTCGGTGTTTGGCGGTTCATCGCCGGATTTGCGATTGCCGGTCTAATTCCTTTGGTGAATTCGATCATCTCAACAGAATGCCCGCGTGATAAAAAGGGAGAAGTCTTCGGATTTAACTTCCTGACAGGGCATGCCGGCATGGCATTGGGACCGTTTGCGGCCGGAGCACTTTCAGGTTGGTTCGGCTATCAGGCAGTGATTGTTGCCTCAGGCCTGATCCTTTTTCCTCTTATTGTGTACTTGAACTATGGCAGAAAGAAGTAGGAAAGTTTGGAGGTGTTAGATGACAAAGCTAAGGAAGAAACTTACCGAAAAAACGCGGAAATTTGGCGCTGAAGTGCGTCGACGCCATTCAACAGGATTAACGCCGGAATCAGAAAAATACTACGAGCACGTCCCGGCTACCTTTCCTTCGGACTGGTACGACTATAACGGGCCAGGATGTGATGGACTTAAACTGAAGAAAGAGGCTCCGGAGCGTGCTCATAAAGAGTTGAGAAAATACAATATTTATTGTGATAGAAAGGCGAGAAAAGGGATTATCGTCGACTGATTTTTATGGATCATAGAAGAATGAAACGTTTAAAGAAAAGGCTCAACTGGGAGGACCTTAGTAAGCTTACGAATGAGGAGCTTTACGCTATTCACGCAAAGATATTTAAGTGCGATCCCATACTGCATGGCAGAGGTGCCTTCTACCCACAAAATGAAGCCGAAAGAAAAGCTGTAATCAACGCGATCATTAGCGGAGAACCTCTTGACGTTACAAAAGACGATCCTCCAGGCGTTACTTATTAGCAATCTGGCTTTCTACGAGGTGGACTTCTTTACGACACCCGTTTAATCAAGCCTAATTTCTAGACCAGAAGGCTGAAGAGTCCGAAAAAAAGAACGTTGGCTTCCAAAGTTGCTTAACTGAAAGGAATGCGGAAAATTTCGATTCCGCGGGCTGCGAAAAGTTCGAAAAAATGAAACCCGGACGTCCATTCGAACATCCGGGTGGAATTCTGTGGTAGTGAGAGCATTATAATACTCTAATAAATTCAAATGGTTATAGATGGATTATGAAAATATAATCCAAAAAGTCATCTATAAGTACTTGTATGCCTGATGGAATATGAGAGAAGGAACATTTCGCCATATATAGTTCAAAGCTGTTTTGCTAGAATGCAAAAACCAACTCTGGTGGGCATGACAGGGGCGGAATCAGAAAGTTCTTGGTTATCTTTCTGGTCGGAGTAGAAACCATGTTAAACGCCTCCTTGATTCGTAGTCAGGAGGCGCTTGAAGGAAGTTGATTCATGCTCGACAAAGCATCAACAACCTCTAGTATACGGCAATTAACCCGAATCATCATTAAACTGGTGGTCGTTACGGTTTTGTTGCTGATGTGCTAGGCGCGTAAGTAAAGAGCCCCGGAGCATAAGCAAAGGGGCTCGCGTGTTTCTTATGTGCGGTAATCTCCCACGAGGAAAGAAATGCTTCGGACATCTACTCACCTCATGAAGTTAGACTCTGGCTCGGTTGGTACCCGGGCCTTTGTCGTTTCTACTCCCTTTCGGGGCCCTTACAGCTTGCGCTGCAATCCTTTTCTAATCCCCAAAATTAAGGGATCGACGCAGGTTTCAGGGCTGAGGCTTTCAATGCCTTTACATTCTCCTTTGTGGTAAGTGAATTCTAATCTAACTACCGCTCTAATCCGTTTTTCCTCTTCCTCATAGCTTGCATCCTCCGGATATGGTCCGCCTGTTTCTGATTGTTCCTTTGGGTTTCTCTTAATTCACGCAAAGTTCGCTGGCTCAAAGATTCAACAGGGCCAAGCGTTTTGTAATAGTCCTTTAAACCTGCTGCTATTTTTAAATCTTCAGAGTTTCCGCTTTGTTCCAGTTCGGCGACGGCTTTGCTAACAAGCTGAAGGAGTTTTTCTCGATTCTTTTTGATTTTTGTAATGCCGGGAGTATCTTCGATGTTCCTTCCTTCTTTGAAGGCAGAGATGACGCTTTGTATTTGCTTATCTTTCGCTCTAAGGCGTTCTTTTTTTCGGGCAATAGCATGAGCTTTGGCTCTTTCCTGGCTCGAAGCAAATTTTCTTTCATTATGTATTTCAGAAATAGGGACTCCCTTTAGCACTTTTCCTCTTGACCAGCGACGAGTCGCAGTTGCTTCGATACCAAAGTCTTTAAGACAAGCGACAAAATGCTCCCTCATGGCGTCACGAGTTTGGTTATCAATATGCATTCGCTTACCATCCTTTCCGATGGTACTAACGATAATATGACAGTGAGGCTGGTTAGTTTTTTGGTCTGTAGAGGCTGTGTGAAATCCAAGTACAAATTCATAGCCGGACAGAGTGTCGTTTGCCCATTTTCTGCACGCGTTTTTGAATTTATCTTCCGGCGTACCCGCAGGCATTGAAAGAATAAGCCTTCTAGCATGGCTTAGAGAGCCGCCCTGATCAGGGATCGTTTGGCTTAATTTCCACTTGTAAAGCTCACTGTCGTAGTCTGCTCTCCCAGTCAGGAGGCTTTTATCAGCTTTCTCTAACGTGATATTTCCGTTTCTCGCAATGTAGGATACGGCCCGTCTTAAATGCTCATAATTTTTTATGGTTCCGCTTCCAAAATGAACAAAAGCTTCCGGAAGGCGTTTCGCTATTCCCCGGGCTTTATCTTTAGAAGAAAGAACCCTTAGAAAAGATGCAGAAGTTCTCACTCCGCGTTCGACATGGAGAGTACGAGGGCGCCTTTTAACTGTTGGGAATAATTCTTTAAGAGCTGAACTCATGAATTATTCCTTTTTAAATAGTGAAGCAATTTCTTGACGAATAAACTTCTTTTGAATCTCCAAAATTTGTTCCAGCAGAACTTCTTTATTCTCAACTTGCTTTAGGACTCTTTCGAATCTGGCCGTCAGAGCCGGATTTTTGATTAGAGGAGGAACTACGGTTAGAAGTTGCTGACCTAAAGCTGTTGCATGAATTTGTTTGCCCTTGGTTTCAAGGTATCCCTTTCGCTTGAGCTCGGTAATGATGGCTGCACGTGTTGCCGGCGTGCCGATACCGTCTCCGTCTTTTAATAATTTTTTGTCTTTGGGGTCTTCCACTGCATTATGAATATTCTCCATTGCAGCAATCAGAGTTCCCTCTGTAAAGGCCGGAGGAGCTTTCGTTTTTTCTTGCTGAAGTTTTACATCTTTAAGACTGAGCTGCTGTCCTTCTTGAAGCAGAGGAATTTCTTCTTCCTTTTCATTTTTTTCTGGTGCTATGACGGCTTTCCATCCCGGGCTGATAGTTGTTGTTCCTTTAGCGCTGAAAGTTTCGTTTTCAACGGCTAGAGACACATTGGTCGAATAGAACTTGTATGGAGGATAGAACTGGCAGATATACCGAAGGCATAGCAGCTCATAGATTTTTTGTTCTTTGTCTGAGAGCTTTTCAAGGCTTCCGGCTTGGCCGGTCGGAATAATTCCGTGGTGTGCAGATATTTTTTTATCATTCCAAACAGAAGATTTAATCTGAAGGTTGCATTGCCTAATTAACGGAAGAAACTTGGGAAGTGTTTTAGCAATTGCGGTTAAAACGGTTTTAGATTCTTCCCATTGAGACTCCGGTAAATACTGGCAATCCGAACGAGGATAACTCGCTAACTTATGAGTTTCATATAACGATTGGCAGGTATCTAGGGTTTCTTGGGCAGAAAAACCATATTTGTTGCTGGCCTCGAGCTGAATGTCTGCTAAAGAAAAAACTTTTGGCTGAACTTTCTGTTTGATTTCTTTGGAGAAAGATAGAACCTTTGCTGTTTTTTGATTCTGGAAGCGGCTGATGAGAGTCTTTGCGACCGTTCCGTCGATCAGTCTCCTTTCTTCGTCTAACCCAATTTGTCCGTTTTTTGGTATCCACGAGGCAGAAAAAACAGTGCTGCCGTTTGAGACTGTGCATTTGATGGTAAAAAATGGAATGGGCTTAAAGTTTCTAATATCTTGGTCTCGTTTTGCTACCAGCGATAAAGTAGGGGTCTGTACTCTTCCAACAGCGATCAGAGTTCTTTCTCCGGACAATGCTTTTTTAAGCGTCAACGCTCTTGTTAAGTTCATTCCAAGAAGCCAATCCGCCCTGCTTCTGCCCAAGGCAGCAAGTTTCATGCCTTCATATTTGCTGTTCGGTTCAATTTTAGTAAGGCTCTTACGGATGGAAGCTGAATCCTGCGCAGATACTAAAAAGCGTTGGACAGTCTTTTTATATTTGAAATGCTCTAGGATTTCGTCTACCAAAAGCTGACCTTCCCTGTCCGGGTCTCCCGCATTGACTACGATATCGGCTTTTGTCAAAAGGTCTTTGATGACTTTGAGTTGAGCCTTTACGCCTTTATCCTTTTTCGGCTGAAGAATCCATTTTTGAGGAAAGATCGGAAGATCTTGAACACGCCAAATCTTATTTCCCTTTTTTCCCACAGGAATGTCTTCAGGAAGGTACGCATCCGGTTCTGCTTGTTCCAACAGATGTCCGAAGCACCATGTTACGTAAATGTTGTTTTTGCAAAGCACCGCACCATTGAGTTTTTTTACAGTCCCCAATTCGTTGATGATCGCTTTGGCAACAGACGGTTTTTCAGCAATGAATACTTTTATTGTCATTTTTATGGATCAAAGAAGGGAGCGCCGCATGGCGCTCCGGAGATGAGGTTAACGATCAAGTTCAGGGGTCTGGGATTTTCCAGCCTTCTTTTCAGGAGCTCTATATTTTATGGATTCGATTCCCAGTTGATTTAGGCATAAGGCGATGCTTTTTGCCTTGATCACTTTGTTCTCATACTGCTTTCCGTCTTTTTCAAAATTTTCAGTTGTTAAGGAACCTCGAACATCCAGGCGCATTGATTTTTGAAGCAGTTTTGCCATATTTTCTGCTGTTGCGCCGAAATACTGAAGCTTGTAGAAATCAGGTTCTTTTCGTTCAAAAGAACCGTCCGCCTTCTTTTCAAAGTTTGGATGATAGGTCTGGACTTCCAGAACTTTCGTTTCTTTTCCGGCATGAGGGCCTTTAGTAGGAAAAATACTGGTGCACTTGGGTTCGCCCAATACAACCAGAGATTCAGAAAAATCTTGATATTTGCTTGTCATAAGCTAACTCCTTATTTGAGGGTGGAAAAATGCCGCTTGAATTCGCCGGAAGTTGTCTGCGTTTTCTTACGACGGTATAAATTTCGAATGTCCTTTAACGGGGAAGTCTGTTTCTTTTTAGGAGAGGCAGAAGGCGCGGAAGCGGGCGGTTTATCAGTCGGAGTCTCGAAAATTGCCTCCAAAGTTTCATCTTCCTTTTCCGGCCCTTCTGTTTTTTTATCGAGGCTCGAGGAAGGTTCTTCGTTTACTGAGGCTGGATCAAAAGAGGACTGCTGCAACGAAATATCTTCCGACTCTTGCGCAGGCTCTTTTTCTTGTTCTTCAGTAGGTATATCTACCCCGTCAAACAAATCGCTGATTGTCTTGTCCAGATCTTCAGAAGTTTCACCATTGTCTGTGTTACCGTTTATTTTTTCCGGCGGCTGATTCTTAGATAGGTCTAACTTAGGAGCGTGTTGGATAGCAGAAAGATTGAACCGATTCGCAGCAATTTTGGTAAAAGAAGCTTCAACATAGTTTTGGATTTGCTCATTACTCCAATCTGAATCCGGCGTTTCGGCAAGTTCTTTTGGAATTTCCGGAAGCTCGTTGACTCCGGCAATTTTTCTTGAGTCTTCTTCTGTCAGCTCTGTGGCCAATACCTTGTTCACTCTTTCGTCTAATGATGCAGTGAAGGTTTCAACGTCCTGCACAGGTACAAAAGGAGTTTCCCAGCGTTGTCTGCACTCAAAGTTCGGGTCTTCGTAATAGCGGATTTTTTGACAAAGAATAGGTTTTGCAGAACCTTTATTAAGTACAACAATTTCTTTTTTATCTCCGATTCCTTTTATTTCCTGAGGGAGCAGAAGAGAGCGTCTTTGATCTGATTCACTGGTTGATGTTGAACCTTTTCCTTTAGAGGTTGATTTGGACTTAACCGTTTGAGTACCCAGCATCTCACTGTACTCGTTGGCTAAAGATTGTTGAGTAGGATTGGGGGCATACATGATGAGTAGAGAATGATTGGCCCTAATCGTTTCAGCATCGTCTTTGCCGTAGGCGCTTGCCAACTGAGTCATGCTTTGAATAATCGTCAGCAGACGCATGTTGTAACCGGCCATATACGCGATTGCCTGACTGATCATCGGGACTCTGCCGATTGAAGTCATCTCATCTAACAGAACCAAACATTGATACCTGAGGCTTTTGTCTTGTTCCGGAAGTTTCTTAGTGTTCAAATTAAGCAGCTGATCAAAAAATAAATTGACCAGTACCCGAGCCTCTTTAAGCTTGTTTGGCTCGATCTTGAGGTAAATGCTCATTTTCTTTCGACGAACGTCTCTCAGATCGAAATCGTTAGCACTCGTGGCAAGATCAACCCGAGCATTGGCAAAACCGAGAAGAGGTGTCCCGAACGTGCTGACAATGCCTGACAGAGTATTTTCTGAATTACTAAAAACTCTGTTTAATGCTTCAATACAACGGTTGGAATAGGGATGGCCGGCGTCTTGTGCATCCTTAAGTTTTTTTGTTAATGAGTCTTTTAATCCTGCTGCTGATGACTCCCTGAGAATTTGTCCCAAAGTTTTAGGAATGCCCGGCGTTTCTAATACGTAAAGACATAATCCGCGGAACAGATCTTTAGCGTTTTCGCTCCAGAATTTATCTCCGTTTGACTCAGAGTTATAAAGCGCCGTGGCAATGGCGTCGATATCTCCGACGCGATCAACTTCGTTGGAACTAATGTATTCCAATGGGTTGTACCGATGAGTTTTTCCTTCAGGATCGAAAGGAGCAAAAAGGTAAACTTCCTGACCGTGAGCCGCTCGGTATCCGGATGTAATATCGAAGTTCTCTCCCTTAATGTCCAAAATAACAAGACTATCGCTGTAATTAAGGCAATTCGGAATAACAACGCCGACACCTTTACCGGACCGCGTCGGGGCGGCTAAAAGAACAAACTCTGTTCCGCCGTAATTAAGGTATCTTCCGTTATGTTTGCCAACCAAGATGGTTTTATCCAATCCGTCTGGCGGATTGATAAGCCCGTATTTTTGAACCTCCGTGTTGCTGGCAAAAGCCGCATCCCCATGTAAACTTCTTTTTCCGGCTTTAATTTTGATAGCGATTGCAACGGCTGCGGTAATCAGCCAAGGAGCAAGCAGACAGCCGAGGATAGCCGCCTTGATGAAACTCCTATTGCTGTCCCGATACATCATCCAGTATTGAAATATTGTCCAAGGACGGCATATTTCAAGGGGGAGGCGAAAAATCTTGAGGAATAAAAATCCTGAAATCTCAAAGAACAAAACAGCTAAGAGAAGGCAGCCGATGATTCCGACGGCAACCTTGATAATTTTTTTATTTCTAGGCTGACTCATTTGGCGGTTCCTTATGATTTGAGCCTGGCGGGCTTAAACCAAATATCCGTGATATGGCGTCCGAAGCCTTTTTTATCGTTATGGATGTGGACAACCACATCTATGACGTCTTGGAGGTAACGATTGATTTGTTCTGTTGTCATCGTTTTAGCGTCTTCAGCTTGCTGTACCTTCAGAGCAAGGTACTTGAAGACATCCTCACAGCTGCCTGCATGACAACTGGTGATCGAGCCGCCGTGTCCGGAAAGACAGATATTTAAAAAATCAAATGTTTCGGGCCCTCGAAGTTCCGCTAATAGAATTCGATCCGGCTTCATTGAATTACGTTTTGCTTCGCTGGGATAAAACAGGCATACCTTGTTGTCATGATAGGGGAGCCCATGAACCAGTTCCGGAACGTCCTCGATCGTGACGATCCTTTCGTCTCTGGGAATGTCCTGCATCAACGCCTTCATGAAGGTTGTTTTTCCACTCCCGGTTTCTCCGGCTATCACGATGTTCTTTCTGTACCGGACAGCCTTTCTCAAGAATTCAACTCTTTTTTTCGCTCCTTCTTCGTATTCCTGAAGGTGTCCGTAAATTTCAAGTAATTCTTCATCTTCCGGATTTTGTTCTTCAGCTTTTCTCATATGATTGAAAAAACCGGATCGATAAAAATCATCAACGGAAATAATTTTTAAAGACGGTTTTCTGATCGTGAGACTGACCAGTTCGGGAGAGCAAGCAGGAGGCTGTATAAATTGAGCTCGTTCGCCGTCGGGCAGCGTGACGGAAACAATAGGTTCCGTCTTGGAGAAGTTGACGTTGTCACCGGAGTATTTGGCTGCGGTGATTCCAAGCTCTATCAGCGCTTCATAAGTTAGGCTCGGCACCGAGACTTGATTCCAAACTCCTTCTTTTTCGTAGTAAAGTTGCCCCGGTCGATTAACAGCAATTTCAGTGACGCCCTCCATCTGTAAGAATGGATTGAAAGGTTTTAATTTTTGACGGATGGAAATATCTCTATCGATACTCATGATTTAATTTCTCCTTGAACGGTTTAACGTTCGAGTCCTTTGGTTTTGTTTTGTTCCGAGATTTTTTGTTCGGTTTGGGTGCGGCTGGCTGGGGTTTGGCGTTTAAAAAACTCCGAGTTGACCTTCAGTATTTTTCCCTGCCGTTCACAGTCAAGCATTCTTTCTTCCACAGCCTGAAGCACTTTTTCTAAAAGCTTGGGGTTTTGCATCGCCGGGTCAGCTTTCGGCAACTCTTTTCGCATTAATTCCAAAGTGTCTCGATGCTGCTTGTTAAGCGAAAAATGGATTTTTTCGTTTTTTGTCAGAGAAGCGGTTAATTCTTTTTGTTCTGCTAAGGCCTTAATGTTTGCCTTAGCGATAGTCACAAAGTCGTCAGTAGTAAGAGTTTTACTATCTTTAAAGCCATGCTCAACAAGCCAGACGCTTACAGTTGAGCGCATCTGCTTGTACCAGCGCTGAAGCTTGGGCAGCGCGTTTCTTTGTTTAGAACATTCTTCAACAAGGTACGCCGCAGTCTCTTCCGCATAATTGGGATGATCTTTTGTAATCCCGGAGTCTTTTAAGCGGATTTCGGCTGCCATACAGACCGGATCTCGCTGTCTGAAGCCTTCCTCTAATAGACGCGGAGCCTCTTTTACTAAAGGGATAACTTTTTCTTTCAGCTCGGAGTCGTAAGCCATATGAACTCCAACTTCGTGAAGAAGCACTGAAGAGGCTGCATCCGGCAAAAGGTTATCGGCAATGAGAAATGAGGTTTTAAGCTCAGAGGAATAAAAGCCCTGAACTCCTTTAATATCTTTCGATTTGTACCGATTTTTAGCTCTTTGAATGTCCGCGAAAATTTTGGCGGTATAATCAACCGAAGTGTAGGTTGCCTCGTGCGCTGTTGCCGGCTGGTGTTCGGTTTGGTTTCCGCCAGTGTCTTGGATTGAAGAGGGTAGATGGACCGAATCTCTATTGAAGGGAAACTCAAGCGCGCCCTTTAAACCTCCTATTTTCTTTCCCCAAATATTTTCCGGATTCTTAACCGGCTTTTGTGTTAGGACGACAAATTTATTGCCGTCAAAATACGTACACACGGCCAAGCCCAATTTTCTCGAGTAAAAATGGTAAGAGTCATTCTTGCCTTGACCTTCTTTGTAAATTTCGTTAGCTGAAGCTAAAACTTGCAAAACAGTTTTTAGACTTGCTTCTGTTTTATTTTCTTCCTGTGGAAACAAATTTCGCTTCGGATCTTCAATAACAGAGCCCGTAAGATGTTTAGCTCCTTTCCCGGAATGGATAAAAGGCCTATGGTGTCCAGGAAGGACAACAATTTCTCCGGAAGGAATTTCACCCGTGACAGCTGGATGGAAAACAGCAATGCAGCCGGTTGTATTGCCTTCATGAGCTAACTCGTCGGGGACAATAAATCCGGTCTTTGTGTTTTTCTGAGAGTTTTTAAGTTCTTGCGGCAGAGGTGACAGAAGAACATCATTGATACCTGAAACAATTTTGAGACGACCATTGTCAATTAAGGCGTCGATGGTAGTTTTGCCGAATTTTTTCTCCAAGGCTTCTCTAATCTCAGAAATCTTGGCACCGCTTTTGCCCTCTCTGGTTTTCGAGAAAAGAGCAACTCCTTTTTCAGTTTCATTGCTTTTAATCTCTTCAAAGAGGGTTTTAAATTTCTCGGAAACCCTTTGGACGTCCACGCCGTCCAAATAAGGGTAGTAGGATTCTTTATCTAACGTCTTCTCGACAAATGCTCCGTTTGTTAAGAAGTCATTGGTAATGCCTAGCTCTTGACTGCGCACCTCTACGAAAGCCTCAAAGCTTCTGGCTGCTTCTTCTGTTTTACTATGCCAGTACGCTTTTTTCTTCAGCATTCGTCGGTGCATTGCGGTTGAACGAATGGTGTCAATCGTCTCTGCCCATGCGTGGTGCAGTTCCGGCCGGATCTTATCTGCTGCGCCTCGTTCCGTCTGAAGGAGATCTTCCTGGGTGAGAGTTACCTTGTAGACAAGTTCTCTGCCTCTATCCGGGATGTCCAGATTAATATCGGCCTGATCCAGTTCTCCGGCCAAAACCCTTCGCGCTAATTCAGCAGCTTTCGGATTGGTCTTGAGTTCGTATTCCACCCGGGAGGCAGAACCCATCCATAGCGAATAAATCTTTTTACCGCCCTCATTGATTCGTTCCTGAGCCTGCGGAGTTAATTTAAAAATTACCTCTGAATCCACCTGTTCACTGAGCATCCTGACATCGAGCTTTTCCCGGTAATTCGTTCTCATCAGGTAGTGGTCGAGCGCATGAAACCACTCGTGAGCCAGACAAGAGTAGCCTTTCGTCTTGGTGAGGTTTATCAGTCGGTTAGCCGGTTCGTAATGCGCAGATGCGCTGCCGTGTCCTCTGGAACCGAAGCACAATCCCAATTCGCCGTCTAAGGCTACTGCTTTAGGAGGAATTCCCAGAATCTTCGAGAGGTCAAGCAGCGAATCATAGGCATTGTTGAGCATCCATTGCCGTTCACGCCCGTTTTTGCCTTGTTTTACCCAATTACCGAACTCCACGCCTCTGAAGCCGAAGGTACTCATAAACATTTCCGGCGTGGCGTCTTTTCCTTCTCGATAGTCCGGGCCAACACGATCTCGAATCGGAGAACCGCTTCTCCAGTCTTTTTCCGTTTTGGAAAATTCCTCCCGAAATATTCGATACTTATTTTCCAGTTCTGTCCGGTGGTTTTTTAGATATTCCCAAAATGCTTCATCGGATTCAAAAGCAATCTTGTCCGTTAGCTGGAACTCAATCGTTCCGGATTTGCCGTAAACCTCATAAGTATGGCTGCTGCGAACCCCGCGGCCGTACAGCTCTACGGGCAGTTCAGCCTTAGGCTTGGATTCCTGCTCTTTTCCCGGTTGATTTGCAGCCTCAAGCAGTTTGCCGAAGGTTGTTTTGAGCTGCTTTTCAATATTAGCTTCGAACTCTTTCTCGCTGTTTCCGACGGCTACCGCATAATAGGGAAAAAGCTTCCCGTCAGAGTTTTTTAAACACAATTGCTTGTTGTCTCGGCATCCCGGCAAAATGCATTGATATTGATATGACCTAATGTCAGTATCATCGGAGAGCCTCAGAGCATTCCAGCGACAAATATCTTGTGCGTCACCGATACTGTAGGCTCCGATGAAGGGCCAGTACTTCGTAGAAATATGCGCGAGAACCTTATACTTATTCCCCACTTCGTAAAAGTGATCAAAGGCATCGGTCGGGGCTTCAGCAGCCAGTTCTCCGTTTATAACTTGACGATGCAAGGCGATTGCTGCGGAGGCCGTGTGCAGATAGCGTCTGAATTTATAGGTATCTTTAGCCGGCCGTCTGCCTCTTAATGTTGATCTTACGAGCCACAGACAAGCAGCCGCTTCGGGGTTGTCTTTATGCAGCTCGAGGATGGAACTTTTAGGCCATATCTTATCCAGCGGTTCTGAAGAGAGACGTTTTTCAAGTTCTTCCGGGGATCCCTGGATGAATTTATAAGGTTCAGCGCTCCTGTTGAGTGATCTTCCCTTGCGGGTGTTTTGAAGGTCTTCCCCGAAATCTTGAAGCTTGCGGCTGCCGTCCCTGTTTAATTGGTAATTCAAAATATCTTCGTCTTTGATCGCAGTTGAGACAGCCGGCTTTTTATCGGCCTTAGGTTTTTCGTGTTCCGGAGGTGCAAAAAAATCAAATTCCAGTTGTTCAGCGAGTAATGAGGTCATGATTAACTCTCGATATTTATGGTGTTATCAATGTCTGAATTAGGGTTTATCTTTTGATACAGATCGAGAGACGTTTTAAAGTTAAAATAAATCTCTCCTACATTGTGGTAGTTCAATAAATG
>OCAQ01000781.1_pt1 | contig 14723 bp, 18 predicted proteins | sample 1538291 | NCBI WGS metagenome assembly OCAQ01 (sample SAMEA2580277, study PRJEB22360) | human gut metagenome | biome: human gut; feature: human-associated habitat; material: faeces | place: Denmark | collected 2008/2010 | reverse complement strand
GGGAGACTGTGAATGGCGAACAGAAGCTGACCACCGAGTGCATCGAGAACGTAATTATGATGGTGCCGTTTAGTTCGGTAGTGATGTGGACGTTTGGAGAGAAGATTGGAAACGGCTGGAAGAAGATACTGTGGCAAAGTGGGAAGATAGCGTTTGGCTTTTCTTTGATAATAGAGATGATGCAGTTACTCCTGCGGCTCGGGACGTTTCAGCTATCTGACATCTTCTACAACACGGTCGGCGGAGTGCTAGGTGGGTTATTGTACTGTGTGGCGATGAAGGCAAGAAAGCGTCTGTAAAGCTGGATGAAATTGTGATATACTGGGAGCGGTAGCTCCCTACGCTGCTCGTAATAATCACACACCTCCTCGTGGTGAGCAGCAGGCAACGCTGATATAAGCGGCTAAGATGTGATGAAATGATAAACATAGGAAGAGAGGCCACTGTTATGAGTGATATTAGATTCTTGTTGAAATTCGGACAAAAGAGCATATGGAAAATTTAGTTGCAGGAAATCTTTATTGCTCTAATTCCCAAACATTCTGGGGAATAGAAGATGATATGAAGATTCGAGGACAAGGAGATGTTCTTGAAGCAAGTACAGTGGTATATGCTCAAAGTATGACTATGTGTGATCCAGCAACACATGAAGTGTTGACACAAATAAATAATCAGACAAGGTGTATAGCACGAGTTGATCCCGCTAAGAAAATGCCGGTTTTTTGCTTGTTTGCAGTTTTTGATGAAGACTGTGAATTAGGGGAAGATGGCAAAATTAGAATCAAATTATCTGAGAAAACAAAAAATACGATTAGAACACACTTCCCGAATGCTGATAGTGTTGTCATAATTGATAATCCTAATAATTTTATAGAGGATGTAAAAGCATCAATTGGACGTGAAATCAAAAGTGAGTTGGTTCATTATTTTCATATTGATGAGGGATTCCCAGCAGAAAATGGACAAACCGAAATGGACATGGAGTACATGAAATATGTGACGCAAGATGTTCCACCAGTCGTAGAAGATGGGCGAAAAACGTATAGCTTTTACGGGGATTTTGCATATAGAGTATTGTTTTGCAAGGATGTATTTTTTAAAGATGAACAAGAGTTTAGATTTGTTATGCCGGAAGAACATATATCAGTAGGAACAAATTATCCAGTTAATCTTAGAGATATATATAAAATTGGATATAAGGTGCCAGACACTATAAAATTTAAAGTAAAATTGTAAAATACATAGTAGTTTTAATCGTATTAATGTTATTACTTGTCATACGTTTAAAATTTGGAGATACTATTGGTGTGATTTCTATGATTACATTCATGGGACCAATAATATGTTATATGCTGGCAATTCCGTTAAATTATATTGCTAAATCAAAAATATTAAATAAATTAATGATGTTTCTCAGCAAATATTGCACATGGTATTTGTTTTTTGCATGATATCTTCCATTCTGGAATTCTACAGATTCAGAAGATTGGTTATTTACCAAAGTTACCAATATTGATAGTTATCTGGGCGTTTATAATATAAACGCCAATAGCTATTATTTTACAAAAAATATATGAGTTGGTTGTAAAATTGTTTGCTTAGGTTAGAAATGTAAAATAGACGTATTATTATGACCATGATTGAAAATATTTATAAATATAATTTAGTTTGCATATACCGGTAGTGATTTGAATAAATATTTGATGAAAATTTATTGGAAATATGTTATAATGATTAGACTAAATATAGAAGTATGGAGGAATATGATGGAAAAGTATTTACGTTTTCAAGCATCTGTCTTTGGTGATTTTAAAGATATTGATTTATCGCAGGAGTCTATGAGTAAATTATATCAAATTTATTTGAAAGAAAATATGATGCCAACTATTATGAAAGAATTTGATATTATATCCCAGAATGTAAAGAACAGACCTAATTTTGTCGCAAATGACAACAGTATTTCAATTTCTGTCGCTAGTAATCGTATTGATATTATTTCTGATATGACAGCAACAGATAAGATGTATGAAAAAGGTAAATTTATAGATGTTGCAATAAAATATTTGAAAGCTTTTTTTGAAATTTTTCAAGTTGGTATTTCTAGAATGTCATATATTGAAGAGGGGATAATGAAAGTGTTAGACAATCCTGTAGATAGTGATATTAGAAACAAATTTATTAATACAGAACATATATATAATAGTGATAAAGTATTTGAATGGTCATCAAATAGTGTGTCACTTGAAGATTGGAATATAAATGGTCACTTTGAACGTGTTAATTTGAATGTTACAACAGCACTCCGTAAAATGAGTGCTGTAAAGGACGGGCAGCCTATAACGTTAAATGTATTGGTGTTAACACAGGATTTAAATACACTTGCTGAAAATACATCACCTAGATTGAATTATATAGATGTAGAAAGTTTTTTGAAAGAGGCTATTAAAAAAAGTGAGGATATCAGATTGACGACAGAGGGCAGATAAAATGGATAAAATTGTATTTTCTGATTTGGTTTCGACTAATATGGAATTTGATAGTATAAAGGAATATAAAATCGCGCCTGTCATTATTTATTCACAACTTAATGAAGTGAAAACCTCAAATATATACAGCGATTGTTCTACTACTGAAAGTAGTAGCAATAATCCAGATGAATTCAGGGTAATGTTAAATAAAATATATCCTGAATTTAAATCAGATATTCTTTATTCAATACATGAATCAATGATTGAAAGTGGAGTACATTATCATTTTGAGGATGTTTTTTATAAGTATTTTGAAAAAAATCATCATATGGCAGCACAATTATTGCAAAGATTGCTTAGGGAGAATTATACAAATACAAGGGTTATAAAAGTTATTTTACATATTGTTTCACATTATACATATAAAGAAATAGGTGATGATTTTGTATTTCCTTTTGCATCTTTACTTGAACATAGGGATAAAGCAATTAGAAAATTTGCTTTAAAAGTATTCGATAATTGGGATTCTGTAGAAACCTTGAGTATATTACAAGGAGGTTTACCTATGAGAGAAAAATGGTTAAATGACTATAAAAATAGAATTATTGAACGACTAGAGAGGAAATGTAATAATGCCATATTTTTTGCGTGCGATAAATAGAGAAAATTGGCCAGAACCAGAAGAAAATGTTACAGCTCATGATTTGGATGCAGATGCTCTTAATGATTTAAAAACTCAGGATAATACATTGTCTGTTTGGTATGCCGAAGATGATGAAGAGTTAAGGAAGGCTATTGTTGCTTATTTAGCCTCAATGGATAAGTGGGTAGAGTTAGAGGAAGTTGATTTTGTTGAAATTGACGCAGAAGATGTAAAAGCTGCGGGTATTCAGTTAGAAAAGACTCCTAATTTTACTTATATACATGACTATGAGAATATGCATAGAGATTTAGCTAGTTTGAAGTATGATTCTATCGAGCAATTGGCGGACATAGTGATAAAATCAATTAATAATGGGAAAGATTTGGTTGTAGATAAAGGAATGATAATAGAATTATTTACTGAAGTAGTTAAAGCAGGTAAATTGAAATCTTCTGATATTGATAAAGGCAGACATAAAAAATTGCAACGATTAATTATTGAGATTGAGAATAAAGTTGATTTAAATGATAAAATAATAAGTTGATTTATATGTATATAAATTAGTATAATGTGCCAGGCACCGTTAAAATTTTATAAACTAAAGCACGAAGTAAAAAACCACTAGTGATTAATTAGAATTAAATAATCACTGGTGGTATTTTTTGTATATATTTTATGCTATTGTCTACAATGGCTTTATACATAGGTAAACGCTCCAACCCATGTACCTACAAATACCCTGAAAAATTTGATATAACCAAAATATAATGTATATAATGTGCCAGGCACCATTAAAATTTCATAAAGCGTTATAAATATTTTAACCCATCTAAAGTTTACTAATCATCAACAACAATTAAATATATTGAATAATGTTTAATAACATAGTAATATGTACACAAGAGGGAAAATGATTATGAAGAAGAATTGGTTGTTTAAACTTTTGCGTAACAAAGATTTTATTCAGTTTATTGCAGCATTGATAATGCTGGTGATTGCATTTGTGATACATAGATGGTTGACATTTGATATATCTTTAGTGGTTTCGATTATTGTTTTGTATATATGTACAGCGGTTTCTCGGCTTATTTACAATAAAGCGTCAAGCTATTATGAATCATTTTAATGCGACGAAGGTGTATGAATTGCCAGATGAGATTGCCAAAAGATCTGACTGGCTGCTTAAGGCTCATGTTGATGCATTAAAATATAATAGCAGAACTGTACGTCTTGATGATTTGAAAAAATGCGGCAATCAGGTAATGTTAACATATTCAAATGTGACTTATTGGGATTTGCTGATGACAAATCGGGCAATGGATTACGAGTGGGAAGATGGATGAAAAACTCGTGATGTATATGAACCAGGACCATACATTAGCCCTTTGGCAAGTTCTAAGATGGCATTTCTTACAACAGACAAATTGTATCAGGCAGTAGCTGATGCGATTAATAGGGAATTCGAAGACATTGATAATGTAGATATACAATTTGAACCATCAGGGCAGAAAAAGCAGATACGAAAAGACAAGAAGGATGCAAAGGAATTACGCTTTCGGAGTCGGGGGAATATTATAAGATGACACCGTCAGCGGTGGCTTCTGTGGTTATGTTGCTGGAGGGGATGGGATAGAACAAATTGGTAAATTAAGGTTGACATAGCATTTTTCCGTTCTGTAATTTTTACAGAAATAAAGGGGACTAGCAGGGGTGATGACAATATTAAGAACAACAAAGCTAGAGACAGCTTCTTCATAACTGCAGGTAATAAGACTGTGGATATAGAGGGCGATGGCGTGGCGATTGTTACTAATGTGTGAGAAAAGAGTAGCATATTATATATCTCCGTTGGCAAGGCATTTGCTTTGTTGGCGGAGATTTTTTGTTGCTCTGAAATGGAGCCTGTGAATTGTAATACTGATTGATAAGAAGATTATAATATGTTATTATCTAGTTAAGTCGGAATGTGGAAATAATTGTGAAACCCCTTGAAATATAAGGGGAAAATACAGCACTAGATGAGTCACTGAGATCTTCATTGGAAACAAAGATTTCGGAGACAAAGGCAGTCAAGCTAACTGCGCCGACAATGGCCGAGACTGTTAAAGATATTGATACACAAACAACTGAAATGAATACGACGGATTATTCAGATGTACTTAAGAGTCTTGATGAGGCATACACGGCATTGAATAACAGTATAAAGCAGTACGAATTGGTAAATAATCCGACAGAATCGTATGTAATAAAGTGTTTGGAAAAGGTTGAACATGTTATAGGTATTTCAGCTGTAACAGAGGATAATGATCCAAACGGACATTTGGGGAAAGCTGGAGGTTATACGGCAACAGTTTATTTTACCTGTGATTGGGTTAATCAATCTAATGTATATGGAAATACAATTATTGAAAAAGGAACAGATGGAGGCGGTGCTATTGAAGTTTATGCAAATGTAGAGGACGCTGAATCCAGAAATTCATATTTAGCAGGTTTCGATGGGGGATTACTTGCTTCAGGCTCTCATACAGTGGTAGGAACGTGTGTGGTAAGAACATCAGATAAACTTGCAGCTTCAAAGCAAAAAGAATTAGAAGCAGCAGTTATTGAGGCCTTAATAAAACTTGATTAGTAAAGGTGACAAAGGTACAATTGTAAACATGGAAAATATTTGACTTTTGAGTATAAAAGAATATACTAATATTGAATGGAGAAAGGGAGGTACTATTATGAATGCTGGAGGAACAGAACTTTTTTAATATATAGTTGATGTAAAGAAAGTCCGTGAAATTTTATCACGGACTTTTTTGTATTAGATAATACAATAAATAGTAAGCAATGAGAACCAGATGAAAAAGGAGGCCCCATGAAAGAATACGATAAATACCTAAAGCTTTTAAAAGAAAAATATCCCACAAAGCAGTCAGTTTACCGTGAGCTTATTAATCTGAATGCAATTATGAATCTGCCGAAGGGTACAGAGCATTTTATGAGTGACCTCCATGGGGAATATGATGCATTTTACCATATAATTAATAATTGTTCGGGGGTAATTAAAGAGAAGGTAGCGATGCTGTATGGAGATGAGCTTACTGTATTCGAGCAGCAGGAGCTGTGCACTCTGATATATTATCCGAGAGAGAAGCTGTCAAAGCTTATGGATGAGAATAAGGTTAATGATGAATGGTACAGAAATGTACTTGGCCAGCTGATTCAGATTGCAAAGCTGCTGTCGTCTAAATACACAAGATCCAAGGTGCGAAAAGCAATGCCAGCGGATTTTGCATATATTATTGATGAGCTTATACATGCACAGAAGGATGAGGATGATAACAGAAGTGTTTACCACAGACAGATTATGGAAACAATTCTCAGTCTTCACAATGGAGACGAATTTCTTATTGCACTGACTGACCTGATTAAGAGACTGGCTGTGGATCATCTTCATATACTGGGCGATATATATGACAGAGGACCGCATGCGGATAAGATATTGGATCTGTTGATGGAGCATCACAGTGTTGATATACAGTGGGGTAATCATGACATATTGTGGATGGGAGCATTTTGCGGCAATCCGGTGTGCATGGCACTTGTCGTCAGAAATAATATTAAATATAAGACTATGTCGATACTTGAGAATGGCTATGGAATAAGTCTTAGGTTCCTTCTGCAGTTTGCAGTTAAGACGTATTCAGATAAAAATGTAGATGATGCAGTATATAAGGCTATTTCTGTAATTTTATTCAAGCTAGAGGGGCAGCTTATTAAGAGGCATCCAGAATATAGAATGGAAGGAAGACTTCTGTTAGACAAGATGGATCTGGATAAGGGCGTTGTGAGAATTGGTGATAATGAATATTTTCTTAACACTACTGAGTTCCCGACAATTGACATGAATAATCCTTATGAGCTGACTATGGAAGAAATGTTCCTGATGGGAAGATTCAGAGCAGATTTCATCAACAGCACAGTGCTTGAGAGGCATATTAATTTTCTATATGACAAAGGAAACATTTATAAGATTCATAATGGAAATCTTCTGTTCCATGGCTGTGTGCCACTTGATGAACAAGGGGTGTTTGACGGAATTGTTGTGGATGGCAAGTCGTACACAGGTCGTGAGTATCTTGACTATTGCGAGTCGATGGTGAGACAGGCAAGAACTGGTGATTCGGACGCAGTGGATTTTATGTGGTTTTTATGGAGCAATATATTATCGCCGGTAACGGGAAGGTGTATTAAAACATTTGAAAGAACATTCCTTGACAAGGAGAAAAATGCTGATTATAATAATGCGATTAAAGAAGACAAGAATCATTACTATGCCCAGTATGAACATGAGAGAATCTGCAAGATGATTTTAAGGGAGTTTAATCTCTACAATGAGAATGCACATATTATTAATGGTCATACTCCTGTCAGAACGAAGGAAGGGCAGCATCCAGTCAGGGCTAATGGAAAACTGATTGTTATAGACGGCGGTTTCTGCGAAGGATATCATGACGCTACAGGAATAGCTGGATATACACTTATCTATAATTCTCATGGAATGAAGATTAAAGAGCATCATCCATTTATGAGTATTAACATGGCAATTAATAGCAACAGAGATATTGAATCTGAGTCGCAGGTTGTCTATGTGGAAAAGCAGCGCGTGTTCGTAAAGGACACTGATAATGGTAAGCAGATTGCTGAGGAGATTAATGATTTGATGAATCTTCTGGAGTGGTATAATACATAAAGTAACCAATATATAAAACATTAAGAGAGGACGTATAACATGGAGATTTACGAGATGATTGATTTACAGGATTGTCCGAGATGCTTCGGACCATCTATACTTGAAGAAGAGGACCATGGTTATTATGTGACATGTCTGGATTGTGGATGTCAGTCAGCAACATTTGAGTTTAAGAACGATGATGAAAGACTTGAGGCTGCAAGAAGAACAGCAGAGTTATGGAACACGGGTAAGGTAATCTATACAGGACGCACCGAGTAATAAGTTAGAAAAAGAATTGATTAGAAGAGTTAATTAAGGAGACATCAGGTTATGAAGAGTAAAGAAGAATTATTTAATATGACAATAGTAGAGATGAGAGAGTACATTAATTCTCTTTCTAACTCAGAAATCGATGAGGTTGTTAAGATATTTGAAGAGGATGATACAGAGAAAGATCCACTTACACTTCTTACAGCACCTAAGCTTTTTGATTATATGAAGCACGCTAACGGTACAGTTGATATTGAATTTTAGTCAGTATGGATAATACCAGTAATATAAGGAAGATGAATTTATGAAATATTCAATTGATACACATACTCATACACTGGTAAGCGGACATGCGTATAATACTATAGATGAGATGGCGGCGTATGCAGCAGGCATCGGAGTTACTCATCTTGCAATAACAGACCATGCACCTAAGATGCCGGGAAGTGCAGGCATATTATATTTTTCTAACATGGGAATTATTCCAAGACAGAAATGTGGAGTGAAGATATATATGGGCTGTGAGGTCAATATCATGGATTATGATGGTAATATTGATCTTAAGGAATACGGGCTCAAAGGCTGTGATGTTGTTATAGCAAGTCTTCATATTCCATGTATCAAGCCGGGAAGTATTGAACAGAATACCAATGCTTTAATTAAGGCGATGGACAATCCATATGTCAATATTATAGGGCATCCTGATGATTCAAGATACCCTGTAGATTATGAGCGTCTGGTGAGAGCAGCTAAGGAGAAGCATGTGCTTCTTGAACTTAATAATACTTCTCTTAATCCGTCAGGACCAAGACAGGGAGCTTACGAGAATGATATGCATATGCTTAATCTGTGCAAGGAGTTAGGCGTCAGTATTTCTATAGGAAGTGATGCACATATTAAAGAGAGTATATGTGATTTTGACAGGGCATATAAAGTTATTGAAGATACAGCATTTCCAGATGAACTGATTGTGAATAGTGACTACAGATTATATGAGTCGTTTATCGGCAGAAAAGATTGATAATGGTTGATATATGACTAATACTGTGGTAGTATTTGGAATGAAATTCGATTATGTATTCAGACCAAGGAGGATGTAATGGTTGTTTTATTAGCAGGTGGAGCAGGATATATTGGCTCACATACAGCAGTTGAATTACTTAATGCAGGACATGAAGTTGTTATTGTTGATGATTATAGTAACAGTTGTCCGGAATCGATAAAGAGAGTTGAAGAGATTACTGGCAAGAAGGTAGTTTCTTATGAAGCAGATGTTAAAGATAAAGAAGCTATGCAGAAGATTTTTGCAGAAAATCATATAGACTGCGTTATACATTTTGCAGGACTTAAGGCTGTAGGTGAGTCAACAAGATTGCCAGCTAAGTATTACCGCAATAATATTGATACAACACTTACTCTTATTGAGTGTATGAAGGAAGCAGGAGTTACTAAGATTGTATTCTCATCTTCAGCAACTGTATATGGAGACCAGAAGCCACCATATAATGAGACAATGCATAAGGGTGACTGTACTAATCCATACGGATGGACTAAGTCAATGATGGAGCAGATTCTTACAGACTGTGCACAGGCTGATCCTGAGCTTACGGTTATATTACTCAGATATTTCAATCCTATCGGAGCACATGAATCTGGAAAGATTGGTGAAGATCCACAGGGAATTCCTAACAATCTTATGCCATATGTATCACAGGTTGCTGCAGGTGTAAGAGAGCAGCTTACTATATTCGGGGGAGATTATCCAACTCCTGATGGAACATGCAGAAGAGACTACATCCATGTTGTTGACCTTGCATGTGGTCATCTTAAGGCTGTTGAATATGCGGATAATCACAAAGGGGTTGAGATATTTAATCTTGGAACAGGAACTCCATACAGTGTTCTTGAAATCGTTAATGCATTCCAGAATGCTACAGGGGTTAAGGTTAATTATAAGATTGGAGACAGACGTCCTGGAGATATTCCAGACTCATGGGCAGATGCATCTAAGGCACATGATATATTAGGATGGACTGCTAAGAAATCATTAGAGGATATGTGCAGGGATGTATGGAACTGGCAGAGTCATAATCCTCATGGATACAGAGATTAATCATATATGGCTAGATTAGGAGATTATAATATCCGTAGAATTATATTTGCAATACTTGCGGTTACATGGATGGTTGTTATATTTTCTTTTTCGGCAAGACCGGGAGAAGAATCAGAAAACCAGAGTATTAAGGCTGGAATGGCCGTGTGTCATATATTTGTTCCGGGATTTGATAATATGAGTGAGGAACAGCAGATTCATATGGCACAGACAATTGACTATCCGGTAAGAAAGACCGCACATGCAATGGAGTATGCACTGCTTGCAGGACTTGTATTAGGTGTGGTTACAGCAGTAGTAATTAATATAAGATATGTTGCTATATCAGCATTTATAGCAATATTATATGCGGCGACAGATGAATTTCATCAGCTCTTTGTGCCGGGAAGAAGTGGAAGAGTAACAGATGTGCTTATTGATGGCTGCGGGGCTGTTATAGGAACTCTTATTATTATGGGAATTTCAAGAGTTATTGCCAGAATAAGACACAATAAGAAGTCTGGAATATAGCTTAATTATTTACAGGAGACGAAGAAGCTTATGAGCAGTACAGAGACGCTTGACAATGCAAAGATGACTAATGGACCGATAACAAGGATTTTATTATCATTTGCAGGACCAGTGCTTTTAGGTCAGTTACTGCAGCAGCTTTATAATATTGCTGATGCAGCTATTGTTGGACAGTTCTTAAGCTCTAAGGCACTGGCAGCAGTTGGTGCAACTTCTTCTCTTACATATATTGTATGTTATTTCTGTATAGGTTCATGTATAGGAATAAGTGTTCCTGTGTCACAGGCATTTGGTGCAGGAAAGAATACTGATTTAAGAAAATATTTTATTAACGGAGTCTACTTTGCACTTGCGATTGCTGTCATTATGACAGCAGTCACAGCGTCTATGAGTGGACTCTTTTTAACGTGGTTAAAGACACCTGAAAATATATTTAAGGATGCACATGTGTATCTTGTTATTATATTCTTAGGACTTCCGTTGACGGTTCTGTATAACTTCTGTTTTGGGATTCTGATGGCATTTGGAGACAGCAAAAAGTCAACAATGTTTATGGCAGTATCAACTGTTATTAATATTTTTCTTGATCTGTTTTTGGTTGTTGTTGTGAAATGTGGTGTTGCCGGAGCTGCAGTTGCTACTATATTTTCACAGGGAATTGCAGGCGTTCTTAGTGCTGTATACATCTTTAAGAAGTACAAACTGTTATTTCCAGTTAATGCAGATGAAAGAAAGTTCCATCCGTATTACATGAAGAACATTATTAAAATGTGCATGCCAATGGGACTGCAGTATTCTATTACTGCAATTGGTGCAATTATTCTGCAATTTTATGTAAATGCACTTGGAGAAGACGCCATTGCAGGATTTACATCCGGATATAAGATTAAGAATCTGATTCTGTGTCCGTTAAATGCGTTGGGAACAGCTCTTTCATCATTCGTCGGACAGAATTTCGGAGCTAAGAGATTTGACCGTATCAGTGAAGGATTTAAGAGAACTTTAGAGATTGGTCTTATCTATTCTGTAATCACGATGATAGTATGTTTCTTTACCGGCAGATATATGGCACTTATATTCGTTGATGCAGCTGATACAGTTGTTGTCGGTTACACTGTGAAGTTTATAAGATACATAAGTGTGTTTAATGCAGAACTGGCACTTTTATTTACTGCTAGGTATTCAGTTCAGGGTATGGGCTATGGCAAATATTCTATTCTCTCAGGACTTGCTGAGATGGCTGGAAGGGCGGCTGTTGCTGTGCTTCTGATACCACATTTTGGCTTTGATGCTGTGTGCTGGAATGAGGGACTTACATTCCTTGCAGGAATTGCAGTTATTCTGCCAATTTATATTAAACTATTTTGCCATTTGCGTAAAAGTATGATATAATTTTTACGATTTTGGGATGAGGAAAGGTGGCGCTTATGTCTAAGATTATATTAACAGGTGACAGACCAACCGGAAGACTTCACTTAGGTCATTATGTTGGATCTTTAAAGCGAAGAGTTGAATTACAGAATTCAGGTGAATATGAGAAGATTTTTATTATGATTGCGGATGCACAGGCATTAACAGATAATGCTGATAATCCAGAGAAAGTAAGACAGAACATTATCGAGGTTGCACTCGATTATCTTTCAGTTGGTATTGACCCAACTAAGTCTAATATATTTATCCAGTCACAGATTTCACAGCTTACAGAGCTTACATTTTATTATATGAACCTCGTTACAGTTTCAAGACTTCAGAGAAACCCTACAGTTAAATCTGAGATTCAGATGCGTAATTTTGAGGCGAGTATTCCGGTAGGATTTTTCTGTTATCCTATAAGCCAGGCAGCAGATATTACTGCATTTAAGGCTACTACTGTTCCTGTAGGAGAAGATCAGGAGCCTATGATTGAGCAGTGTCGTGAGATTGTAAGAAAGTTTAATTCTGTATATGGAGAAGCATTGGTTGAACCAGAAATTCTTCTTCCAGATAATAAGGCATGTTTAAGACTTCCTGGTACTGATGGTAAGGCTAAGATGAGCAAGTCATTAGGAAACTGCATCTACTTATCTGACACTCCAGAGGAAGTTAAGAAAAAGGTTATGAGTATGTACACAGACCCTAACCATATTCAGGTATCTGATCCTGGACAGGTTGAGGGTAACACAGTATTTACTTACCTTGATGCTTTCAGCAGTGATGAGGATTTTGCTGAATTCCTTCCTGATTATAAGAATCTTGATGAATTAAAGGATCATTACAGAAGAGGTGGTCTTGGAGATGTTAAGGTTAAGAAGTTCCTTCTTAATGTTATCAACAAGGAGCTTGAACCAATCAGAGCAAGAAGACATGAATATGAAAAGGATATTCCAGAAGTATATAATATCCTTAAGAAAGGTACAGAAGCGGCTTACGCTGTTGCACAGGACACTCTTGATGATGTCAAGGCTGCTATGAAGATTGATTATTTTAATGATGCAGAACTTATTAAGGTTCAGTCAGAAAAATACAGCAGAACAGAGTAATTATTTTAATTAAATATACACACGGAGGCTTTTCTATTATGAGACATTTACTTAGTCCGCTTGATTTAAGCGTTGATGAACTGGCAAGATTATTAGATCTTGCAAGAGACATTTCAAAGGATCCATCAAAGTATGGTCATGTATGTGATGGAAAGAAGATAGCCACATTGTTTTATGAGCCAAGTACTAGAACAAGATTAAGTTTTGAGGCTGCCATGATTAACCTTGGCGGTCAGGTATTAGGCTTTTCTGAGGCTTCTTCAAGTTCAGCGTCAAAGGGTGAAAGTGTTGCAGATACTATAAGAGTTATCTCTTGTTATGCAGATATATGTGCAATGCGTCATCCAAAGGAAGGTGCTCCAATGGTAGCTTCTGAATATTCGCACATTCCTATTATCAATGCAGGTGATGGTGGACATCAGCATCCTACACAGACACTTACAGATCTTATGACAATAAGGGAACTCCGTGGTTCACTCGATAACTTTACTATCGGTTTATGTGGAGACCTTAAGTTTGGAAGAACAGTCCATTCACTTATAAGTTCATTAGTAAGATACAATAATGTAAAGTTTGTCCTTATATCACCTAAGGAATTAAGAATTCCTGATTATATCAGGGATGATGTGCTTAAGGCTAATAACTGTGATTTCGTAGAAGTTGAGAACCTTGAGCAGGCTATGCCTGAGCTTGATATTCTCTATATGACAAGAGTACAGAGAGAAAGATTCTTCAGTGAAGATGAGTACTTAAGGATGAAAGACTTCTATATACTTGATGAAGATAAGATGGCACTTGGAAAGCCTGATATGTATGTTCTTCATCCACTTCCACGAGTTAACGAGATATCAGTTGATGTTGATAATGATGACAGAGCTGCTTATTTCAAGCAGGTTCAGTTTGGTGTATATGTAAGAATGGCACTTATACTTACTTTACTTGGACTTGATACAGCAGTTAATCCATCATTAGCTCATGTACTTGATTCACTGGATGCATAAGGAGGGAAATTTATGTTAAATGTAGGAGAACTTAATGAAGGCTTTGTTCTTGATCATATTGAAGCAGGAAAGGCCATGATGATATACAATTACTTAGGTCTTGATAAGCTTGACTGTCAGGTTGCTATAATTAAGAATGCAAGAAGTGGTAAGATGGGAAAGAAAGACATTATTAAGATTGAAGGTGGTCTTGATCTTGTTGATCTTGATGTTTTAGGATTCGTTGACCATAACATTACTGTAAATATTATTAAGAATGGTGAAATAGTAGAGAAGAAGAGACTATCTCTTCCAAAGCAGGTTACTAATATTATCAAATGTAAGAATCCAAGATGTATCACATCTATCGAGCAGGGATTAAAGCAGGTGTTCGTACTTGCTGATGAGGAAAAGCAGGTTTACAGATGTAAGTACTGTGAAGAGAAATATTCATAAAAATTAAGGGCTGTCGTTACTAAACGGCAGCCATTTTAATA
>OCAQ01000774.1_pt1 | contig 14869 bp, 10 predicted proteins | sample 1538291 | NCBI WGS metagenome assembly OCAQ01 (sample SAMEA2580277, study PRJEB22360) | human gut metagenome | biome: human gut; feature: human-associated habitat; material: faeces | place: Denmark | collected 2008/2010 | reverse complement strand
AAAGTCTATAATTCAAAGCACGAGGACTAAAATTTTTAGTCTGAGTGCTTTTTTTAATGCCTAAAATTATCCCAAGGTAAGGGAAAGAGAGGAGGAAAAGGACAAGGTGGGAGGAGGCTATAAGAGAATGTCCTTCCAAGAACGATTGGTGATTGAAAAATTGTATAAAAATCATATGAACCTTTCTAAAATGAACACTCTTGCAGGAATGCTAGATCGAAATAGAGTGACAGTATATCGGGAAATAATGAAGAACACGAATAATGGTACTGAACTTTATAATGCTAGAAAGGCGCAACAGCGGTTTTTGGAGGAACAAAATAAGCGAGTACAGGTTAAGAAAGAAAATGTACAAAGGGTAGAAGAGTTATTAGCGTTATCTCCTACGATGAAGCAAAAGGAAATTGCAGAAATAATAGGTTGCAGTAGAAGTACCGTAGCCAATTACATGAAACAAATTCGTTTGAAAGAAGAGGAGGAGAAAGCGTGAGAAGAATTTTAAAGAAAGTAGTGGCGTTATTCACAATACTTTTGCTATTGATAGGAAGCACACTTCCGGCAATGGCAGTAGAAGAATCAGAATCTCAGGAGCTTTATCGTTTGACTGTTGAAAGCGAGCATGGAACACTTGAGATTTATGATGGAACAGGCAAACAACTTGTAGAAGCGGATAGCATAATAAAAGTTGTGGAAGGGGAGAAACTTTCAATTATTGCCAGACCAGATAAAGGATATCAACTGAAAAATCTTGTGATCAATGGAGAAGAATTGGAGGTAAATGAGGAAAAAGCAGAATACATAATGCCAGATCAGGACGTTATAATTCATGTTGAATTTTCAGAGGAAGAAAAGCAGAAAGAAGAAGTTACAGAGGAAATAGAACTAGAAGAAAATGAAAAAGAGAAGATTTTTTTCACAGAAGATACAGATTATTCCCAGATTCAGCGGAAACCGTATGGAGAAATCGACTGGTCTATGTATGGTGGAGGTGGTATCACAGACCCATCTACCAAGAAAGTATTAGAAGAAAAAGGGATTAATGTTTTTGATGAAAACTATGGAGCAAAACTGGAAAAAAGATTTTCTGAAGAAATAAAACTTTATAAGAACAGAAGCCTGGAAGAACAATGGGCAGTGGGAAGCGTACATACTGGACATTGTGAAATTACAAATGCATGGTTTGTGCCAGAGGAAGGACAGTCCTACTTTGAGTTAGGAAATTTTTCCGGAGAACTTTCAGGAGCTGAGATGATTGGTTATGGATGGTGTGCAGATCATACAGCGGCAGAGCCACCGGCAGGGCATCCGGTTATACAGGTGGACGGAACTGTTACATCGGTAGATTTTAATTCGGGAATAGTAGAGTTAAATTTGCTGGTTACACCTGATGGAGTCACTGATGGAAGTAGTAATGAAAATGGACTGATCGGATATCAACATATTGGAGCAAAAGCCCGTATGCGAGTGGATTTTGGAGGATATCTGGAACTACAGAAAAAATCAGCAAATCCGGAACTTACATTAAATAACTCCTGCTATTCTTTGGAAGGTGCTGAGTATGGAGTATTTCAAGAGGAAAAACAAGTAACCACCTTGCGGACAGATGCAAATGGATATGCAAAATCTGAAAAACTTCCGAGTGGGGATTATACGATTAAAGAATTAACACCACCTAAAGGGTTTGCATTAGACATGCAGAGTTACAATGTCAAGATTACATCGAATGTTACAACTTTAGAGGTGACCGATTATCCGCAGTCAGATCCAGTAACAATATTACTGGGGAAGATAGACAAGGAAACAAATGCGAATAAACCACAAGGAAGTGCTTCTTTGGAGGGAGCGGAATTTACATTCAAATATTATACTGTGCAAACAAACAAGGATCCAGCAACAATGGGATTGAAACCTACAAGACAATGGGTTATGAGAACTGATGAGAGAGGATTTACACGACTTTCAGAAAAATATAAAGTACCGAATGTTCCACAAGACGAGTTTTATAAATTGAACGGTGTTGTAACCTTACCATTAGGAACAATTACAATTCAAGAAACAAAGGCTCCAAAAGGATATGCAATCAATCCAGAGATTTTTGTCCGCCAAATCAAATTAAATGAAACTGCAGATGGTGTAGAAACCTATAATGTACCTACAATTCCAGAAACGATTATTCATGGCGGTGTTTTAATTGAAAAGTGGGATAGTGAACTGAATAAAAAGGAGCCGCAAGGAGGAGCAAGTTTGAAAGGCACAAAGCTTGATCTGATCTCTGAAAATGCTAATGCAGTAGTTGTCAAAGGAAAGACTTATCAGAAGGGTGAAGTTATCACAACGCTGACAACCGATCAGGATGGAAAAGCACAGACAGAAAAAGATCTGCTTCCTTTTGGAACTTATAAGATTAAAGAGAAAACTCCGCCGACTGGATATCAGAATGCAGGGACGATTGAGCGGACGTTCAAAGTTGAAAAAGATCAAACCCTTGTAAAATTGAATACTGCGGATACTGCCATTAAAAATGAGGTAATTCGTGGTGGTGTGGAGATTGAAAAGTGGGACAATGAACTGAACAGGAAAGAGGCACAGGGCGGAGCAACACTGGAAGGTGCAGTTTTTGAGATCAGTAGCCTGAATGATCACCCGGTAAAAGTAGAAGGAAAACTTTATAAAAAAGGTGAGGTTGTAAAAACACTTACGACAGACAAGTCCGGAAAAGTTTCTACGACAAAGGATTTACTTCCATATGGAAAATACCAGGCAAAAGAGGTAAAAGCGCCAGAGGGATATAATCCAACCGGAGAAATCAAGCGTACTTTTTCCATTCAGGAACACGGAAAGATTGTAAAGTTGAATACCACAGACACCGCTATTAAAAATGATGTGATCCGTGGAGACCTGCAGTTGGTGAAATTTAAGGAATCTTCTGATGAAGACGAAGACCAAAAGACACCACTGGAAGGAATTATCTTTGAAATTACTTCTAAAACAACAAAAAAGACTGTTGAGATTGTAACAGACAAACATGGTTATGCTTCCACAACACAGTTAAATGTCAGCAAAAGAGGAAACCTTGCGTATGATACTTACATCGTACATGAAAAGAATCCTCCAGAGGGGACAAAGCCAGTAAAAGATTTTCAAGTCACAATCCAAAATGAAGGGGAAACCTTGTATTACATTCTGGAGGACAAGCTGATTGTCAGTCCAGTGCGGTTGGCCAAACTGGATGCAGAAACCGGAAAGATTATTCCTTTGGCAAATGCCGAGTTCCAGCTTCTCGATAAAAATAAAAAACCAATTGAAATGACAACACATTATCCGACAGAAGAGGTACATAAAACATTTAAAACAGACGAGAGTGGAACCTTTACACTTCCAGAAAAACTTCCGGCAGGAACATATTATTTTAAAGAAATCCATGCACCAGAGGGATACCTGTTAAATGGACAAGAAATCCGCTTTGAGATCAAGGAAGGACATGACTGGGCAGAGCCTATTTTAGTACAAGTAAAAGATCTGCCGGCAAAAGGACAGATTCGTATCCGAAAGAGTGATGAAACAAATGGAGAGGTGCTTGAAGGCGCTTCCTTTGAAATTAAAGCAAAGAAGGATATCGTGACACCAGACGGAACCATCCGGGTAAAAAAAGGAGAAGTGGTAGATACCATTACAACTGAAAAGGATGGAACTGCAACATCCAAAAAATTATATCTTGGAAGCTACCAGGTCAAAGAGGTATGCCAGCCGGAGGGTTATGTACTGACGGACAAGACGTGGGACGTAGAACTGAAATATAAAGATGAATCAACGGAACTGGTATACGAGACACTGGAGATTACCAACGTTCTTACAAAAGTTGTGATTGAAAAAACAGTAAAGGATTCTGATGAAAAACTCAGCGGGGTACAGTTTGCATTCTGGAACAAGCAGATGACAGACGGACTGGATGATGGGATCGCGGCAAAAGAAACTGTAAAAACTAATAAAAATGGTCAGGCAGTCATCGAAGGACTGAAGCCGGATATGACCTACTGTATCCAGGAAATGGAAGGAATTGACGGCTATGCGATTGACGACCAGATTTTTGAAGTAAAGGTGGATCCGGACGGAAAGATTGAAGGAAAAGACAGCATTACACTTACAGTGGAGAATGCGAAGACAGAGATTACAGAAACAAATGCGATTTCTGCAGATACGAATACTCAACAGGGACTGCCAAAAAAAGAAGCAGTTATTCAAGACAAAGTATGTGTGAAGAACCTGCAGAAAGGGGAAACGTATCTTTTAAAAGGCGTTCTGATGGATGCAGAAACACAGCTTCCACTGCAGATTTCTGGAAAAGAGATAACATTAGAGAAAACATTTACGGCAGAAAAAGACAGCATGGAAGTTTCTATGGAAATTCATTTTGATGCGTCCGCATGTGCAGGAAAAACAATCGTTGTTTATGAACGGCTGTTCTTGGGCGAGAAAGAGATTTCCGTACACACAGATCTGAATGATAAAAAACAGACGGTTACATTTCCAAAACATGAAATTGGAACCAAAGCAACGGATCAGGATACCGGAACGCAGGAAGCCGTACCGAAGAAAGAAGCCACAATTCTGGACAAAGTTTCTTATCAGAACTTGATTGTGGGGCAGGAGTATACCGTGAAAGGTGTATTGATGTCTAAGCAGACCGGGAAACCGCTTCTTGTAAATGGAAAAGAGATTCGTGCAGAGAAAAAATTCTGCCCAGAAAAACCGGATGGAAATGTGGAAATTGCCTTTACGTTTGATGCTTCTTCTTTATCTGGTGAGAGTGTTGTAGTTTATGAACATTTGTATGTGCAGGGAATAGAAATAGCAGTTCACACAGATCTGAACGATGAAAGACAGACGATTACATTTCCGAAGCATGAAATTGGAACCAAAGCAACGGATCAAGACAGTGGAAAGCAGGAAGGAATCGTACAAAAGAAATCCACGATTATTGACACTGTATCCTACAAAAACCTGATTGTGGGACAGGAGTATACCGTGAAAGGTGTACTGATGTCTAAGCAGACCGGGAAACCGCTTCTTATAAATGGAAAAGAGATTCGTGCAGAGAAAAAATTCCGCCCAGAAAAACCGGATGGCAGTGTGGAAGTTTCCTTTACCTTTGACTCTTCTGCCTTAAAAAATCAGGAGGTCGTTGTTTTTGAACATTTATATGTGCAGGAAACAGAAGTAGCGACTCATACAGATTTGAATGACAAAGGACAGACCGTGAAATATAAGCTGGGAACTCTAAAACCGAGTATGCCGGGAAACAGACCAAGCGGCGGAGTAAAAACAGGAGATCAGACATCAATACTGCTTGCAGTGCTTCTGTTAGCTGTTGCAAGTATTACGATTGTTGTTGTGTTCGCCTTCAGAAAAAATATAAGGAAAGGTGATCGAGAAAAGAAAAATGGTGAAGAGATTGGAAAATAGATGGAAAAAAGTGATTCGGAAAACAGCCCTTTTTTCTTTTTTATGGACACTTTCCTTTCCGCAGCCAGTTTTGGCTGCGGAGGGGACTCTGATAAAAACACAGACTTATGTTTCAGAGTCTGCGAAAGAGGAACGAAATGATTTCGCAGAAGAAATCATAGAAAAAGGTCACAAATATCGATTAATTCACACTGAGTATCAAGTGATTGGAAAAGAATACCTCGATAAAAAAGAAAAAGTGATCGACAGCGAAAAAGAACTGAAAAAAACAGTAGAAGAAAACGGTGTGAAATATGAACTGGTACGGACAGAAATGAAAGAAGAAATCGTCAGTCCGGCACAGGTAGAAATGGTTACCGCTTTTGAAGATTATCCATCAGCAGTGACGGAAGAGATGGTTCCAAAGATAAAAAATGTGACGGTTACGGATTCAGAAACCGGAGAAAAAATGGAAGTTGTAGCTGAATTGACCGGACTGACAGAAACTGGAACTGCAGTGAGCCAGACACATATGACTGTGACTTATGAAGACTATGATGCTGCCTATTATGAATATCATGGACACCTGATACCAAAGAATGAGGAGCAGCCACCGATTGTAGGGTGTGAGGCAGAACTGCTTGCACAGGCAGGAGCTTCAGAGGGAAGTCGAATCACAGAAATACACTGGGCTGGAGAACCTTATGAAAAGGACGGAATTTTATACCGAGAAGCAACTGCCACTGTGGAACAGTTGACAAAAACTTACCGTGCAGACTATAAAGGAACGTACCGCAAAGAGGCAGTTAAGAAAACGATGTATCATGGGATTTATGAGGCGCCAGATCCAGATGGGAAAATTCTGTATCAGATGGAAGCAAAAGGAACTTATGAAAAAATACAGGGAAAAAGCCGTATGCCGGAAATTATGATTGCGACTGGAATTGGGTTACTGCTTGTAATTTTGGCAGTTGTAATCACACTTAGAATTTTGGCCAAGAAACGAAAGGAGGAATAATATGACATTACTAAAAACATATATTACAGATTTTATAAATAATAATATCATGCCGCTTGGTGTGACGGTGATTGGTATCGCACTTATTATGGTTGCCTTTGCATTGATTTTAGGAACACAACGAATGAAAGAATGGGCAAAAGGGCACATTTTTGAAATTATCATCGGGGGAGCTCTTTTATATACGGCAACCCAGTGGGCGAAGGATTTTGCGGCTGCTTTCAAGTTTTAAAAGTAGTTGTAAAAGAAGATAGAAGATTATGAAGAACATTATAGAAAATAACTGGGTGTCCAAATGGACACCTGATAAAAAAGAAGAAAAAGATGTGGATCTGAAACAGCCGAAAACATTCGCAGAGTACCAGAAAAAGACGATGAGTACGGAAAGGATTTTGTCCAGTGACAGGGTTCTAAAGAAGCTCTTACTAGTTATGAATCTTTTGATCTTTTTTGGCGGGGCATATGTATTACATCTGGTTTGGAATCTTCCTCTGGTTTTGCTGAGAGAGAAACCGTTGTTTTCTTTGGTTTATCTGTTGCCAAAGCCTGTGTATATTCCCATCTTGTTGATTGTTATGCTTCTTGTAGATGGGATTTTCCTTTACAAAGTGAAAGTATCATGGTCAGAAGAACATTTTAATCTGGGACAGAAGGGAACAGCACGTTTTACCACGACAGAAGAAATTAAAGAACAGTATAAATCGATAGAGCCGTTAGAAACGGGATATCCGGGGAGCCCAGGCATTTTAATCGCAAGGCATGGACAGAAATTTTATGTTGATGACAGCGTTGTGAGTAACCTAATCCTTGGAATTACTCGGTCCGGAAAAGGTGAGGTGTTTGTAAAAACTTCCCTGGAAATTTATTCCAGAGCAGAAAAACAGCCAAGTCTGATTATCAATGATCCAAAGCTGGAGCTTTACAAAGTGTTTGCCAAGATTTTGGAACAAAGAGGGTATGAAGTACATCTTTTAAATGCATCTAATCCCAAATTGTCGATGGGATTTAACCCGGTATCAGTGGCATTAAAATTTTATAAACAGCGAGATTATGATACGGCAGAACAGGTGGTCAATTCTCTCGCATACTCTTACTTTGATGTGGAAAAAGCCAAAGGGGATATGGTCTACTTTGTAAGTGCCGCTGCAGCCCTGTTTGCGGCGATGATCCTTGCTAGTATGGAAGATGCGATTTTTTCCGATCAAATAGAAAATGCAGAGCGTTATCGAAAATGGTGCAACTTACCACAGGAAGAGCAGAATGCACATCCATTCCGAAACAGGGATGACAATGAAAAGACGATCAATCTGTACAGTATGGTGATCAACTTTGGACAAATGGTGACCACTCCGGTGGATAAGAATGGAAATAGGACGTTATTAGATGTCTACTTTGAATCTCGTCCAGCGACAGACCGTGCACGCTTAAAGTATCTAGGTGTACAAGTAGCACCGGGAAAAACAAAATCGGGTGTTTTTTCAGAAATGCTTCGGGAAATTGATATTTTCACATTAAATAACGTGGCTAAAATGACAGCAGAAAGCACCCTTGATTTTACAGAGATTGGTTTTGGTGAAAAGCCGATTGCAGTGTTTCTTTCCACTCCGTCTTACGATGCATCGCTTTATAAACTGCCAACGATTTTTATTCGGCAGATGTATTATGTGTTGGGGAAAAGATGTGATGATGGAAAAGGAAAATGTGACAGGCAGGTCAAAGTAATCTTGGATGAGGCAGGAAATATGCCATCCATTGAACTTATGAAAATCATGACGACAATGGGACTTGGCCAGAATATCAGTTTTGATATTTATCTTCAGAATTATGAGCAGCTTGAGGAGCAGTATGGAAAGGAAATTGCACAGACGATCCGTGGAAACTGTGCCAATCACTTTTATCTGCAGACCAATTCTGAAGAAACAGCGGAGAGTTTTTCCGGTATGTTAGGAAATCGTTCTGTGGTCGATGTACAGAGGGCAGGAGCTAAACTTTCCCTGCAGAAGTATTATACGGAATCCATCGGGCAGGAGCCATTGCTAGACAAAAATAAATTGATGGAGCTTAGGGAAGGAGAAGTGGTGATCTTCCGCCGATCAAAACGCCGTGATCTGCATGGCAATAAAGTAAAACCAAGACCAATCTTTAATTCTATCGAAGAAGGAAGAGAACTCTGGTATGCCTATGAATATATGCCGAAAGAAAAGTATCCACACCCAAATGAAGTAGATTTTCTTACTATATGTACCGAAAGCAGGGAACACATACACCCGGAAGAGCGGATCTGGGATCTGCAAAAAAGCTGGAAACTTTTTGATCGAAAAAAGGAATCATGGAGGATTCTGGGACATAGAGCGTATGAGGAACTGATACAGATTTTGGAACGACAGCTAGGGAAAAACGCAGCACAGAGGTATCATTTCTCTGAGTCGATGACAGTTCCAGAATTAGTGGATGCAATTAATAGGATTGAGGAACTGGAAACAGTAGAAAAAGAAGTTTGTATCGAACTGATTCAGAAAAGGGAAGGAGGAGAAAATGACCGATACACAAATTATCGAGTTTCTGCAGGATAACTCGGAATTTTTCACATCCAACAGTATGGTCGCTGGGATTCTACGGTCAATCGGATGGATGCTAGTAAAACTGTTTACCACGGCAATAGATATTTGTCAGACCTTATATGATACAACATTTGGTCTGGTAGACATTACCAAGTGGACGGGATTAGAAACCTTTTTGGAAGATTTCAAACCGCTCATGGAGGCATTCTTATTTGGTTCTATCGTATTACTTGCCTTTATGATTATTCTCGGAAAGCAAAAGCAGAATCATCTTTTGACTAGTATGTTAGTTTTTGCAGTGGTTACTACCTCGTCCACCTATTTATTTTCACAGGTTAATATGTGGACAATCACATTTAAGGATGCCATATTATCTGGCAATGGTCAGACGAACGGAACAGAGCTGGTAAGGACGTATTTGTATGATTTAATTTATATCGACAAAGAATTGGGCGGACTGCAGAACATGAAGTCAGACAAGAATCCCCCACAGTATGCAGCATTGACGGAAAAAGAAATGGATTTTATCGACCTAGGGGAAACACTTCCCTATGACAAAAAAGGTCTGAGCAAGGATGCGAAAAAGATCCTGAAGAAAAAACTGGATTTCCGTTCCGGGCAGTGTGAACTGGAAGAGGTTAGCAATGGTGTAGCATGGACAGACTATGGAAATGACTTTTATTACCGGTACCATTTCCGGTTTGGAACATATTATCTGAGTGCAATCGCACTTCTGCTGGTGTTGATTGGACTGTCATATAAAAATACGAGGATTATCTATGAACTGTTTATCAGCCGAATCCTTGTTACACTAAAGTCGATTGATATGTCAAGTAGCAAAAAAACAATCCGGGTGCTGGAATGTATCCGGGATGGCTATTATGCGTTGTGCTTTACTGCGATTACCTTGAAATCTTATTTTATGTTTACTTCCTATCTAAATGCACAGACCAGTATCAATGCCATTTTAAGAGCTGTGATTTTACTGTTTGTTGCATGGTGTGTCATCGATGGAGCAGATGTCATGGAAAAAATTACTGGAGTGGATGCGGGAATCTCCGGAGGCATGGGGAAGATGTTGGCAGCTTACCATATGGCACGTGGAGGAGCAAACATGGTGCGAAGCGGAATGAACACAGCTATGCAAATGAAACAATTTCAAATGATGAAAGAACAGACGAAAGCGATGAAAGAACATGCCGGATCTGGAAATATTTATGGTGCTGGAAATGGGATATCAGAATACGGAATGAACGATATGGATCAGATGTTGTCGCAAGGAGAAAAAGATGGAAGCGAGCAGCAAATGCCTTCTGAAAATGAAATGGAAAGCTATCAGAATCATACAAGTGAATCACAGGATAATATGGAACAGCAGACAACCTTGCAGGAAGAAAGCACTGTATCAGAAATGGGAGAAGATCATGCAGAAATGAAGATGGAAGGTATGGAAAAAGGTGCAGAGATGCAACAAACATTACCTTTCCAAACAGCAGAGACTTTGGAAGGCAACAGAGCAGATATAGGTGCAGAGAATGTGTTAGAGGGACAACAGGATGCAATGAATCAGGAGCTGGATAGAATGGAACAGCAGACAGATGGAATAGGAAGATATGAGAATAGGGGCTGGGATGAAAATGGGAAAAATATGTTTGATCGTTGGGAACAAAAAGTTCAGGGAGATATTTCTACTGACCGTCTAAGAGGAACTTTGGATAAAAATGTTCTGCAGGGAAATCAGGGACACTCAGCTTTACTTCGAAGCCAAATGGAAGATCAGAAAAAAGAAAGAACAACAGAGATGGGAAGAGTTCAGGAGAGAGCACCATACAGACAGCAGAAATATCCAGGCCATCAGGGAATCCATACAGGAAATTGGAGTGAGAAAGACCTGCATCCGAAAAATAAAAAATAAATATTGGACGAAAGGAGGGATATGATTATGCGCTATATGGTCACAAAAGAGATAGAAAGTGAAACGCAGGTAGTATGGTTTTTATATTTTCAAGATATGGTGTTTCTGACAGCATGGGTTGTCATGACGATGATCCTGCAAAAACAGGTACACACTTCCCTGACATTTTTCTTTTGGGTTTATTCTGTTGTGATGGGAGTGATTTTAGTCCTCCCCTGTGGCAGAAATCCAAAACGGCGTAATTACCAAAGTATTGTTTTATATTTTATGCGACCGAAAAACATATATAGTTATGCAGAAATACGGACAGTGCATGGATATGGGCAACTACAAAAAAATATGGAGGGAAAAGAAAATGAAGAAAGTGGAGTGGAATAAAGAGTTTCCCATCTCCGGCTATGACAGAGAAACAAGTAGTTTTCAACTTGCAGATGGCAATTATCTTCAGATGTATCAGATTATTTCAAAAGATCTGATCAATTCAGATGCAGATGAAATTGAGATGGACTGTTTTCAGTGGGCAAAATTTTATAAAACGTATTGGAGGGATATGGAGATTGTTTCTATGATGTTTCCATGTAACACATCAAAACAACAGGAGTATTGGAAAGAACGGTTACGACAGAATCAGAATCCGCTCTTTACAGATATGTTAAACCGGAATATCGAAGAATTGATTTTTCGAGAAAAACATACAAACCGGAAAGAATTTTATTTATTTCTTTTTGCGGAATCGAAAGCAGAACTGGCGGAAATGGAACATCTTATAAACAGTACACTTGGACTTGCAAAAATCAGACAGGCAAAAATGGGATTAGTAAAAGAAATACCAGAAGAGAAAAAACTACAGATTTTATTCAAACTAGCAAATAAAAACTCTAAGATTTTTTAAGAAAATGGGGAAAACAAATGAGAAAAAAGACAAAAAAGACCAGAGAGATTATACAGGATCAGGAACTCCTGAAAAAGATCTCTCCGGTAGGGAGGATTTCCCACCATGAAACTTATACCCGGACAGGAACCGGGTATGAGGCGTGTATCCATATATGGGATTTTCCAGCCGGATTAAATGATTACTGGCTGACGAAAGCATGTAACCAGCCAAATACCATTACAACTATTAGTATTTTAACAAAAGATCAGACAGTCGTAAAGAAAAATCTGAATAAATCTATTCAGGAACAGGATTCTAGGAAACGATTTGCAAAAGAATATAAGGATTTCTATGATGCGGCTGTTCGAGAAGAAGAGATGAAAAAACTCTATGATGAAATCAATTCGCTTGGAGAAGTTATAAAATCCATTGAAATTCGGATCTTCGCAGTTGCGAAAACAAGGATGGAACTGGAAAACTCTGTGGCAGGGATTATAAAGAATTTAGAAGCAGATAACTACCGGGCGGCAGTTTTTCTGAATGAATCGGAACGGGATTGGAAAAGTGTATATCAGAGTGCAACAAAACAGGTGAAAGAGCCACATGCAATCACTGGTTTCCCGCTAAAGGCATCTCTGCTTGCGGCGGGAAATGCATTTCATTTCAGTTCGCTGGAAGATGATTATGGAGACTATTTAGGGGATAGTAAATGTGGTGGAAATATCTTGTTTGATGAATTTACGAGGAGCGACATACGTGTAAATGGATCGGCTGTGTTGTTTGGAAAACAGCGTTTTGGAAAATCCACTTTAATGAAGAAAAGAATGAAATCCAGAGCACTGAGAGGTGATTTTGTAAGAATTTTTGATATTACCGGAGAAAATTCAGAACTGGTGAAACGGCTAGGAGGACGTGTCCTGAACATGGATGGAACAGATGGAATTATTAATTTTTTAGAAATATTCCGTGCGGGAGACACGGAACATACCAGCTTTGCAAGGCATATGTCAAAATTAAAAACGTCTTACCAGTTTATTAACCCACAGGCTGATATACAGGAAATCGTTTCTTTCCAGGAAATTGTTCAGGAACTGTACAGACGGTTTCAGTTGCTTCCAGGGGAGGGGAAACAGATTACAGGGCTTTCTGCGAAAACATATCCTCGGCTTCAGGATCTGCTTGAGCTGATTGAGGAAACAACAGAGGAACTAAGCCGACAGGAATGCCAGACATTAAAAAAGGTATTGGTAGAAGAACGCTTACTGAATCTGGAGAAAAACCGGAAACAGATTAAAATGTTGATTGAAACATATGGGTATATGTTTAATGGGTGGACATCAATCGATAAGATGTCCGATATCAAGGTGGTATCTTACAATCTTACACAGATCAAGGATTTGTCACCGGAGATCTTTGACTTGCAACTGTTTAATCTGCTTTCGCTCAGCTGGGATGATGCAATCACTAACGGTAGTGTCATGAAAAAGCTGTGGGAAGAGAAAAAGATTGCATTAAAAGATGTGGTACATTTTATTCTTTATATTGACGAAAGTCACAGATGGGTAAATGCGAACAAGTTGTTTGCGCTGGAGCTGCTGGGAATTTATTTGAGAGAAGCACCCAAGTATTTTGGAGCAATCTGGCTTGCCAGTCAAAGTATTCGTGATTATGTTCCGGAAGGCAGTACGGTAGAAAGCATTGATAAATTGAAATCCATTTTTGAACTGGCACAGTATAAATTTATTTTCCACCAGGATAGCAATACACTTCCTATCATAGAGAGAGTATTTGAAAATGTATTAACATTTTCTCAGAAAGAACAGATTCCACGGCTACAGAGAGGAGAGACTATCTTATGTATCAGTGGAGATCAGAATATCGAGTTTAATGTTTATCTTTCCAGTGAAGAAGAGCGGTTGTTTGCAGGAGGAGCATAGATGGGAAAAGCAAAGAAATGGCTGTATGTACTTTTCTTCAGTTGCGTGCCGATACTGCTTGCATTGATCATGATTGCCGGAGCGATTGATATGACAATGAACATGATTGAAGGAGATAAAAAAGGCGGGTCTGAAATCAATGCGGAAACCATCGCAGGGCTGCCACAGTGGATTACCGTAGACATGGTAAGAGCGGCAGTGCAGATGCAGACAGAAACGCATTATCCATCCTCCGTGGTATTAGGACAGATGATACTGGAAGCAGGGGCAGGCGGTTCTGAGCTTGCAAATCCTCCTTACTATAACTGTCTGGGACAAAAAGCCCCCAGTCATGGACAAAATGGAACAGTATCTATGCAGACGGAAGAAGCATGGGGAACAGAAGTGGCTGAATTTTCCACCTTTGCAAATTATGTGGATTGTATGAAGGCATGGGGACACAAATTTACGATGGATCCTTATGTGAAACGTGTAACCGCATGTCCGACAGATCCAAAAACCGGACATTATGAAGCAAATGCATTTATAAAAGCAGTTTGGGAGAGCGGTTATGCCACGGATTCACAGTATGTCCAAAAGGTAATCGGCATCATGACAAGCTATGATTTATATAAATTTAACAGCATGAGTGTGGGAGATGTTGGAATGGGGAAACCATCCAAACCATCGAAGCCGCCGGGATCGGGAAAAGGAAGATTTACACATCCTTGTCCGGATATGACAGAACAAACCAGTTATTTTGGAGAAATCCGAGAATTTGAAACAGGCGGACATAAGGGAAATGATTATGCTGCACCTGTGGGTACAACAACCTATGCTGCAGATGACGGAGTTGTTACGATTGCAGGTTGGTCAAACAGCGCAGGATTATGGGTAGTAATCGACCATGGAGATGGCCTGGTAACAAAGTATATGCATCATTCCGCACTGCTTGTGGAAGCTGGCTACGAAGTGGTAAGAGGGCAACCCATTGGAGAAGTCGGAAGTACTGGACAATCTACCGGTCCTCACCTGCATTTTCAAGTAGAAGTAAATGGAACTGCAGTTAATCCGGATGATTATCTGTAATAGCAAAAGGAAGGAGGGGATCCAAATGGAAAAGGATATGAAAGAAAAAAAGAA
>OCAQ01000754.1_pt1 | contig 15184 bp, 11 predicted proteins | sample 1538291 | NCBI WGS metagenome assembly OCAQ01 (sample SAMEA2580277, study PRJEB22360) | human gut metagenome | biome: human gut; feature: human-associated habitat; material: faeces | place: Denmark | collected 2008/2010 | reverse complement strand
TTCACCCAAGCAATGAGCGATTTTAAAAATATTGCTCAACAGACGATTGAGGTTCTTAACGGAGCTGATAAAGAAATTGCCAAAGCTGGTTTCCAAGACAAACAGGGTATGTGGGACAACCCTGTTAAGACAATGGGCGCCATGCGTGACGCATTCTTGCGCGGTACATACCTTGACAGAAACGGCAAATTTGACGAAAAGAAAGCTCGAAGATTCTATCGAGATGATCAGATTGACGCCAAAAATGGTCGTTTAAAGAACGTCACCACGCTTGACGAGCAGAAAGCAATTACTTCTTTAATCGCTCAGATGGGGTTCCAGCATCGTACCACGACGGCTATGGCAACCTTTATGAACCCGTTCTTCTTGAAGCGTTCTCAATACACGATTGACTCTTCTAAACGCCAAATGAATCCTATGGAATGGCTCGAAGAGCAATATGCGAAGGGAAATTGGGGCGTCGCTTCTCGGGAATTCACAGTCGCAATGACCCGTTTAGGCGAGTCAATGAAGCCGTTGGTTGCTGAATTTGCCGACATCACAAGATCGGTTTCTAAATTCATTACTGCTATTGCTGAATTTAATGAAAAACATCCCATGCTTGCCATGATGAACGGCTTACTTGTCACAATCACAGGCATGGTTCCAGCGCTTGGTTTGGTGGCTATGGGCTTTAAGAGATTGCATGAGGCGGCGGTTGCTGACTTGCAGTTAAAGGGCGTTTTGAAAAGACCCTCTGAAATGGACGGCGTTATTCCAAGTTCATACACAATGGCTCACGCAAAGAGTCCGAATAAGCCGTTAAGCCCGCTTACTCCGCCGAATGGCAACTTGTTCCCTGTAGGTTATTTTGACAAGGCTTATCAGCCAGTCAGCGGTTTTTGCGACAAGGTCACAACTAAATTTACAAAGACATTTGTTTCTATCGGAAGCATTGTCGGCAAAATCGGCGGGTTGTTCTTAAAGATGTTGCCTGTCGTCGGCACAGCTTTCTTAGCCTTTGACCTTGCTTCAATTGTGGCGGGTTGGTTCTCTGACATCAACATTACTGTTGATGGAGAAACTAAAAAGCTCGGAGACATCATTGAAGAAAGATTAATAGAGCTTAAAGATAAGCTCGGCATGGGCAAAGCTCAAATTCTGTCTGAAGCTCAGAAGCCCTACGTGCAGATGGTTCAGACTCAGAACAACAATGCTCAACTTTTGCAGGGCGCAAAAGCAGTTTTACAGACTCTTAAAGCCGAAGGTTATCAGGGTCAATATAGTGATGACGTTATTGACGAATTCGGCAATCAGCATTCTGCAATGGGTGTTTTAAGTCAGTTAAAAGCCCAAGGTTTACTTGGAGCAGACGCTTTTACCAAAGAAGGTTTATTCAATGTTGATACGCTTTCTTTGACTCAAGCTATTGAACAACTAACAAAGACTGTCGAAACAAATAACAAAACGCTTGCTATTGCTCAGGGCAAGACAGGTAAAGGAATTCGTACAGACGAACAGGGAAGGGCTTTGCCTGATCAGTCGGTAGCTTCTAAGGCGAACGATAAAATCGCTGAAATGATGTCTGTTTATCAAAAAATCTATGAACAGGCATTGGCAAAATTACAAAAAGCCGATTTTGAAACTGACTTCTTCGGCTACAAGTCCAAAGATGGAAGTCGTCGAAAGTACAAAGTTGATAACATTCTTGAGCATAAGTACCAAGTACAGCACTATGAAGCATTAAACAAAGAAGACGAAGCCCGCAAAGAAGCAGAATTAAAACGCATTGATGACGTTCTTGAAAAGATTTATGCGCCTGAAAAACTAGCTTTCCAATCTCTTAGTAAAGAGATTAAAGGCAGTGAAGAAGCAATTGCGAAATTCAGTAAGATGCTCGAAGCCCTTGTAGCTAAACAGTTTAAAGCTCAAGGACAATCCGAAATTGCATCCAGTGCTAACGGGGTTGCAAATTATTCATTTGGTCTTGCCGAAAGTGGTACTTTTGGCGATGTTTCGAGCGTGATGAAGAGTGTCGAAGAGGGAACTTTAAACAAAGCAAAAGTTGTTTCCAAAGACGGTAAAAAGTTTCTTAATGCGATTGACCCGACTAGTTCTGCTGGTAACGGAAAGCCTAAAAATGGAACGGGAACAACTCCTTCTTATTACGTTCCTCAAAACGTTAAATTCGTTAATTCTCTTCAGGCGACTATTGATGAAAATCAAGCTGACCTTGCTTCTATGCTTGCGGGACAAGGCAAGAAGGGCATGGAATATGCGAAAGCCTTTGTTCTCGCTAAGTTGCTGAACGGCGGTCTGTCTTTAAGCAACAAAAATCCGCAAGACTCTCCTTATTTGAAAAAGAAAGGCGATCTTTCAGCAGATAATGTTGATTGGAATAAAAAAGACCCTGTAACTAAAAAGACATTGATCGAACTTGCCGAAATGAAGCGTTTGGCGGAACAAAGCAAGTTAATGAATCAAGCAATTACAAAGATTGCCACAGAAACAGCTCAAGCGGAGGAGAGTTATGAAAACGCCGCCTTTATCTTTGAAAACGGCGGTACTGAAAAGTTACCTTCTGCTGTAACAAGTTTCGATAGAGCGGTTGCCAAAGCCCTTACTCAAATCGACAAGTCTTCCAAGCAATTTGAACAACTCGAAGCCTATTCACTTTTGGGCAAGTTAAGCGTTGGCTCCTCCGCAATGCTTCAAAAAGCGGTAGAAAATAGAAAAGCCACGCTTGAAATGCGAAAGGAGAGAGAGGGCTACGGTCTGAACTCTACACAAGCTAGCAAAGTTGCTTTTGATAGAGAGTGGGAAGAAAATCGAGCGAATATAAATGCCGAGATTCTTCGTCAAAGAGATGTCATTAAGGCAACCGAAGCCAACAAGAGTCTTAATGCAGAAGCGAAGAAGCAAGAGATTGACAAGGCTAATAAGGCCATTCTTGATCTCGAAAATTCTTTCAATGATCGTTATGCAGAGGCTCAAGAAAAGTGGCTTAGAGATAATGCAACTGCTGGTCAGCGATTAGTTCTTCAATGGACTGACCTTTCGACATCTCTTGATGAAATTCAGTCTGAGATGATGAACGGGTTCATCGATATGACTGAGCAAATGCTCGACGGTAATCTTGATTCTTGGCGTGATTATGCGTACAACCTTTTGAATCTTATTAGAAGACAGATTCTTCAGGGAACTTTCGCTCCGTTGCTTTCGGTTATTAGCGGAACTTTAAATAAAGGCATTGCTAGTTTCTTGAACGATGACGTTGAAGCTCAAAGACAAGATGCTGGTATTCAACAAGCTGGCGCCACAGCTTGGAATATGCTTGGCAATGGCTTTTATCGCTTATTCGGAGGAGCGTTATTAAGAGGAAACCGCCCCGTTGCAAAAGCCCCGACGCCTCAGCAAATTCAAGCTCAAAATCCTAATTTAATTGGCGAAGATACTCCAATAGATCAGCTTGCTTCCAACGAAACAATGACATCTTGGTGGGGAAGCTTTACTTCTTCTTTCTCTGAAGGTTTTGGTTCCTTGTGGAGTTCGACGAAAGAAGTTTTCTCTTGGATGGGAAATGGCATCTCTTCTCTTGCTGACGGTTTTATGGAGCTTTGTGGAAGCCCAATTGAATGGCTGAAAAATGCCTTTACTTCAGCGGCAAATGTCATTGTTGAATTTATCGCTTCTTTAACTGCTAATAGTTCTGCTAATGCAGTGACGAGCGTCCTTACTTCGGTAATCGGAGCAGTGGGAGGTGGAATAGCTGGGAGCATCGGTGGTTCTGCAACGGCGTTTGCAGGCGGTTCTGCTGGCCAAACAGGTGTTTCTATGGGTGGAGCTGGTGGCGTTGGAATTAAAGTAGCAAACGCAAACAACTTAGGGTGGTATGCCCCCACTTCGTTTAACGCCAATGGCGGAATAGTCACGTCGAATGGGGAAGTTGATTTGCGCAAATACGCTCGAGGTGGTATTGCGAACTCTCCTCAACTTGCAGTGTTTGGCGAAGGTTCAATGCCCGAAGCATTTGTCCCGCTCCCTGATGGACGCTCAATTCCTGTTTCGTTTAGAGGTACAGGGGTTGGTGAATCAGTGGGCGGAAACAACATCAGCATTGTTATCAATGTAAGCAACGCCAATAACGGCTCTTCTGAAACTCAAACTTCTGACGCAACTCAAGCAGGTAAAGATTCTTCAGATATGGCGAAGCTCGCCAACAGAATTAAGTCTCTTGTTAGACAAGAAATCGTTACGCAGTCTCGTCCTGGCGGACTGCTTGCGGGAGCATAAATGGAATATCCGAAATTTACTTGGAGTCCCGATCTTGGGGCTACTTGTGAGGAGCAACCATACGTAAACGTCACCAAATTCGGTGACGGTTACGAAACTCGTGTGAGTTATTTAATTAACACGACTCCTCGAAATTGGTCTGTAACTTTTACCACAAACTTAGAAAAACACACCGCAATCAAGAATTTTCTAAGAGAAAGGGGTGCTTCTGAAACTTTTGAATGGAAGACGCCCGAGGGCGAAACGCTTCATTTTGTATGTCGGTCATGGACTGGCAAACAAACAAGTTTTGGTGTATTTGAGCTGTCTGCAAAATTTGAACAGGTATTTGAATAATGACAATTCAAACTGAACAACAAAATTTAGCTCCGACAGCTTTGGTCGAAATGTATGAGCTGACATTGCCCAACGCTAAAGATAATGAAGAGCCTTTTCGGTTCCATTGTGGCACATCAGGTTTAAGCACAAATTTGATATGGAAGGGCAAAGAATACATTGCTCTTCCCATCGAAACCGAAGGGTTTGACATCAACACTCAGGGCAGTCTTCCTAAACCGAAATTTAGAGTAGCGAATGTCAACGGTATTTTCTCCGCTTTGCTTAGAGAATGTGATGACTTAATCGGCGCAAAACTTGTTAGAAAAAGAACCTTTGCTCGGTATCTTGACGCTGAAAATTTCCCAAACGGAAATGATTCGGCAGACCAAACACAAGAGTTTCCTGCTGATATTTGGTTTGTCGATAAAAAGGTTGCAGAAACTCGGTACTTAATTGAGTGGGAATTAGCCAGCGCTTATGACCTTCAAGGCGTGAAACTTCCGAGAAGACAAATTATTCAAAACTCTTGTCAGTGGCGTTACAGAGACGGTAATTGTAATTATCAAGGCGCCTTTTACGACAAGAACAACAAACTTACAACCAACGCAAAAGAAGATACGTGTCCTAAGACTTTAAAAGCGTGTGAGGTGCGTTGGTATTCCTACGGCGGTCAGGGGTGCATTTTGCCCTTCGGCGGTTTTCCTGGAGCAATGAGAAGCTAAATGAAAGTAACGAAAGAACTTTTTAATTTGATGAAAGAAGCGGGAATTAGAAACTTCCCTAAAGAATCTTGCGGTTTGATCTACAAAAGAGGCAAGAAAGGCGTTCCAGTTGAATGTAAGAACATCTCTAGCGAACCCGAACACAACTTCTTAATCTCTGCCTCCGAATACGCCGAAGTGCTCTGTAAAGGGGAAATTATCGGAGCGTGGCATACGCACTGCAACACCGACGCAAAACCGAGCGACGCAGACAAACAAGGATGCGAAAACACCGAGATGACTTGGTTTATCGGAGAGGTGCATAAGAATGAAAAAGGCGAAATCTATTTTGGCGAGAACATTGAAGTTCTTGTACCTTCTGGTTTTGTACAGCCTTTGGTCGGAAGAAATTACTGCTATGGCACGTTTGACTGCTATACCCTCCTCAGAGACTACTACAAACAAGAATACGACATTGACTTAGGTGAATGGGAACGAGACGAAGACCCTTGGATGAACGAAGAGGGCTACTTTGAGCGCAAAGCCTCTGAGATCGGTTTTCAAAAGATTAACGGCACGCCGAAGAAGGGCGACATCTTCTTGATTCAGATGGGCACAAACGGCGCTGACCATGTAGCAATTTATGTTGGAGACGACAAGATTCTTCATCACATTAACAGTCGTTTGTCCAACACCGACATCTACGGCGGTTCTTACTGGCAAATGCACACGCTTTCTCATTGGAGACACAAAGATGTTGACAAAAATCTACCTTGAAGGAGCAATGGGTAGAAACTTCGGTAGAGAGTGGACATTAGATATTCACACTCCTGCTGAAGCGTTTCAGCTTATTCAAGCAAACGTCCCGAGATTCGGACAATGGATTCGAGACAATCTAAAGCGCTATGAAAAGTGCATGATTATCTGCAAGTATGCAGACGGAAGAATTGAAGCATTGGATGAAAAGACAATGCTCATGCACAAAGAGGCTCAGGAGATTCATTTTGTACCAACAGTTTATGGCGCTGGTAAGTTCATGGGCGTCATCGTCGGAGCGGCCATGTTTGTGGTCGGAGCTGTCTTGTGTGCACCGATGTTTGGGGCTTTGGCACCTGCTTTTGGACAGGCGTTAATGGTTGCTGGCGCAGGGATGCTCATTAGTTCTATCGTGACGGCAATTATGGGTCGTGTCAAAGGCAATAACAGCAATGACGATGATCAAACTTCCTACTACTTCAACGGCGCTCAAAACACAACCCGACAGGGTGTTCCTGTTCCTCTGATTTTCGGTCGTTGCAAGGTCGGTTCAGCCGTTATCAGTTCTTCTATTAACGTTTCAGATCAAAGCGTTACCCCAACAGGCAAGCCTGGAATTGTTGAAGTGGTTAAAGACAGAAAATGAAAAATTATGTAGCTGGTGCTGGTGGCGGTAGTAAAGGTAACAAACAGTCTAACGACAAAAACACTCTTTTCTCGATTGCTTCTCTTCAGGTCTTGGACTTAATCTCCGAAGGTCAGATCGGAGGTCTTGTTGATGGCGCAAAATCAATTTATTTTGATGACGTTCCTCTTCAGAACCAAACAGGCTCTTTTAACTATGACAATGTTTACGTAAAAGAAGCCAGAGGAACGCCTTATCAAGACATGATGCAGGGGTACGAGAATACCGTTATCCCCATTGAAGTAGGCGCAGAAGTCAAAAATGGCTATCCTGTTGTTAGATCGATTACCGAAACTATCGCAGATAAAGTCCGTTGCGCCGTCTCTATCCCTTATCTCTACAGAGTCGATAATGGCTTAAAAAAGACCTCTATTGAGTTTAAATTTGAAATTGCCATCAATAACGATGACTTCGTTGATTACGGCACACAAAAAGTTGAAGGCAAGACCTCTTCTCAGTATCAAAGAAGCTACACGTTTAACCTTCCTCAGCGGGACTCTAAGGGCAAAGCGCCCGAACGTTGGCTAATCAGACTGACTAAGTTATCTCCCGAAGCGGATGATGACTATGTGGCGGCGTTGAGTTTTACAACGATGTTTCTGATTTCAGAAACAAAGCTCAATTATCCGAACTCTGCCATTATCGGCATCTCTGCAACCGCCGAGAATCTTTCGTCTATTCCGACACGTTCTTACATTGTTGACGGCTTGATTCTTCAAGTGCCGAGCAACTATGACAAGAAGACCAACACTTATAACGGAATTTGGGACGGTACTTTTAAAATGGAAGTTACCGATAATCCCGCTTGGATTCTCTATGGCTTTCTGGCCCAAACCCCTTGGGGTTTGGGAGAATTCATTAAGCCTGAGCAGATCAATAAATCCAAGCTCTATGAAATTGGTCGTTATTGTGATGAATTAGTTGATGACGGCTTAGGTAAGAAAGAAAAACGGTTCTCAATTAACACTCAGGTTACCGAGCGTTCTGAAGCCTATGAGTTAATTAACTCCATTACTTCTGTTTTCAGAGGTATGACCTATTGGGCAATGGGTCAGGCGAACTTCACTTGTGACAAACCCACTGAGCCGTCGGTTCTTTTCACTCAAGCCAATGTTGTCAACGGAGAGTTTCGTTACGCAGGCTCTTCCAGAAACGAGCATCACTCAGTTGCTTTAATCACTTGGAACGACCCTGATCAAAACTACAAGCAGGTTGTTGAGTATGTTGAAGATCGAGAGTTAATTGAAAAATGGGGCGTTAGACAGTCTGAATTAACGCTTTTCGGCTGTACTTCTCGTGCTCAAGCTATTCGTGCTGGTAAGTGGATTCTTTACACTGAGCAGTATGAATCCGACATGATCTCGTTTACTGTCGGTTTGGATGCCGCTTTAGTGCTTCCAGGCGACATTATCAAGATTCACGACCCGTATCATGCAGGCAGAAGACTTGGCGGACGCTTAAAGTCTTGCACAACAACCTCGGCGATTCTTGACGCAGTAACGCAGTTAAAGAGTGAAGCTAATCCGAAAATTTCAATTCGGATGCCCGACAACACATTCGTCACGAGAACGCTGAAAATCTCTGATGATGAGCCAAGAGCCGAGGTCTTTTGGGACGAACCTTTGCCCGAGCTTCCCGTTGACTATGCAATTTGGATTATCGAAGAAGAAAATCTCGTACCTCAGATTGCACGTGTCGTAAACATCGCTCAGGGCGAAGACAAGGGCACCTTCAACATTGATTGTATTAGCTACAACAAAGGCAAGTACGATCTGATAGAGAAGGGTTGGGAGATTCAGCTTCCCAATACCTCTGAAATTGACCCGTATGATGTTGGCAAACCCAATAATCTTAATATCTCGGTTTCCATTTCTAAGTCTGCTACAGGTATTAGAACAGGTAATCTTGAGCTTTCTTGGACGGCTGGTAAGAACAACGCTTCTTGGGTTGTTGAATATCGAACCGAAGATAAAGACGGTAACGGAGACGAATGGACTTCGGTAGAAGTTAATTCTCCTTACTACACGATCTCTAACGCTCAGAACGGTCTTTATCACATTAAGATTTATGCCAAGGGCGTGCTTGGTACGCTTTCTACTGAGCTAGAGACCTATTATGACGCAGAAGATTCTTTGCCGTCTCCCGACGATATTCAAGACTTCACAATTACTAAGCGCTCGACTTACCTACAGCTTGACTGGACGCCTGTTGAAGGTGCTCTCGGTTATGAAATCAGAATCGGTGATTCTTGGGATGCTGGCGAAGCAATTATTACGAACTTCGCGGGTAACTCGTTTGTTCACTATCAAGATAAAGCGGGCATTTATTACTACCATATTCGAGCGATTAACTCCGACGGTAGTCTCTCTAAGCATGTCACAACGACAAGACTTGATCTTCACGCTCCGATTACACCTGAGAACTTCCAAGTTGTACGTTCTAATGAGCGTCTTGAGCTGAAGTGGGATAGTAACCCCGAAACAGATATTACTTTCTATGAAATCCGAGAAGGTATTAACTGGACAGCTTCTACGCTTGTTTGTCAGTCAAAACTTAATCATGCGACTATTCCGGTTGGAGCACAGACAAGAAGAAAATTCTGGATTAAAGCAGTCTGTATGCCGGGAATTTATTCTGAGTCTGCTGACTGGTATGAAATCGGTGTAACCAACGACAAAGATAAGAACATCATCATCGAAATGCACGAGCGTGGATTAGGTTTTTCTAACCACAGAGTGTATATGTCTGATCGAGGTGACGATCTTGTCATGGATGATGATAGAAAGCGTTCGGAGTACATCATCCCCGTCGATCTCTTCAAGAAGCATTATGCGCATAACTCTTTCTCAACCTCTGTCACAACGATTGCCTGCACTGGCGAAGATACAACTACTTGGGAAGATTTAACGTGCGACTTTGAAGCTCCTGGCGCAGAGCGAGCTTGGAATTTAGAAGGAGACCAAGACGGTATCGTTGCTTATAAGCAGATTGCTCTTGAGTACGGTTTAGGCTCTTCAGACATTGAGGGAATTTCTCTCGAAAATACAACCGACACATTGTCAGGTAAGCAAGCGGTATCAGCGCAAGCGCATTATGAACCTGCCCGATATGCTCTTGGAATGACCATGAATTTGATCACAAGCGCTAAGTGGCAGTTAGTTGATGTGCCAGAGCACTTTAAATTCAGTTTTTGGTTTAAGGCAAAAGATCAGGGGCGGAATAAGTGTGCTGAGATTCTGATAATGCAGACTCAAGACGGCGCTGGCTGGTACAAGATTTACTACAACACGGAAGAAAAGACATTAAATCTTGCTTGCAGTGACGGTAAAGACATCTCTTTTGAAACTGAGTTTCTTGCAGATGATTACTTCTGTATTGCTTTCTACCAAACAAATGTGACTCGAGGTTTCGGTTACGGCATTCTTGGTAAGCAAGTTGAGTTTAAAACAACACCCGCGTTCCCGCAGGGTCAAATAAAACTATTGTCAGTGGGGAATGCTTAATTAACCACTTGACAATATGGCAAAATTTTGCTAGACTTTTCAAGTTGAAAAATAATAATAAAAATGATTAAATCTGACACCTTCAAATTAGTAGGCTCTCTCACAGCCGAACTTCACAAAGCAGACGGTTCCTACGAAGTTGTTCATAAGCACAATGCCATTCTTGATGTCGGTTTTGACTTCATTGCCGACGCTATTGGTAACGCTTCTGCCCGTCCTGCTGTTATGAGCTACATCGCTGTAGGTACAAGCACTACCGCCGTTTCTGTTGATCAGACAGCTCTTCAAACTCAGCTAATGGCAAAAGCAGCCACATACGCTCATACTGCTGGCACAAAGACGTTTACTTTTGAGACGACATTCAATAAGGGCGAAGCAACAGGCGCATTGACTGAAGCAAGTGTGCAGAATGCGGAAACTGGCGGTATTTTGATTGACCGAGTTGTGTTCCCCGTTATCAATAAGGGTGATGACGATACCCTTAAGATGACATTTACTTTCACAATGTCTCAGCCTTCTAGCTAATGACAACCATTGTTGTATCTCCTGCTTCGACAAGATACAGAACATGGATCAGCGAAAATTCGGGCTTAGGGACTTGGGATGATCAGCGAGACTGGCTCTGGCATCATCCCACAAACTACACTGCATCAATAGATGAAGCCCTTGCGGTAAGCAAAACGTTTCGTTTTGACATTGAAAGCAATCTCAAAGAACTGCTGACTTTCTTAGAAGCCAAATCAGCACAAATTCATGTTCCGTTTAGCGAAGCAATCGAGTTTGAATACACTCTGAATACTCTTTTAGTTCTAGTAAAAGAGTTTGAGGAGCTTTTTGTCGTTGAAGAGACGAAAACTGAGAAAGACATAAATAAAAATGTCGAAGATAAAATCTTTTTTGCTGAACATTTGGCAAAAGATGCGGAGCACATGGTCTTTGAAGCATTGCGGTTACTCGATCAGTGCAATACACAGATCGCTTGGATTAGAAGCTACTCAGAGAACATTGAGATTGAGGAATATGTCGAAAAAGAGATCGACGTTTTTAAATCACAGTCACTCAATTTCTATGATGCGATTAAGGAAGTAGCACGAGGTGTTATTTCCGATCTCTTCTTTCAAGAAGGGATTTGGACGAAAGAAAGTCTTGATAAGTTCATGCGCAACGGCGGTCGTCATGTCGGATATACGACATTTAGAGAATTCATCACTGGTGACTACGAGTATCAGAAAGCACTTTTCAGACTGGCGTTAGAAGCAACTACAGCAGATCGAGCATTAGTTGAGCAAATTGATGTGGCTATTGACGTTGATGACGTTTACGACCGAGGCTCTACAAGCGTTACGGATAAGAATTACGGTGCAACCGTTCACTTCTCAAGAGAATTCAGCGTTGCTCCTGAAGTGACCGTCACTATGAGAGGCGGAAATGCTTTAGAAGCTATTCGCCCGATTGTGAGTAATGTCAGCACAACTGGCTTTACCGTGATGCTCTACGATGTTGAAGGAAACAAAACAACAGGCACGTTCACTTGGACGGCGGCAGGATACTAAATGAGAAAAATAATATCGGTATCTGGCGGGAAGGACAGCACAGCCGTTGCTCTGCTTGCAATGGAGCGAAACAAACCCGAAGATGTAATCTTTATTTTTTGCGATACGGGTAACGAACATCACAAGACTTATGAGTATTTAGATTATCTTGATGAATATTTTCAATCAAAAGGTTTTTCAAAAATCGTAAGATTGAAATTAGACAGCACTGAAAAATTAAAAAGAAAGGCTGAAAGACTCAAAGATTATCCCGAGATTGCAAAGCACATTAGACCGACAGGTAGCGCATTTTTAGACCTTTGTTTAGTCAACGGTAGATTTCCTGGCTTTACAAGCAGATTTTGTACAAAAGAATTAAAGCAAAAACCCGCAAACGATTTTATTGCTCAGTTTCTTGAGAACGGAGAGTCTGTTGAGGTTTGGACGGGCGTTAGAGCCGACGAATCTATAAAACGTGCAAAGTATCCCGAAAGAGAGTTGAGAATTGAAGATAAAAAAACAGGTGCTCAGGCTTGGGACGTAAGACCGATTTTAAATTGGAGCGTCGAGGACGTATTTAAGAAGATCAAGAACAGCGGAATTGAAGCTAATCCATTATATGCAATGGGCTTTTCTCGTGTCGGATGTACGCCCTGCATTTTCGCTAATAAGAAAGAATTAAAACTTTTAAGCGAATTGTCTCCCATTGAGTTTTACAAGATTGAAGCATGGGAAAAATATCTTCAGAACGGCTCAATTAACGGCTCTTCTACTTATTACTACTCTGAAAACCATGAGGGCGTTTGGGCAAAAGTTAAGTGGGCTAACACCTACATAAAACGGGGCAGACCCAAGAAAGTACAGGTAGAAAATGGCGGCACAAGGTTATAAAGAAATTCAATTAACGACACCGTTAAAAGACTCGTTGCCGTTAATTTTGCACAATGACGAAGCAAGCATTACGTGTAGTGCGGGAATTGTTTTCCCCGAAGACAATCTCAAAGAGGGAATGCTTTGTTTCAGATCAGATTTGCAACGGCTCTTTCAGCGCAGAAAGGGCGTTTGGGTCGATATTCTCGAAAGTCTTGATAACGACATCATCGAACTCGGTGAAGCGATTGTAGAAGCGTTTGATGAGGTTAATGAGGTTGTTCTTCAAACAAAAGCTGACGAAAGTGAATTTCAAGCATTGAAAACAGCTTTTGAGGCTTTTAAAGCGGATGTTGAAGCTAACTATGTGAAGAAGACAGAAGCAACTTCTACTTACTTGACTAAGAACGACTTCCAGACTCAGATTGACGAGGCTTACGCAAGTCTTGAATCTGCTTTAGGCGAAGAAACTGGTACTGAAACTGAAACCGAAACAGAAGCGGGTAGCTAAATGGCAACGATTAAAGAGTTAATTGAAAAAGCAGGTCAGGTTGCAGTATTGAAAGCGCATCCTGTAGGTAGCTACTTCATTACCGAAGAAGATAGAAATCCTGCTGAAATTCTTGGACTGGGGGGGGGTAAGCACTTGGGTCAAACTCGAAGGTAGAGTTTTACTCGGAGCAAGCTCGGCTTACCCAGTAGGAAGTGAGGGCGGAGAAGCAACACATAAGCTGAATAAAAATGAATTACCGAAAATCTCAGGAGGCGTGAGTCAACATGGTTCAGAAAAAGGCGGTTTTCTCTATAACGGTACAGGAGTTTGCTCAGTTGGTATCACGAACCAAAATGCTTATTACAGTGTGGCAAATTTAAATGTTTGTGGGACGGGAGCACATTCAGGTGGAACCTTCAATATCAACTTCGGTAACGATCAGCCTCACAACAACTTACAACCTTATCGAAGCGCGTACATTTGGCGAAGAACAGCGTAAATGAATTTAGAACAACTATTAGAAAAAGCGATTCAGAAAGCAAAGTTAGAAGCCCATCCAGTGGGAAGCTATTACTTTTCTGATGTATCTACCCCTCCCCCAGTGAGATTTTCGGCGGGACATGGGTACAAGTAAAAGATAGGTTCATCTTAACCGCAGGTGATACTTATTCTCAGGGACAAACGGGCGGTGAAGCGACTCATAAATTAACTCAAGCGGAATTACCCAAGACTCAAGGTGAGTTGTTTATGGCCGTACCTTCTTATCACGGAAATTATCGAACAGGCATAGTGAAAGAAACTTCAAGAAGCGGGTCGAGCTTACAACCAGCTCCATCAACAGTTGAAGGATCAACCACTCAATGGGGTTACGCTTGGGATTTCGGCAATGATCAACCTCATAACAACCTTCCGCCTTATGTAGTTTCTTACTGTTGGAAACGAACAGCATAATGAATTTAGAAGAACTCTTAAACAAAGCAGTCGAAAAAGCAGTCAAACAAGCAAAACTTGAACTGTATCCCGTCGGTTCCTACTGGTTAACAGAAGGTTCTCAGAATCCCGCTGATGTAATTGGGGGGGGGTATGGGAAAAAGTAAGAGGTCGGTTTCTATACGGTGAAACAGACACAATGCCAGTTGGTACATTGGCTGGGGAATCGAATGTCACTTTAACCATAGAGAATATGCCGAGACATACTCACAGAGTGTACAAGGATGATTACTACTCGGCTAATAGCAACGGAGTAACTAACACCACTAACGCTTGGAAGCAAGCGTTGGTAAATGCAAGCAACACAACTTGCAATATCGCAATTGAATACGTAGGCGGAGGTCAATCGCACAACAATATGCCTCCTTTCCGATCAGTGTTCATTTGGCGCAGAACAGCATGATGAACTTAGAAGAAGTAATCAATAAAGCAGTCGAAAAATCGGTCAAAGAAGCAATATTGGCCGCGCACCCAGTCGGTAGTTTCTACTTTAGCGATAACGACGCTATCCCCGCTGAAGTGTTCGGGGGGGTATGGCAACGTATAGAAGGCGCATTCCTCTTCGGTAGAGATACTGCTCCCGCTATGTGTCAGACGGTAGGGGGAAGAGGAGGCGAATATTCTCACACTTTAAGTGTCGATGAAATGCCAAGTCACTACCACAGACTTCAATGGGAATCTGCTGGAAATTTGGGAACAAATGGAACAGTCGATTGGTCTTGGGTTTTGAAATTTCAGTCAACTCAAAAAGATTGGGCTTACGAAAATCCCTCGAATAATCAGCCTTATCAATCAATTGGTGGTTCTCAACCACACAACAATATGCCTTACTACCTTACCAATCTCTGGAAACGAATAGCTTAAATGTCAGAACAAAAAGATTTAAAAGAACTAATCAGAGAAGTTTTGCTTGCGGTACATCCTGTAGGCTCACTTTTCTTCACTAGTGATGACCGTAACCCTGATGTAATTCTATTCGGGGGGGGGTATTCTAAATGGAAGCGAATTGAAGGAAGATTTATTTACGGAGCTTCTGAGAATCGTCCCATCGGTCAGACTGGCGG
>OCAQ01000737.1_pt1 | contig 15454 bp, 15 predicted proteins | sample 1538291 | NCBI WGS metagenome assembly OCAQ01 (sample SAMEA2580277, study PRJEB22360) | human gut metagenome | biome: human gut; feature: human-associated habitat; material: faeces | place: Denmark | collected 2008/2010 | reverse complement strand
TCGCCGAGGTCTATTAAAAAAAACAGGGAACCGGATATGGCAGCCAGCCATATTCCATTCCAACTCGTACCTAAGCTACAATAAGAGAGTAATCGGCTAACGCATCATTCTCTGGGCTTCTACGCCCGTTCTAAAGACAGTTGACCATCTCTCTTGTTGTAGCATTCGTTTTAAGCAGGTTGAGCCACCCGCCAAGCGGAGCGTTCGTGTCACCCAATAGATTGAATCGGCAACGAGTAAAAGATGGATTCCGGTTGCAAATACAAAGTAATGGAGGAACCGTTATGAACGCTGTAGGCATTGACGTTTCCAAAGGAAAGAGCATGGTTTGCGTCATGCGCCCCTTTGGAGAAGTAGTACTCGAACCCTTTGAAGTTTTACATACCGCCCAAAGCCTGAACGATCTGGCTGGGAAGCTCAAAGCTTTGGACGGAGAGACCCGTGTCGTCATGGAAGCCACCGGGAATTACCACAAACCAGTTGCTTTCGTTTTACACGATGCGGGCTTATTCGTTTCCGTAGTCAATCCTGTTCTGATTCATGACTATGACAACAACAGTTTAAGACGTGTCAAAACGGATAGAAAAGACGCTGTTAAAATCGCCAACTATACGCTCGACAAGTGGACACGGCTACGACAGTATCTTCCCGAAGATGATACCCGGCTGGCTTTGAAGAATTGTTATCGTCAGTACCAGCAAGCCGTGGCAGTTCGTACTATGCTGAAGAATAATCTGATCTCATCTCTTGACCTGACCTTTCCAGATGCAAACAAGCTATTTTCAAGCCCCGCAAAGAGCAACGGGTGCGAAAAATGGGTCGATTTCATTGGAGACTTCTGGCACAGTGAGTGTGTTTCAAGCCTTTCCTCTGATGCCTTTGCTAAAAAGTATTTAAAGTGGTGTCAGAAGCACGGATATAATTTCACTCGCTCAAAATCGGATACGATCTATGCCTGTGCAGTCAATGCTGCTTCTCTTCCAAAATCCCCAACCTCAAAACTCCTTATTCAGCAACAGGTCGCTCAGCTGAAAGCCGTATCTCAGTCCGTGGCTGCATTCCAGCAGGAGATGCTTCGCCTTTCTCAACAGCTTCCGGAATTTGATACTGTGATGGAAATGTACGGCGTCGGCCCTTCTCTCGGTCCTCAACTGATGGCTGAGATCGGAGATATCCGTCGTTTCTCATCCAAGAAATTACTCATTGCATTTGCAGGAATTGAACCGCAGCCAAATGATTCTGGCAAGATTGTGGGCAACGATAGCGGAATTAGTAAAGTGGGTTCGGCTGTTCTACGTAGGACGCTCTTTCTGATTATGACTGTCGTCTTGAAGACACAACCTCAGGATGAGCCGGTTTTTCAATTCATGAACAAAAAGCGCTCTGAGGGAAAACCCTACAAAGTTTACATGATGGCTTCAGCCAACAAGTTCTTGCGAATCTATTATGCTAGAGTGAAAGCTGTAATGGACTCCAAACACTCAAAATAAGCATGGATATTTGTTTTTGCTCGTAATTTCCTCTTGAGCCTGAGCTGAATTCAAAGAACCGCTTAGCTGGCGCAGCGAACCCTTGACAAACCGAAGCATTCAAATGCTATCCTGATTTTGCGAGGGCTGGCTGGGCTTGCTTTGCTATCCCCTCCGTCGCCCTCGCTGTGTTTTGACCAGCATTTGAATGCTGTTTGTCATGGGCAGCGGTCGGTTAGCGAATTTTCTTGTTTTGGGACTTGACTTTTATTAGCAGGTCTTTAGTCTTATTACATCGTGATTTTGAAGGGTCTTGACTTGCGTTTTTGAAGCCTCCAGAATCGTGAAAATCACGATTCTGGAATATTGATTTTGACGATTCTGCCGAAAAGTTCTTCACATACACCAAACTTGGCTTTCCCAGACCTCTGCGTTTTCGTTCAATCAGACCAAACTTTTCGAGTTCCCGGAGCAGCTTGGTCGCTTTGTTGTCTGCGCAACGCAAAGTCCTCTTGATATCCTCAATCGTGAAGATGATGAACACCCGGTTCTGCTCGTCCAGCCAGCCGTTTTTCACGGACAGGCTCATGCGGTCCAGCAGGATACCGTAAAGGGTCTTGGCATCGGTTGACAGATCTTGAAACCGCTGCTCCTGAAACAGAGCCTTTGGAATGCGGTAGAAGGAGAACAGCTCTCCGGCTTGTCCGTAGAAGTAGTCAAGGGTCATGTGGCTTTTTCAACGTTTTGCTCCAGCTTGTGTTCAAAAAATCAACCGCCTTTCGTTTGAAAATAAAAAGCGCACTCTTTTCTTATTGAAAAGTGGTGCGCTATGTAATATAATGGCTATATAATTTAGCTATCCAAAAGATAGTCGATGAGATATTCTTTCGGAATCATGAAAGATCGTCCGACTTTCAGGCAGCGAATTCTATGTTGATGGATTCTTCTGATGATGGCAGTCTGGCTTTTGAAACCGAGTAAAGTTGTTGCTTCTTCGACAGACAGCACATCAGGATAGTTCACAAATAATTTTTTATAATACTCTTTTGCTTGATTTTGATTCATTATCCTTGACTTTCCTTTCGTTTTGTGCCTAAGCAGAGGAGCGTTTTGCCCTGCATCCCTCCTGAACATCCCTCTAATTTCCATTTGGGCGGTCCAAACCGAAAAAACAGAGTAGAGGAAAAACGCATCGAAAAATCGTGGATATTTCAAATTATTGTTCGTTGAGGCGTGAATTTTGCCTTTGCAGAGTGGGAACCAGATATCACTAGATATCACTGGATGACACCAGATGGAAGATGCGGATAAAAACTCAAAATCCCTTGTGCTAATAACACGTGTGGGTTCGACCCCCACCACCGGCATAGAAAAAGCAGTCTGAGATGAAAATTTCAGGCTGTTTTTCTTTTTCTCCTCAGTTTCTTATACTTTGGTGTTTTCTGGGAAGATATTGACGATGGCATTCGCCGAGGACACCTTGCTGGAAAAATCCAGATGTGTATAAATGTTGCTTGTTGTGCCGATGTCACTGTGACCGAGCCACTCCTGAATCTCCTTCAGGCTCACGCCATTGGCATAGAGCAGACTGGCGCAGCTATGGCGCAGATCGTGAAAGCGGATACGCTTCATCTGGTGTGCGACCAGAAAATCCGGGAAATGTTGGCTCAGGAAATCGGGCCGAATCCGTTTTCCCATCGGGTCTACATAGATATAGTCAAGATAATCGGTGCAATAGCTTTTGCCGCAGACCTTCCGATTCTGCTCCTGCTCCTTTTTCATTTTATTGAGCATCTGCTCACAGGCAGGGATTAGGGGAAGTGTCCGGCAGCTCGACTTTGTTTTTGTCTTATCTCGTGCGATTTCTGTTAGCGTTCCGTTGACCTTTGCGGTCACAACCGTATGCTGAATGCTGATTTTCTTGTTTTCAAAGTCAATGGCATCCCATTTCAAGCCAACAACTTCACTGCGCCGCAGGCCGTAGAATGCAGCCATGATAACGCCAAACTCCGAAGGGTCACCTTGAATCGCTTTGAAAAGCTGCTCCAGTTCTTCACCGCTGTAAATCTCCGACTTGAACTTTTCCTTACGAGGACGTTCAACGCGATCTGCCGGGTTGGAACGGATCATGCCGATTTGAAAAGCGTACTGCAAGCATTTGCGGATGTTGGCGTGATAGTGAATGACGGTGTTTGCCGTAAGGCCACGATCCAACTCATGCTGGTAGAAGTCTTAGATGTATTTGGGATGCTGTTCCATATGAAGTCAAACGCGGAAAGTACACCTCCGTCAAGGGCGCACGGCAGAAACGATTCATCCGGTTCTGCACTCTGGGAGCAGGGTACAGCGAGGAAGAACTGAAAGCTGTCCTTGCAGGAGAAGCGGAGCATCGGCCGCGGCAAAAGAGTCTGGTGCCGGAACAGAAATTTCAGATGCTGGTGGACATTCAGGCAAAACTGGCCGAGGGAAAAGGCGTGGACTTTGCCCGCTGGGCAAAGCAGCACAACTTAAAAGAGACGTCACGGACGCTGGTTTTCTTGCAGGAAAATAAAATCGGCAGCATCGAGGAAATGCAGGAGCGTGTGGATGCTGCCACTGCACGCTATCATGAACTGGGCGATTCCATCAAAGCCTCTGAGAAGCGGCTGGCAGGAATCGCGGTGCTGAAAGCGCACATCATCAACTACGCCAAGACGCGACCAGTCTACGATGCCTACCGCAAGACCGGATACAGCAGGCGCTTTCTGGAAACGCACCGCACGGAGATCACGCTGCACAAGGCGGCGAAAGCAGTGTTTGATGAAGCCGACTTGAAAAAACTCCCCAAGGTCAAAGAGTTGGACGCGGAATATTCCAAACTGCTGACAGAAAAGAAAGCACGCTACCCGAACTATCGCAAGACGAAAGAAGAACTGCAGGAGCTTCTTCGAGCGCAGAAAAATATTGAGCTTTTCTTCGATGAGGAAAAGAAACCAGAGCAAACCGAACATTCCAGATAAACAATACGACCCTGAGAACTTTGCCGCTTATCCGGCAGGGTTCTCAGGGCCTTTTTTTGCTTATTGCTCAGTCTGTACTCAGAACAACATTTCCGGTGCGTTCGATTTGTTTAGCAATCATGCTTTCCAGCTCCTGTGTGATCGTTGCACAATTTGCAACACGGTAATTCCAGAAATAGGAAACACCTTCGCACTCTTCCACGGACAAATCGCTGTTGACCAAAAGCAAGCTTTCTGGTGTCACGTTCAGCTTTTCGCACAGAGAAGAATATTTTCCATAATCAATGCTTCGGCTGGAGGATTTGGCTTCTACCCAGAAAAATTTTCCATTGACGGAGAACACGACATCCAGCTCATGCGTGTTCCCTACGGATGCCGTTTCTGAAAGAACCACATTGGAGCAAACCGAAACTTCTGCTCCCTGCTCCTCCCGATAGTGGTTCAGAATCTGCTGAACCTGATGCTCTACAAAAAGCTCCAGCCACTTTCCGCTCAAAAAATGCCGGACGGTTTCATTTTGCGCAAGTTCATAGACGATATTCTGCGGATAAATCACAATGGCTGCAAAAAGTCCCATTTTGTCCCACGTCTGCGCGATCTCTGAAAGTGTGGTAAACGATTTTTTGGACGTACCCTTTGGGATACGGAACGAAAAAGAGCCGTCGCTCTGCATATGTGTTCGGATAAATTGCAAGAAATCCACCACCACCGGGTCGCAAAGCGCCTCGCCTGTTTTCCATGCCATCTGCTGAACGGCAATCGGTGGGAGTTTCTCCGGCAAGACCTGCTGAACGATTTTATACCCACAGCGTTCCAGATGCTCTAATGCGGTCAAAGGCTTCTGGATCTTTGCTTTGACTTCGGGCTTTTCTGCCCCGGGTGTATTCTCGGCCAGATAGTTGAACTTCCATCCGTATTCCCAAGCAGGCGAACGGGTCAGTACTCCGACCGCATGAAATCCGCTGTCATGATCTTCCATCGGAAAAGTGATCTTGTTCTTATGAATATTGATTTGGAGCGTTTTGTTTTTTAGTGCTTTCTGATAAGCGTCAAGCAAAAATTCCTTTCCCTTATACGCCAGCTCACTGGAATTATTTGCAGAAAGACCGGAATTTTTTGCCAAAGAAAGGAGCAGACAGGTCGCTTTGGGCAACTCAAGGATATGTTCCATCTGCACACCGTCCGGAATATTTGCACTATCGGACTGCGACGATTCGTCTGCCGGAATCTCCTTTGCTGGTGCAGAAACCTCGGGTGCCTTTTTTGAAGCAATCTCAGATTTTCCAGACTTGGGCAAAGGCTTTGGTTCCGTGTAAACTTCCGCAATGAATGATTCATGGGAATCGATGCACGGAAGTTTTCCTGCGGCTGCAAGTCCTACATAGATTGCAGCCGCCCGCGAGGAATCGCCATAATATTTTTTAGAATCCGCTGCGGCAGCAATATCAGAAAAGGCATTATATCTGCTCAGCTGCGCAGCCTTTTCCGGGAACTGCTTCAACGCACGGCAGTAGAGCCACTCAAAAAATGAATCCGGGTACGGCTCTATCGGATACTCACTTCCTTCCAGAGAGTAGCGTAGCAGCTCTCCATTGGTTCGCAGCCGAGTGTCCTTATGGACTTTGGGTGGCTCACAGGTCAGAAGGTCAGTGAATGGCCCACCATGTTCAAATACCTTGGCGGCTTCAAAAACCGTACTGATGGGCACATCCTGCGCAACAGAATCTAGACGCAGCAGAAGCCGCAGAGAAGAAACAGCCTCACCCTCCGGCTGAACAGATGCAGAGCTGACTTCCAGAATTGAAACATCCGGGTCTGTTGTATGGACGGCATCATGGACGGCACGGATATTCTGCCGCTTGCTGCCTTTTATCCATGTGAATGTCACCGGCTGTTCTTTACAATAGGGGTAGCCGGATATGGGAAAACAAATGGTTCGTGTTGCCATGAACACCTCCAACTTTTTAGGGCAAACAGGTTTATGTAAATTAAGTATAGCACAATCCCGGATGTGCTGCATAGCACTATTTTCTGCTTTCGGGAATCCATCTGTGCAAAAAGTGCCGATACCACAGGCATCGGCACTCAGATCAAAAAAGCATTTTGCAAAAATGCGCAGCCTGCATCCACCGGATGCAGAACACAAGGGGTTTGGGACACTTCCCAACAAGCTGTTTTGCAGAGCAAAATACGGAAGTGGGTACACACTTCCTATGCTTGCTACCGTAACTCTTTCCTCGTATTCTCCCTCTACTAATACTACAATTTGAAACGGAGATTTTGGCCGAACATTCAAGAAAATACTTTTTATAAATGGGCTATTTTCTTGAATTTTGTCCAGGCGTGTGTTATTATAAAATTGGTAAGCTATAACTAACTGATTGGAGTGAGGATAATGGGAAATGCCAGTTTCAATCAAGACTGGTACGGTATGCAGGCCAAAGTTCTGGCGCAAAGTGATGATCGTGTAGTCGTAGATTATGGCTGCAAAGGCCGGGGAATTGTAAAAAACTATAATCTGTTTGAGGGAATACAGCTTTGTTTCCTCGATTTTGAATCAGATGAGTCTATGGAAACACAAAAGTTTAATCCAGATATTATTCAGATCACGCACTGCCAGACCGGCCGGTATGAATGTGAATTTGCTAACCACACTGTATCGTATTTGCCAGAGGGCTATTTTAGCGTTGCGGCAACAGAGCATTTGCCGGTTTCCTTTTCTTTCCCTTTGGGAAAATATTACGGCGTCAGCCTCGTCATTGACCGTCAGGCGCTTTCAGATGGAACACGCCGGATGATGCAGACAATCCCTATTGATCTTGATAAAATAGGAACAACGCTGAGACTTGAAACACGGTGGTATGTCAGTGATACCCCAGCGCAGTTGAAGCATCTGTTTTCAGAATTATATTCTGCCGCTGAGACGGAGCCAATCGGCTATTTCAAAATCAAGGCTATTGAACTCCTGTACCACATGGATCAGCTAACGCAGATTAACGGGTGCGACTTGAAGTATTTTGATAAGAAACAAATACAGTCTACAAAAGCAATCCGGGAATATCTTGTTTCTCACTTGGACGAAAAAGTGTCTTTGGAGCAGATGGCAAAAGAAGCGCATTTGAACCTATCTGTTTTTCATTTGGTTTTTTCCCATATCTATGGAGACACGCCGTATGCCTATCTCAAAAAATACAAAATGAATTTAGCGGCTCAGTGGCTTTCGGAAAATAAAATGAAAATCGTGGATATATCTTTGGAACTTGGATATAGTAACGCAAGTAAGTTCGCAAAGGCTTTTCAATCTGTCTATGGGATGTTGCCAAAGGACTATCGAAAAAAATAAATAGGAAGAATGGGCTGTTTTCTGCGTCATCTCAAAGGAATGGAGCAGAAAAAATTGCGCAGGCAGATATAATGAGCTGGTGCGGTTGGTTTATGCTAACCCATCAGCTTTTTATTTAGGAGGTGGTCTCCCTGCTTGCCATAGATACTCGAATCAAGTTGCTTCTGTTTTTGCTCATCAACTTCATGGTGTTCGGCTTGAAAGATTTTGTCCTTGGCAGCGTATGTTTTTCCTTTATCTGCATCCTCTCGTGCCTGATGGGACAGAAAAAGATCGTGTTGAAATATATCGTCTTTTATGTGGTGATCGCGGCTATACAGCAGCTTTGTATCTACCTCCCCCAGGCCATCGAAACTATTTTGTCGATCTTCACATTGTTTATCCGGGTGATGATACCCGTGGTACTCTTTGCCTCAACCTTTATCGCTACAACGAAAGTCAGCGAATTGATTGCGGCTATGTACTCGCTAAAAATACCTCGGAGCATTACCATTACATTCGCTATGGTGCTACGCTTTTTCCCTACTTTCAGTGAGGAGATTCACAACATTTATGACGCGATGAAGTTAAGAGGCATCGCCCTTTCGTGGAAAAATGTATTCACGCGCCCCATGCTCATTCTGGAGGCAATCACTATCCCCATCGTGATGCGCTCTGCCTCGATTGCAGAAGAATTATCTGCTTCTGCGGTGACGAGAGGTATTGATAATCCGGCACAACGGACTTCGTTCATTCAGCTAAAAGTTCATGCTAAAGATTGGATGGTACTGTGCTTCTTTCTTGTTGCCTTCGTTGTGCTGTTTTTCTGCAAATACCAGATATATGGGAGGATATGATGATGATTGATATTGACCATGTATCTTTTCAATACTCCGGCGCTGAACAGGAAAATCTGCAAGATTTCAATTTGCAGATTAAAAAGGGGGAGTGTGTTGTTCTCACTGGCGAATCTGGATGTGGAAAGACTTGTGTAACCAGGTTGATAAATACGCTTATTCCCCACTTTTACGAAGGGGAAATGTCCGGGGCGGTTCTCATTGACGGAGTTGATACCCGCACGATCCAACCGCACGATTTGTCGGACAAGATAGGCTCCGTTTTCCAAAATCCACGCAGTCAGTTTTTTAGTCTGGATACGGACAGCGAGATTGTGTTTGGTATGGAAAATAAGGGTATGCCCTATCAAGTGATGCTGGATCGTTATCAACAGACTATCCGTGAATTACATATTGAAAAGTTAAAGGATCGCAACCTGTTTGACTTGTCCGGCGGGCAAAAGCAGACCATAGCCTTTGCCAGCGTTTACGCATTAAATCCTGATATTTTTGTCTTGGACGAGCCTTCGTCAAACCTGGACCCAGAGGCCATTCAAGAACTACGACGGCTGCTTTTACTGATTAAGGCGCAGGGAAAAACGATTGTTGTATCCGAACACCGCCTTTACTTCTTGAATGGGATTGCCGACCGCATTGTCCTTATGGAGCATGGTAAGCTGAAACAATCTTGGTCCGCCAGTGATTTCGCTTTATTCAATACCGAGCAAATCAAGGCGCTGGGACTTAGAAGCTATACGACTACAAGGTTAGAGCTTCCCGATACGATGCCCTCTCGAAACGAGCCCCCGGCTGTCGAAGTTAAAGATCTTGCGATTGGCTATGAGAAAGGGGAGCCCGTGGCGCAACACCTGAATTTTCGTGTCTACCCAGGAGAAATTGTTGGTGTGGTAGGAAAAAATGGCTGTGGGAAATCAACTTTAGCCCGGACCTTATGTGGCTTGCAGAAGGAACTCCGTGGAGAAGTTCTATACAAAAACAGTATGGTCCCAAGTAAACGGCGGATCAGGAAAGCGTATCTTGTCATGCAGGACCCGGATTATCAACTGTTTACCGATAGCGTTTACCAGGAACTGCTGCTGGCATTATCTGACCAGAAGGATAAAGACGAAAAGAGAATAGACGATATTCTGGATGAGTTGAATTTGACGATTTATAAAGAGCGGCATCCAATGTCCCTATCTGGCGGTCAGAAGCAGCGCACCGCGATTGGCGTTGCGGCACTCCGAGATGCAGAGGTACTTATTTTTGATGAGCCTACAAGCGGCTTGGACTACAAAAACATGGAGAGTGTTGCAGGAATTTTAAGTGCGCTGTCCAAAAGAGGGAAAGCCATCTTGGTGATTTCCCATGACAATGAACTACTGATGAAGATTTGTTCCCGCGTCATTCGCGTGGATGAAAGGACTTCATCTTAGTTATATACAAAATATAGAAAGGGGCTATCTGTATGAGTGAACAAGCAAAACCTGTCGGGGCATCCGACAAAATGAAAGCAAAGGATTTTATCACGCTGGGCATTTTACGGTGTTATTCTTTGCTGTGGTAATGGTGTGCATCTTTGCCTCCGCAGCTACCGTGGTGACCTTCGCATTTGGGAGCGCCATTGCTGCAATTCCTGGAGGCATTATCTATATGCTGATGCGCGCTAAAGTGCCAAAGGCCGGGAGCGTTCTGTTGAGCGGTGTGGTGATCGGCCTGATTGAGTTTCTGATTGGCGCAGGCTGGGCGGTTGCCGTCGGTTTTATTGCCGGTGCCGTAATTGCGGAGCTTCTGGCCCGTATCGGCCACTACAAGAGCTTCTGGCTGAATACCATTGGCTATTCCGTGTATATGATGTTCTTTGCGCTGGGAACCTATCTCCCTATGGTCATTATGACCGGCTATGTGGATGATATGTCTACGTCGAATGGCGTCAGCGCCGAGTATCTGACGGAGCTGCATAGCTTTATGAATGGAACAATGGTAGTCATCATCGCTGTTGTGACCTTCGTTGCAGGCATCGTCGGCGCTTTGATTGCAAAAGGCGTGTTCAAAAAGCATTTCCAGAAGGCAGGCATTGTCTAAGGGTAATATAGTTGTGGCTAACTCCATGGTATCTTTGGGCTATTTTGGGCAGTGGAACAGAGTTATGGAGTGGCAGGCAATTTCAAAGGTTGATAAAATGAGTGGTGAGGTTAGGGATTGCCAACCTCACCACTTTCAATTTTAAGGAGGGTTAATGCTATGTCAAACTCAAAGTCGAAACAGGCAAAACCAAAGACGGGTTTGGCACGATGCATGGAATTGGCTTCTGACAGAAAGGGCCTTGTATTCTTAGCTGCGGTTCTTTCGTCACTGGCGGCCATTGCTTCGTTCATCCCGTACATAGCGGTCTATTTTATGATCCGCTCGATTATCGGTGTTTTCCCGAACTTGGATCAGTTGGATATGGGGATGGTCATGAATTATGGCTGGCTGGCGCTCGCCGGGATCGTGGCGAATATCCTGCTGTACTTTCTGGCTATTTTCAGTTCACACATGGCAGCGTTCGGAACGCTGTACGAGCTGAAGGTTCTCTTTGCAGACCATATTACGAAAATTCCACTTGGGTATCACCTGACGATTGGCAGCGGACGTCTGCGGAAAATCATGGATGAAAACATTGAAAGCGTAGAGGGCTTTATTGCTCATCAGTTCCCGGATTTTGTCGCTTCTATTACAGCTCCCATTGTCATGGTCATCATCCTGCTGGCCGTTGACTGGCGGTTCGGTCTTGCCTCTCTGGTCGGTATCATTCTGGCGTTTGTTGCGGAGTTCATTGGCTTTGGCAGTGGCGAGATGAAAGAGAATATGGGGAAATATCAAAAAGCCCTGGAAGAAATGAACAACGCTTCTGTAGAGTATGTTCGTGGAATGTCGGTTGTAAAGGCGTTCAACCAGACCGCATCCTCTTTCAAAAAGCTCAAAGAAGCGATTGCCGGATATACAGAGTGGGTCCTGAAATTTTCCCTAGGCTGGCAGAACTGTATGCCCGCCTTCACCACAATCATCAATAATGTTTATCTGATCCTTGTACCTGTCGGGATTTTGATCGGCTCCAGGTCGGATGATTTTGCTGGGTTTGCCATGACCTTCATTTTCTATCTGCTCTTTGTACCTGCAATTTCCGGCGTACTGAATAAGATCATGTATATCTCCGAGTCGTTCATGCAGATTGATGGGAATGTGGCTCGGATGGATGAAATTCTGAACATCCCTGAAATGCCGGAAACGAGCCATCCCAAGAAACCCACCAATGATGATGTTGCTTTCCACGATGTCAGCTTTTCCTACACGGGGGATGTTTCCGAGAAAGCCCTGGAAAATGTATCTTTCTCAGCAAAACAGGGACAGATCACAGCTATTGTCGGCCCGTCCGGCGGCGGCAAGAGTACGATTGCCAATCTGATTTCTCGGTTTTGGGACGTATCTTCCGGCAGCATTACCATCGGCGGCGTAGATGTGCGCGATATGGCGGAGGATGACCTGATGCGCCATGTCAGCTTTGTGTTCCAAGATATTTTCCTGTTCAAGCAGAGCATCTTGGATAATATCCGTATGGGCAATCCTTCGGCCAGTGAGGAACAAGTGATTGCGGCGGCGAAAGCGGCGCAGTGCCACGAGTTCATCTCCAAACTACCGGGCGGGTATCACACGGTGGTCGGCTCCAAAGGCATCCATCTCTCTGGCGGCGAGCGCCAGCGAATTGCCATTGCGCGGGCCATTATCAAGGACTCGCCCATCATCGTGCTGGATGAGGCAACGGCGTTCAGCGACCCGGAGAATGAATACCTGATCCAGAAAGCTTTTGAAAAGCTGATGCAGGGTAAGACAGTTATCATCATCGCACACCGCCTCTCCACGATCCGCAATGCAGATAAGATTATTGTCATGGAGAAAGGGCACCTAATCGAAGAAGGAAAACATGACGAGTTGGTGGCCGCAGGCGGACGCTATGCGCAAATGTGGAACCACTATACAGAAGCGATTGGCTGGAAAATCAGCGGAAAGGCGGTGTAACTATGAGCAGATTACAAAAAGCTCTCTTTTTATCAGACAAAGGTTACGCAGATCTGAAAAAAGCAATCTTCGCCTGCACATTGACGAACTTGGCTATGCTTCTTCCGTTCTGTGTAACTGTTATGATTTTCAGTGAAATTCTGACTCCCTTTGTTAATGGCGGCTCCATTCAGTGGAACCATATCTGGATGCTGTGGGGCGCGGGTATTGTTTCGGCCATTCTGGTATTTCTGGCTGCCAAAAACGATTACCGCAAAACCTATATTGCCTCATATAAAGAGTCGAACACGACCCGGCTTCGGATTGCGGAGCATCTGCGGAAACTTCCGATGAATTTCTTTAACACCAAGGACCTTTCCGAACTGACCACAAATATGATGGCAGATTGCAGCAGCATGGAATCCCTGCTCAGCAGCACGATCCCTCCGCTGATTGCAAACGGCATCACGGTGACCCTGACCTGCATCCTGCTGGCCTTCTTTGACTGGCGGCTTGCTTTGTGTGTATTTATCACGGTCCCGATTGCCTTCCTCATTATCTGGCTCAGCCGGAACCATCAAAAGAAACTGTTTGAAAAACAGGTTGACGCAAAGCTGGCTGCTTCTGACCAGGTACAGGAATACCTGGAAGGCATGAAGATCATCAAGTCCTGCGGGCTGTCCGGTTCTCATTTCAGCGCATTGGATAAAGCTCTGTTAGCAATGAAAAAAATCGCCATCAAAGTGGAGATGGCTGTCGGTGTGTTTATGTCCAGCGCCAGCATGATTTTGCAGGCAGGTATTGGCATTACAATCTTTGTCGGTGCTATCCTCCTGGCCAGTGGACAAATTGAACTGCTGCCTTTGCTCATGTTCCTGCTGATGGTCACGCGGATTTATGGCCCTATTTTGGCAATCCTGGCGAATTTGTCCTCGCTGCTGAATTTGAATGTAGTTACAAGTCGTATGCGTACCCTGCTCACCACTCCTGCAATGGACGGTGACGGGAAAACGGTCCCGAACTGCGATATTGAACTTTCCCATGTGACTTTTGCCTACAATCAGGAAGATGTCATCAAAGATGTTTCCTGCAAAATCCCCCAAGGGAGCGTGACTGCCCTCGTTGGGCCGTCCGGTTCCGGTAAAAGCACGATTTCCAAACTGATTGCCCGCTTTTGGGATGTTCAGAAGGGCAAGATCACCGTGGGCGGCAAAGACATCAAGAGTATGGAGCCGGAAAGCCTCATGTCTTATATGTCTTTCGTGTTCCAGGATGTGACCCTGTTCAATGATACGGTTATGAACAATATCCGTCTTGGCAATCCAAACGCAACGGACGATCAAGTGATTGCCGCGGCCAAAGCCGCCTATTGTGATGAATTTGTCCGGGAGATGCCGGATGGGTATCAGACGGTTCTCGGTGAAAACGGCAGCACTCTTTCCGGCGGTGAGCGCCAGCGTATTTCCATCGCTCGCGCCTTGCTGAAAAACGCTCCCATTATTCTGCTTGACGAGGCAACAGCATCCCTTGACCCGGAGAATGAAGTCCTGGTTCAAAAGGCGATTGCCAAACTGGTGGAAGGTAAGACGGTTATTATGATCGCCCACCGCCTCCGTACAGTTGTAGATGCAGACCAAATCCTCGTCCTTGACAATGGACGGTTGGTAGAGCATGGAACCCACGATGAGCTGATGAAGAAGAACGGTCTGTATCATAAGCTGTTCCATATTCAGCAGGAAAGCCTTGGTTGGGCTGTCTAACCTCTTTAAGCAAGGGAGGTTTTTATGAAACTTCATGCGTCCGGGGAGGACTATCTGGAGGCCATACTTGTTCTCCATAAGAAGATGGGCATGGTGCGCTCCGTGGATGTCGCCCGGCACCTGGAGGTCACAAAGCCCAGCGTGTGCCATGCGGTGGCAACCCTGCGTGACGGGGGGTTCCTGACGATGGACAGCGACTATTTCCTGCATCTGACCGATGTGGGCCGGGAAGTGGCGGAGCAGATCTACGAAAAGCACCGCTTCTTTACCGACCGGCTGATCGAGGCCGGCGTAGACCCGGTAACGGCGGAAAAGGACGCTTGCCGGATGGAGCATGTCATCAGCCAGGAATCTTTCGAGCGTCTGCGCGATGCCTATAAAACAAAAAATGAATAATCTGCCCGCATAGCAAACGGTTAAAACAGTAACGCGGCCGGGCACATCGAACCCGGCCGCGTTATTCGTCTTTTTGAAATGCTTCCGCCTGTTTGCAAAGCGCAATATATTTTTCAATTTCCGCCTCACTTTTCCCGGCAAAGAAGTCTACAACTGTTTTTGAAACCGTCTGATTTACCATGTCTGGAAAAATGGCATCATCCACGCTGATATTTAATTCTTTGGCGACAAGAGCCACCGTTTCAAATTTGGGGTTACTCTGGCAGGTTTCCAAATCTATGATTGTACGGGCGTTCATATTGAGCCGTTCAGCCAATTTTCTCTGTGTCAAATGCTGCCGCTTGCGTTCTGACCGCACTTTCCATGCAAACAAGTCAAGAGGATTGTTCACTATACATCACCTCTACCTCATTGTAGGGTGTGCTATCGCTCATATAAATAACCATACAACTCACATTGTGTGAGTTATAGCTCATAATTTGAAGCAAAGAGCTATATGGATAAGAGTATCAAAATAAAGGAGCGCAAAATAAAATGGGGCTTACCGCCCACTCGAAAAGCCCTAACACCAATTAAAAGAATATTCAAATAACGTAGGGGCGAGCCATACTCATAGAAGTGAGTTGTGGCTCCC
>OCAQ01000731.1_pt1 | contig 15520 bp, 8 predicted proteins | sample 1538291 | NCBI WGS metagenome assembly OCAQ01 (sample SAMEA2580277, study PRJEB22360) | human gut metagenome | biome: human gut; feature: human-associated habitat; material: faeces | place: Denmark | collected 2008/2010 | reverse complement strand
CGCCTTGGCGTGCCCTGGGGCAATTCCCGGCTCACCGCCCTGCCGCTGGGTACGGTGGCGGGTCTGCCCCGCATCCTCGACGTGGGCCAGTGCAACGACGCCTACAGTGCCATCCGGATCGCGCTGGGTCTGGCCGAGGCTTTTGACTGCTCGGTCAACGAGTTGCCCCTCTCCATCATCCTCTGCTGGTTCGAGCAGAAGGCGGTCTGTGTGCTGATGGCCCTGCTGGCGCTGGGCATCCGGGGCATCCGTCTCGGCCCCACCCTGCCCGCCTTCCTCTCCCCCGGGGTGGCCGCTGTTTTGCAGGAGAAGTATGACCTCCGGCCCATCACCACGCCGGAGGAGGATCTTGCCGCCTGTCTGGGCCGGCACTGAGCCGGAAAAGGCATACTATTTCCAACTCTGCGTGTCTGTTTTTCACAAGAAGAACCGTCGCCGTGCACCCACATTTGGTGCAGCTGTCACTTGAATCTTTTTCAGCACCTTTGTATAATATTCTTGTTATCCGGAACAAGGGCGTTCCAGATGAGTCTTCGCCGACCCATCTGAGACGCCTTTTCTGTTATGCCATATAAGAGAGACGCTGCGGAATGTGCCGCAGCATTGCCAGGATATTCTCCGGAAAATCGAAAAAAGGATAGGAAAGTCTATGGAAAATTTCACGGAGCAAAAAGGGCCTCTGGGCCTCTATGACCCCCGGTTCGAGCACGACGCCTGCGGCATCGGTGCCGTCGTGGACATCAAGGGCCGCAAGAGCCACCAGACCGTCAGCGACGCGCTGTCCATCGTGGAGCGCCTTGAGCACCGCGCCGGCAAGGACGCCGAGGGCAAGACCGGCGACGGCGTGGGCATCATGCTGCAGATCAGCCACCGCTTCTTCGCCAAGGTGGCCGACGAGCTGAACATCAGCCTTGGCAACGAGCGCGAATACGGCGTTGGGATGTTCTTCTTCCCCCAGAACGAGCATCTGCGCGCTCAGGCCATGAAGCTTTTTGAGCTTGTCACCCGCAAAGAGGGCCTCGAGTTTCTGGCATGGCGCGAAGTGCCTGTAGACCCCGACGCCGTGGGCCAGAAAGCCCGCGACTGTATGCCCGCCATCTGGCAGTGCTTCATCAAAAAGCCCGCCAAGGTGAGCAAGGGCATCGACTTTGACCGCAAGCTCTACATCGTCCGCCGGGTCTTCGAGCAGGCCAGCAACGGCACCTATGTCCCCAGCCTGTCCAGCCGCACCATCGTGTACAAGGGCATGTTCCTCGTCCACGACCTGCGCCAGTTCTACCTCGATCTGCAGGACGAGGACTATGAATCCGCCATCGGCATGGTCCACAGCCGCTTCTCCACCAACACCAACCCCAGCTGGATGCGCGCCCACCCCAACCGCTTCATCCTCCACAACGGCGAGATCAACACCATCAAGGGCAACACCGACGCCATGCTGGCCCGTGAAGAGACCATCTCCTCCCCCATCATGAAGGAGGACATGAACAAGATCCTGCCCATTATCAACACCTCCGGCTCCGACTCCGCCATGCTGGACAACGCCCTCGAGTTCATGGTGATGAACGGCATGGACCTGCCGCTGGCCGTCATGATCACCATTCCGGAGCCCTGGGAGAACAACAAGAACATCAGCCAGAAAAAGCGGGACTTCTACCAGTATTACGCCACCATGCTGGAGCCCTGGGACGGCCCTGCGGCCATCCTCTTCTCCGACGGCGACGTGGTGGGCGCTGTGCTGGACCGCAACGGTCTGCGCCCCAGCCGCTACTACATCACCAAAGACGGCAGGATGATCCTCTCCTCCGAGGTGGGCGTGCTGCCCTGTGAGCCGGAGAACATTCTGGTCAAAGACCGTCTCCGCCCCGGCAAGATGCTGCTGGTGAACACTGTCAAGGGCGAAGTCGTGGACGACGAGAAGCTGAAGGAATACTACGCCAGCCGTGAGCCGTACGGCGAGTGGATCGATCGCAACCTCGTCCAGCTGAAGGACCTCAAGATCCCCAACATCAAGACCCCCAGCTATACCGGCGACGACCTGCTGCGCCTGCAGAAGGTGTTCGGCTACAAGTATGAGGACATCAGCACCCTCATCCTGCCCATGGCACGTCAGGGCGCTGAGCCTTCCGGCGCAATGGGTACCGATACCCCGCTTGCCGTCCTCAGCGGCCAGCACCCGCCGCTCTTCAACTACTTCAAGCAGCGTTTTGCGCAGGTCACGAACCCGCCCATCGACGCCATCCGCGAGAAGATCGTCACCTCCACCAGCGTCTATGTGGGCGCACACGGCAATCTGCTGGAAGACAAGCCCGAAAACTGCAAGGTGCTCAAGGTCAACAATCCCATCCTCACGTCCACTGACCTTCTCCGCATCAAGTACATGAACGTCCCGGGCTTCAAAGTCTCCACTGTCTCCATCAACTACTACAAGAACACCAGCCTCGAAAAGGCCATCGACCGCGTTTTCCTGGAGGTCGATCGCGCCTACAAAGAGGGTGCCAACATCATCATCCTGTCCGACCGGGACATTGACGAGTACCATGTGGCCATCCCCAGCCTGCTGGCGGTGTCGGCGGTGTCCCAGTACCTCATCCGCACCAAGAAGAGCACCGCACTGGCCCTCATCCTCGAGAGCGCAGAGCCTCATGAAGTGCATCACTTTGCCGCTCTGCTGGGCTACGGTGCCTGCGCCGTCAACCCCTATCTGGCCCATGAGACCATCGGCCAGCTCATCGACGATGGCCTGCTGGACAAAGATTATTACGCCGCTGTGGACGACTACAACAAGGCTGTGCTGGGCGGCATCGTGAAGATCGCCTCCAAGATGGGCATCTCCACCATCCAGAGCTACCAGAGCAGCCAGATCTTCGAGGCCGTCGGCATCTCCAGGGACGTTATCGACAAGTATTTCACCGGCACGGTGAGCCGTGTGGGCGGCATCGGCCTCGAGGACATTCAGGCTGACGTGGAAGCCCTGCACAACGCAGCCTTCGACCCGCTGGGCCTTGACATCAATATGCAGCTGGAAGACGGCGGCGCCCACAAGTTCCGCAGCGGCAAGGAAGAGCACCTCTTCAACCCCCAGACCATCCACCTGTTCCAGAAAGCCTGCTTCACCGGCGACTACGACACCTTCAAGCAGTTCACCCACACCGTGGACAACATGGGCCAGAACGGCGTCCATCTGCGCAGTCTGCTGGACTTCAACTATGCCCCCGACGGCGGCATCCCGCTGGACGAGGTAGAGCCGGTGAGCTCCATCGTCAAGCGGTTCAAGGCCGCTGCCATGAGCTACGGCGCGCTGAGCAGCGAGGCCCACGAGACCATCGCCATCGCGCTGAACCGCCTCGGCGGCCGGAGCAACACCGGCGAGGGCGGTGAGCCCGAAGAGCGCTACCACAGCGAGAGCAATTCCAAGATAAAGCAGGTGGCTTCCGCCCGCTTCGGCGTCACCAGCAAGTATCTGGTGAGCGCGGAAGAGATCCAAATCAAGCTGGCACAGGGCGCAAAGCCCGGCGAGGGCGGCAATCTGCCCGGCGCAAAAGTGTACCCGTGGATCGCCAAGACCCGCCACAGCACTACCGGTGTCGGCCTCATCTCTCCCCCGCCGCACCACGACATCTACTCCATCGAAGACCTTGCAGAGCTTATCTACGACCTCAAGAATGCCAACCGCCACGCCAACATCAACGTCAAGCTGGTCAGTGAGGCCGGCGTCGGCACCATCGCTGCCGGTGTCGCCAAGGGCGGCGCACAGGTCATCCTCGTCTCCGGCTACGACGGCGGCACGGGCGCAGCGCCCCGCAACTCCATCAAAGATGCCGGTCTGCCCTGGGAGCTTGGCATCGCCGAGACCCACCAGACCCTTATCCTCAACGGTCTGCGCACCCGTGTGCGCATCGAGAGCGATTCCAAGCTGCTCTCCGGCCGCGATGTGGCCATCAGCTGTATGCTGGGCGCTGAGGAGTTCGGCTTCGGCACCTCTCTGCTGATGACCATGGGCTGCGTCATGATGCGTGTCTGCAACCTCGACACCTGCCCCATGGGCATCTGCACCCAGAACCCCGAGCTGCGCAAGCACTTCCGCGGCAAGCCCGAGTATATCATCAACTACCTGACCTTCGTGGCGCAGGAGCTGCGCGAATACATGGCAAAGCTGGGCATCCGTACCATTGACGAGCTGGTGGGCCGCACCGACCTGCTCCATGTCAAGTCTGCCCCTGCCGACAGCCGGATGTCCAAGATGGACCTCGACTGCATCCTGCACAACCCCGCCATCGTCAACAGCAATGTCCACTTCCAGAAGGAAGACACCTACGACTTCCATCTGGAAGACACTCTGGACATGAAGGTGCTGATGAAGAAATTCAAGCTCAGCAGCAAGAACCCCCAGAGCGTGAAGCTGGAGGTCTCCAACACCGACCGCGCCTTTGGTGCCATCTTCGGCAGCGAGATCACCCGCAAGTACGGCAGCGACCTGCCCGATGACGTCTACACCGTCCACTGCACCGGTGCAGGCGGCCAGAGCTTCGGCGCGTTCATTCCCAAGGGTCTGACGCTGGAGCTGACCGGCGACTGCAACGACTACATGGGCAAGGGCCTCTCCGGCGGCAAGCTCATCGTCCGCCCGCCCGAGGGCATCACCTTCAAGCCCGAGGAGAACATCATCATCGGCAACGTGGCGCTCTACGGTGCCACCAGCGGCAAAGCCTTTGTTTCCGGTGTGGCCGGTGAGCGCTTCTGCGTCCGCAACTCGGGCGCTGTGGCCGTCGTCGAGGGCGTGGGCGACCACGGCTGCGAGTACATGACCGGCGGCACCGTCGTCGTTCTGGGCCAGACCGGCAAGAACTTTGCGGCCGGCATGACCGGCGGCATCGCCTATGTGCTGGATGAGAACTGGGACTTCTACCAGCGGGTGAACAAGGAGACCGTCAGCCTCGAGCCGGTGGAGCACAAGTACGACGTCGCCACCCTGAAAGAGCTCATCCGTGAGCACGTCGAGCTGACCGGCTCGCCCCGCGGCAAGGAGATCCTGGACGATTTCAGCGAGTTCCTGCCCAAGTTCAAGAAAGTCCTCCCCTACGATTACGACCATATGCTGCGGGTCATCGCCTCCATGGAAGAGCGCGGACTCGACGGCGAGCAGGCGCAGATCGAAGCATTCTACGCCGTGCAGAAGAACAAGTAAGGAGGGGAACATCATGGCAAAACTCACTGGTTTTATGGATTACACGCGCAAGACCAGCACGGATGTTCCGCCGCTGGAGCGCATTGAAAACTTTAACGAATTTCACATCTGGCTCTCCCGGGAGGAGCAGCAGACCCAGGCAGCCCGCTGCATGGACTGCGGCGTCCCCTTCTGCCAGGCGGGCATGATGATCGGCGGCATGGCCTCCGGCTGCCCGCTGAACAACCTCATCCCCGAGTGGAACGATTTGGTCTATCAGGGCAGGTGGGAGCTGGCGCTCCGCCGCCTGCGCGCCACCAACCGTTTCCCGGAGTTCACGAGCCGGGTCTGCCCTGCCCTGTGTGAGGCCGCCTGCACCTGCGGCGACGTCACCGGCAGCAGCGTCACTGTCCGGGAGAACGAACACGCCATCGTGGAGACGGGCTACGCCAAGGGCTGGCTCCACGCCGCCCCGCCTCCGGCCCGCACCGGCAAGAGCGTGGCCGTCATCGGCAGCGGCCCTTCGGGCCTGTCGGTGGCCGAATACCTCAACATCCGGGGCCATGCCGTCACCGTCTTCGAGCGTGCTGACCGTGTGGGCGGTCTGCTGATGTACGGCATCCCTAACATGAAGCTGGACAAATCCGTCATCGAGCGCCGCATCAAGATCATGCAGGCTGAGGGCGTTGAGTTCCGCACCAACATGGATGTGGGCGGAGCTGTGGATGCCGCTGAGATTTTGAACCGCTATGACGCCATCGTGCTCTGCTGCGGCGCCAAGAAAGCCCGCGATTTGAACGTCCCGGGCCGCGACGCGAAGGGAGTTTACCTCGCGGTGGACTACCTCACCAGCGTGACCAGGAGCCTGCTGGACAGCAAGTTTGCCGACGGCAGGGCCATCAACGCGGCAGGCAGGAATGTCCTCGTCATCGGCGGCGGCGACACCGGCAACGACTGTCAGGGTACCGCCCTGCGGCAGGGCTGCACCGACCTCGTGGCACTGGAAATGATGCCCCAGCCCCCGAAAGAACGGGCCGCGAATAACCCCTGGCCCGAGTGGCCCAAGGTGCTGAAGGTGGACTACGGCCAGACCGAGTGCCTCGCCAAGTTCGGCAAAGACCCCCGCGTCTACCAGACCACCGTCAAAGAGTTTCTGAAGGACGACGCCGGCAGCCTGACCGGCGCGGTCATCTCCTATCTCAAGCCCCAGCGTGACCCCGACACCGGCCGTACCAGCATGGTACCCACCGGCGAAGAGTTCATCTACGACTGCCAGCTGGCCTTTATCGCCACCGGTTTCGTGGGCTGCGAGGACTATGTGGCCGAGGCGTTCGGCGTGGAGCGGAACGCCCGGGGCAATGTGGCCGACCACGGCTTCCGCACCAATGTGGACAAGGTCTTTGTCTGCGGCGATATGCGCCGGGGGCAGAGTCTTGTGGTCTGGGGCCTGCGGGAGGGCCGCGACTGCGCCGCCGAGGTGGACCGCTATCTGATGGGTTACACCAACCTGTGACCCCCTCCCCCTATTTATGACATTCTCTTTCCTATCCTAAACAGAAACGGGAGCTTTCCTTTACCGGGAGGCTCCCGTTTCTGCATTTCGCTGCTTTTATTTTCACAAAGTTTTCACAATTAGCGCATTCTACCCACTTGAAACAGATACCCCCAAGTGGTAAAATCAGAATATCAGGAGATTTACCCCCACAGGGTACGTTTCCTCTTCACACTGATACACCCGGAAAGGAGTCATCTGCTATGACTGATGCTGAAAAAAAGCCCTGCTGCGCCGCTGAGCCTGCCGAAAAGGACACTGCTCCCTCCTGCTGCCGCCACAAGGACCGTACCCCTGAGGAGTACCGCGCCCTCGCCAACCGGCTGAGCCGCATCGAGGGCCAGGTGCGCGGTATCCGCGCGATGCTGGACAAGGACGTCTACTGCGCCGATATTCTGGTGCAGGTGGCTGCGGTGAACGCTGCACTGAACGGCTTTTCCAAAGAGCTGCTGAGCCAGCACGTCCGCACCTGCGTGGCCGACGATTTGAGAGCCGGCGGGACGCAGAAGCTGGACGAACTGCTGCAGCTGCTGCCCCGGCTCATGAAATGACCCCGTTCCGGGCATCCTATAAGAGGGAAAGGAATCCGCAATGGAACAATACAATGTCACGGGCATGAGCTGCGCGGCCTGCTCTGCCCGGGTGGAAAAGGCCGTGAAGAAGGTGCCGGGCGTCACGAGCTGCTCGGTGAGCCTTCTGACAAACTCCATGGGCGTGGAAGGCACAGCCTCCCCTGCCGCCATCCTCTCGGCTGTGCAGGAGGCAGGCTACGGCGCAAGCCCGAAGAATGCCTCTGCCAGGAAGGCTTCGGGCGCCAGCGCCGACCTCGACGCACTGGCTGACCGCGAGACACCGAAGCTCAAGCGCCGTCTCATCGCCTCGCTGGGCTTCCTGCTGGTGCTGATGTACTTCTCCATGGGCCACATGATGTGGGGCTGGCCCCTGCCCCACTGGTTCGACGGCAACCACGTCGCCATGGGCCTTGTCCAGCTGCTGCTGGCGGGCATCGTCATGGTCATCAACCAGAAGTTCTTCATCAACGGCTTCAAGGGCCTCATCCACGGCGCACCCAACATGGATACGCTGGTGGCCCTCGGCTCCATGGCAAGCTTCGTGTGGAGCACTTATGCCCTCTTCGCCATGACCCGCGCCCAGGTGGACGGCAGCGACGAGCTGGTCATGCACTATATGATGGAGTTCTACTTCGAGTCTGCCGCCATGATCCTGACCCTCATCACGGTGGGCAAGATGCTGGAAGCCCGCTCCAAGGGCAAGACCACCGACGCCCTCAAGAGCCTGATGAAGCTGGCCCCCAAGACCGCCACGCTGGTGCGGGACGGCGCGGAAGTGACCGTGGCCATCGCCGACGTGCAGAAGGGCGACGTCTTTGTGGTCCGCCCCGGCGAGAATATCCCGGTGGACGGCGTGGTGCTGGAAGGCACCAGCGCAGTCAACGAGAGCGCCCTGACCGGCGAGAGCATCCCGGTGGACAAGGCCGTCGGCGACAAAGTCAGCGCCGCCACCACCAACCAGTCGGGCTTCCTCCGCTGCGAGGCCACCCGCGTGGGCGAGGATACCACGCTGGCTCAGATCATCAAGATGGTCAGTGATGCCGCCGCCACCAAAGCTCCTATCGCAAAAATCGCCGACACCGTGTCGGGCTTCTTCGTCCCGGCGGTCATCTCCATTGCCGTCGTGACCACCATCGTCTGGCTGCTGCTGGGCCATGAGCTGGGCTATGCGCTGGCCCGCGGCATCTCCGTGCTGGTCATCAGCTGCCCCTGCGCACTGGGCCTTGCAACACCTGTGGCTATTATGGTGGGCAATGGCCTCGGTGCAAAAAACGGCATCCTCTTCAAGACTGCCGCCTCGCTGGAAGCCGCAGGCCGCACCCAGATCGTGGCGCTGGACAAGACCGGCACCATCACCGAGGGCGCACCCCGCGTCACCGACCTGCTGCCTGCCGAGGGCGTCACCGAGACGGAGCTGCTGACGCTGGCCGCCGCGCTGGAAAGCCGCAGCGAGCACCCTCTGGCAAAGGCTGTTCTGGCCGACGCCGAGGCAAAGGCCATCACTCTCCCGGAAGTCACTGACTTCGCGGCCCTGCCGGGCAACGGTCTGGCGGCCAAGCTGGACGGCATGGACATCTATGCCGGCAATGCCGCCTTCATCCAGACCAGGCTCACCCTGCCCGCCGCACTGGCACAGCAGGCTGAAAAGCTGGCCGCCGAGGGCAAGACACCCCTCTTCTTCGGCGGCGCAGGCCGTCTGCTGGGCGTTATCGCCGTGGCCGACACCATCAAGGAGGACAGCCCCGAAGCCATCCGTCAGCTGCAGAACATGGGCATCTGGGTCGTGATGCTCACCGGCGACAACCAGCGCACCGCCGACGCCATCGGCAGGCAGGCGGGCGTGGACGAGGTCATCGCGGGCGTCCTGCCCGACGGCAAGGAGGCCGTCATCCGTCAGCTGCAGGCCAGCGGCAAGGTGGCTATGGTGGGCGACGGCATCAACGACGCCCCCGCCCTCACCCGTGCCGACACCGGCATTGCCATCGGCGCAGGCACCGACGTGGCCATCGACGCCGCCGACGTCGTGCTGATGAACTCGAAGCTCTCGGACGTGCCTGCGGCCATCCGCCTCAGCCGCGCCACCCTGCGGAACATCCACGAGAATCTGTTCTGGGCGTTCATCTACAACATCATCGGCATCCCGCTGGCGGCTGGTCTGTTCATCCCCTTCGGCCTGACCCTGAACCCCATGTTCGGTGCTGCCGCCATGAGCCTGTCCAGCTTCTGCGTCGTGAGCAACGCCCTGCGGCTGAACCTGTTCGATCTGCACAGCACCAGGCACGACCACAAAACCGCTTCTCCCGCCGCTGCCCCGGTGCAGTCTGCGGCTGAAAATAACAAAAAATCGGACGCCGATGCGCCTGAAGTCAAAACGGAGGATAATACCATGAAGAAGACCCTGAAAGTGGAAGGCATGATGTGCGGCCACTGCGAAGCCCGCGTGAAGAAGGCTCTGGAAGCCCTGCCCGAGGTGGACGAGGCTGTCGTGAGCCACGAGGCCGGCACCGCCATCGTCACCCTGAACGCCGAGGTCGCCGACGACGTGCTCAAGAACGCCGTCGAGGCACAGGACTACAAGGTCACCGGCATCCAGTAAGCTGTAAGATGCAGAAAAGCCAGCGCACGGAATGTGCGCTGGCTTTTGTTGTTGCTGTAAGCCTCTCCCCTTGGGAGAGGTGTCACCGAAGGTGACGGAGAGGGCAAGCCCGGTATAAAAGAGTTTCCGCACAGCGATAAGCAGGCTCTTTGTCAGAGCGATACTATCGCCGCGCCTGCGATTTTCCGTCAGTATCCTTGCCCTCTCAGGCGCTTGCGCGCCAGCTCTCCCAAGGGGAGAGCCTGAAAGAGGTTACGGAGTCAGACGGTTGGGGCCGCGGAACAGGAACTCGGCGTCCTTGATGGACTGGCCGCAGAGCAGCATGGTCAGACGGTCGATGCCCAGACCGAAGCCGCCGTGCGGGGGGCAGCCGTACCGGAAGAACTCCAGATAGAACTTGACGTCATCGGCCAGACCCTTCTCCTCTGCCTGCTTCTTCAGCACGTCGTAGCGATGCTCACGCTGTGCGCCGGTGGTGATCTCCACGCCGCGCCAGATGAGGTCGTAGCCCTGCGGCACGCCGTTCTCGTCGCGCATGTGGTAGAAAGCACGCTTCTCGGCGGAGTAGTCGGTGATGAACAGGAACTCGTGGCCGTAGTGCTTCTTGACCCAGTCGTAGCTCAGGCGCTCGGCCTCGGTGGTCAGGTCGCCCTTCTCGCTCTCATCGACCGTGTAGCCGAACTCCTCTTCCAGACCCTTGTACAGGTCGGCCAGCTTGACCACAGGGAATGGCGTGGTGGGGACGACGACTTCCAGACCAAACAGCTCCTTGATCTGCTCGCCGTACTGCTCCTTGACGGCCTTCAGACCGGCAGTCAGAAGCTCTTCCTCCATCTTCATGACGTCCTTGTAGGAGGTGATGTAGCTGAACTCGAGGTCAAAGCCGGAGAACTCGGTGGAGTGCTTATTGGTGTAGCTCTTCTCCGCGCGGAAGACGGGGCCGGTCTCAAAGATGCGCTCGAAGCCGGCGGCCATGGCCATCTGCTTATAGAACTGAGGGCTCTGGGCCAGATAGGCGTTGCGGTCGAAGTAGTCCACCTTGAACACCTCAGAGCCGCTCTCGCTGGCGGCAGCGATGAGCTTCGGGGTGTGGATCTCGATGAAGCTGCGCTCGAGCAGGAACTGACGCATGGCGTTGACGAAGCAGCTCTGTGCCTTGAACATCAGCTGGTTCTCATCGGTGCGCAGGTCGATCCAGCGGTAGTCGATGCGCTGGTCGATGCTGGAACGCTCCACAGCCTTCTTCTTCTTGGTGGCGGCGATCTCCTTGCGGACGATGGGCAGCGCGTCGGCGATGCTCTCGATCTCGATGGCCTCGGGGATCATCTCGATGCCGCCCATCTTGACGTAGTCGTTCTCCATCACCTTGCCGGTGACGGTGATGACAGAGTCCGGGGTCAGCTTGTCGATGGTGTCCACCAGCTCGGGGTGGTCCTCCTTCTCGACGGTGATCTGAAGTTTGCCGGTAATATCCTTCAGCACGATGAAGGCCATATATTTGCTGTTGCGCAGGTTCTCGATAAAGCCCTGCACCTTGACCGTGCTGCCAATTTCCTTTTGTACCTCATTGATATAGGTGCGTTCCATGGAAATCCTCCTTCTGTGTCTTGTGTACTGTTTTATTATATAACATTTCCGACATAAATCAAGACAAAACCACTTCGTTTCTCAAGATGCTCCGGCTCATCCCTGTTTCAGCTTTTTTCCCAGCCTCCACATCCAGCGTCCCGCCGCCGGGCAGCAGATCAGCATCCAGAGCTTGCTCTTTTCACGCTTCTTGCTGTTCGGGACGCGCAAGGCCGCCCGCCAGTGCTCTCGCGCCATCCGCACGATCTTGGCTTGCAGCTCCGGATCGGCATAGTCGCTGCCCGCCATCCGGTAATACACATGGGCGCAGGCCACCGCCAGCCGTTCCTCGGCTGTTCGTTCCATCCTTTCTTCCCCGGGTCTCCCCTGCTCCCGGAGCAGTGCATAAATTCTTTCCCATGCCGTTATCTCACTGAACTGCTTTGGCTTGAATGTCTCCTGATGGAGCGCCGAGCCATCCCGCATATAGTATGCGTACAGACCGCACGGCAGATAAATATATCCTCCCGCCTTCAGAAGTGCCTTTGTGATAAACAGCGCATCTTCTCCAATCGAAAGCTCCTCATCGTACCGAATATCACGAAGAGATTCAGTCTTCATCATCCCTTTACAGCACCACAGGCTCCCATTTTCATCCCAGAATGTATATCGCTTCAGATCCATCCGCTCTGTTTCCGGCATTTTTTCCGGAAGTGCCTTAAAGGGGGCCTCCTTTTCAAAATCATTCACCCGCACATCCCTGCAGATCGCAACCGCCTCTCCGCTCTGCCGGAGGGCCAGATACAGCCATTCCATATATTGCGGAGCCACTGCATCGTCCGCATCCACAAAGCACACATATTCGCCTTTTGCCTGTTCCAGCCCCATATTGCGTGCTGAGGACACCCCGCCATTTTTCTTATGCAGGGTGCGGATGCGCAGGTCCTTCTCCGCGTATCTCTCCATGATCTCAGGGCTGCCATCCGATGAGCCATCGTTTATCAGGAGCAGCTCAAAATTCGGATACGTCTGTGTCAGGAGGCTCTCGATGCAGCGGGGGAGTTCTTTTTCTACATTGTAGACCGGTACGATCACGCTGATCTTCACATCTGTTCTGTCCGCCATCTTTTATCCTTTGCCTTTCTGCTCTGTTGATGTGCCGCCCAGCATCTCCGCTGTAACGTGATAATATCCCATCAGGTTCTGAAGTGCTTCATCGTTCCGCATCCTTCCGGCGGTGTTGACCGACATCAGGCACTGGCGCTGGCTGTTCCGGATGGTGAACCACTCCTTCGAGTTGGTGCTCACCTTCACTGCCGGGATCCTTTTCTGCGCTCCCACGATCTTGAGCCACATATCGTCCGCCGTCGGGCACAGCTCCATAATCTTCCCGCTGTCGAACTCGATGCCGCCGAAATAGCCTGCAGGATACAACACCCCTCCAACGCCCACCGGAAAAAGTGCTTCCGAAGGTCCTTTTTTGTCTGGCGACAAGCCGTACCACTCCTGATAAGGCGCCACCCTTCCGCCTTCAAACGTGATCCCATGCGCGCGGTAACAGCACACGCAGCCCGGATACTTTTCGTGGGTATCCCACAGCCCTTCCAGCCAGTTTTCCGGGTAGAGCGCATCATCATCCGCCGTAACGATCACATCATTTTCAAATTCCTGCGCGGTGTAGAACACCTTTTTAAAGGAGCGGATATTGTCGCAGAAGCGGATGTCCAGTCCCTTTTCTTTCAGGCGGAGCAGGTTTGCCGGGAGCTGTGCTTCCTCCGGAAATTCCTCCTTGGACAGCCAGAGCAGGATACGGTCCGCCGGACGGCTCTGCCGCAGGATGCTCTGGATCGTCAGATGGACTTTCCCGATTCGGAGCGGGAAGGTGGTCAGAGATACCACCATCCTTTCGCCCTGCGTTGTTCTCTGCTTCGGGAGCGGACTCCATGCACAATATATCGGATAAAGGGCATTCGCCGCCACTCCAAGCATCCGGTTCACCTTGATCTGGCGTTTCGTCGCCTTTGCCCATGGAGTCGCAAAGTGATACAGTTCATTCAGCATGTTATGTTTCTCTTATTTATGGTCATTTTTCTCTTCTTCGTGCAGCGTCCCGGTGCCGCCCTCCACCACGCCGTCGTGGTCGGCCACAGCCCTGATGGTGCCGAAGAAGCATTTGACGTCCAGCCAGAAGCTCATATGCTCCACATACCAGCCGTCGAGCTTCGCTTTCTCCGTGATCTCCAGCTCGTCGCGGCCATGGATCTGCGCCCAGCCGGTCAGGCCGGGGCGGACGTCGTTTGCGCCGTACTTGTCCCGCTCGGCCAGCAGGTCGTACTGATTCCAGAGGGCCGGGCGCGGACCGATGACTGCCATATCGCCCACAAGGATATTCCACAGCTGGGGCAGCTCGTCCAGACTGGTCTTGCGCAGGAAACGGCCCACCCGGGTGATATACTGCTCCGGGTCGTGGAGCAGATGGGTGGGCATGTCGTGGGGGGTGTCGATGCGCATGGTGCGGAATTTCAGGATGTCGAAATAGCTCTTATGGATGCCCACCCGCTTCTGCTTGAAGAACACCGGCCCCGGCGAGTCCAGCTTGATAGCAAGGCAGAGCAAAAGCAGCAGCGGCGACAGCACCAGCAGCCCGCAGGCCGACAGCACCACGTCCAGCAGCCGCTTGATTCCTTTTTGATACATGATGGTTCTCCCTTTTATTCCTAGAATATTCTTATTATATACCATTTTCCCCTGCCCAAACAAGCCCCGGGCCGCATTCCCGGGCGAAAATGCTGGTTTTGTTGTATCGTTCTGACGGTTTTCTCTCTTGCCCCGCCGGGCCGGACGGCGTACCATAGACATAAGATCATCTGAGAGGAGCACTCTGTTTATGATACAGCGTTTTGTCATCGGGAAGCCTTTTCCCACCGAGAGCGTCGTGCTGGACCTGCCCGCCGAGACCGGCCCCGTGCCTTACCTGACACCGGACGGCGATGGCTGGCAGTATGTCATGCAGGAGAAGGACATCGTCTATGGCTTGGGCGAGATGCCCCGGGGCCTCAACAAGCGCGGCTGGCACTACGAGACGAACAACACCGACGAGAGTGAGCACGGCGAAAACCGGCTTTCCTACTACGCCGCCCACAATTTCCTGCTCATCTCCCCTGCCGACGGCAGCGAATGCATCGGCATCTTCGTCGATTTCCCGGGCAAAGTGAGCTACGACATCGGCTATACCCGCCACGACACCCTCCGCTTCGCCACGGCAGAGCCGAACTATGCGCTCTGCCTCATCACAGCCCCTACAGCGGCAGCGGTTGCAAAGGAATTCCGGCAGCTCATCGGCCCCAGCTATATCCCGCCCAAGTGGGCGTTCGGTCTGGCCCAGAGCCGCTTCGGCTACAAGACCGAGGCCGACATCCGGGAGGTGGCCGCGCAGTACAAGGCCAACGGTCTGCCGCTGGACATGATCTGCATGGATATTGATTACATGCAGTCCTACGCTGATTTTACCATCGACAAGGCCCGCTTCCCCGACCTCGGCAAACTTGCCGCCGACCTGAAAGCCGAGGGCATCCGGCTCGTCCCCATCATCGACGCAGGCATCCGCTGCGACGACAATGACCCCGTCTGCCGCGAGGGCCTCGAGAAGGGCTATTTCTGCACCAAAGAAGACGGCACGCCCTTTGTTGCGGCGGTCTGGCCCGGCAAGGCCTACTTCACCGACTTTCTCCGTCCCGAGGCCCGGGCGTGGTTCGGCAGGCAGTACAAGGTGCTCACCGACCTCGGCATCGAGGGCTTCTGGAACGACATGAACGAGCCTGCCCTCTTCTACTCCCCTGAGCGGCTGAAGGCCTTCTTCGAGAATGCCGCCGCCCTGAGCCGGAAGGATAACCTCGACCAGAACGATTTCTTCGGGCTGGTGCGCTCGGTGATAGGCCTGATGAATGCCCCCGAGGACTACCGCAGTTTCTACCACGATACCGCTGCCGGGCGGGTGCGCCACGACCGCGTCCACAACCTCTACGGCGGGGGCAGCAGCCCTGCCCCCGCCGAGGCGCTCGGGGTGAACA